>OMFY01000200.1_pt1 | contig 45692 bp, 42 predicted proteins | sample 1645701 | NCBI WGS metagenome assembly OMFY01 (sample SAMEA103958111, study PRJEB25191) | human gut metagenome | biome: human-associated habitat [ENVO:00009003]; feature: intestine environment [ENVO:2100002]; material: feces | place: Germany | collected 2013/2015
GCTTTTGTATTTTTCGCTGATATATAAGAAAATTTGATTAATGCACAGTATTTCATTAAAATAATAAATATAAAATTCATTTCTCATTTCCCGGAAAGGAGGGGATCTGATGCTGAATTTCAGAGCAAAAACGTTTCTCTGCGCATGCAAACACATGAATTTCACCAACGCCGCGGCAGAGCTCGGCATTTCTCAGCCCGCGGTGTCGCAGCACATCCGCCGTCTGGAAGAAGATTACGGAGTAAAGCTTTTCAGCTACGAAGGGAAGCGGCTGCGCCTCACGCCGGAGGGCCAGCTGGTGCTGAACGCGGTGCAGACCATGAATAACGACGAGCACATTCTGCGCCAGCGCATCGGCGCCATGCAGACGAACCGCCAGATGTACTGTTTCGGCGCGACTCACACCATCGCCGGGTACATGATCGCCGGCCGGCTCGCGCCGTTTCTCCGGAACAACCCCGACTGCAACATGCACATTTATATCGCCGACACGGAAAAGCTCCTGAAGGACATCGACGAAGGACAGATCGATTTCGCCATCGTGGAAGGCTTCTTCGATCACTCCCGCTACGAGACGCTGCCCTTCTCCACGGAAACTCTCCTCTGCGTGTGCGGCCCGGCCTACGACATTCCCGACGAAGTCTCCACGGAAATGCTCTTCCGCCACCGCCTCATCGCCCGCGAAAAAGGCGCGGGCGCGCGGGAGCTCCTCGACCGTGCTCTCGCCACGATCAACTGCTCTGTGGATTCCTTCGCGAGCCATGTCATCGTGGGCATGCCGCGGGTCATGAAAGAACTCACCATGCAGAACTGCGGCCTCGCTTTTCTCTTCGAGAGCGCTGTCAAAGAAGAGCTTCGCACGGGCCGCCTCCGCCGGGTGAAAGTAAAAAATCTGGAACCCACATACAGCTTCACTTTCCTCTGGAAATCAGGCAGCATGTACCGGGAAGACTTCCTCCGCATGTACCGGCAGCTCTCCGGACGGGACGCGCCGGACGGCTTCGTTCCTCCGCTTCGCAAAGGAGAACCATCATGAAAAAGATCCGCATCATTTCCACAGGCGGCACCATCGCCATGCGCATGGACCCCGCTTCGGGCGGCCTTGTTCCCGCGGCGTCGGGCGAAGAACTGGCCGCCTCCGCGCCGGGCCTCGCGGAGATCGCTGACATCTCTGTCACGGAATTTTCCAATATTCCCAGCGAATTTATGACGCCGGAAAAAATGCTCGCCCTCGCCCGCGCCATTGACAGCCTGGCTGAGGAAGCGGACGGATTCGTCGTCACCCACGGCACGGACACCATGGAAGAAACGGCGTTTCTCCTGGAGACCGTGCTCCGCACGGAAAAGCCCGTCGTCCTCACGGGAGCCATGCGTGGCGCGTCTGCCCCTTCCGCCGACGGTCCGGCCAATCTTCTCGCCGCCGTGCGCGCCGCCGCCGATGACCGGGCAAAAGGCGCCGGCGTCCTCATCGCCATGAATGACCTCCTCCTTCCCGCGGGAGACGCGGAGAAGACCCACGCTACTTCGACGGCCGCCTTTCAGTCGCCCCTCTGGGGCCCCGCGGGAGCCGTCTCCGGCGGGCGGATCCTCTGGGGCCGCCTCCCTGTCCGCAGGCCCCGCATCCATCCCGACCGCCTCGCCGGGCCGGTGTGGCTCGTGAAATGCGCCGCAGGAACAGAAGCGGATATCTTCCGCGCGGCAGCAGACAGCGGAGCCGCCGGCATCGTCGCCGAAGGATTCGGCTGCGGCAACGTCCCCCTTACGGCAGACGAAGGCATGCGGTACGCCCTCGCCAGAGGCGTCCCTGTCGTCCTTGTGAGCCGCACTCTCCGGGGAAGCGTGGAAAAGGAATACGGTTACGAAGGCGGCGCGGCCTCTCTCGAACGGGCAGGCGTCATCCTCGGCGGTACTCTCTCCGGTCAGAAAGCACGGCTCCTCCTTATGGCCGCTCTCGGCGCGGGCTTTTCCGGGGAAGCGCTCCGGGAAATTTTCCGGGAATAAATTCCCATTTCCTTCTTGACAAGCCGCGGAAAATACCATATACTGTCAAAGTATCATTCATACGGAATCAAATAAGAGCACATTGTGCAGAAGATTCATCCATCTGGAGAGGTGTCCGAGTGGTTGAAGGTGCATGATTGGAAATCATGTTGACGGCGAATACCGTCACGGGGGTTCGAATCCCCCTCTCTCCGCCAGAATGATCAGCCCGCTTATGAGCGGGCTTTTTTATTGCTCTTCTGGCCGGGCAGCGGTTTCGCGCGGGAAGAGACATCTGTACCGGGCAGATGAAAGATTCTCAGGCGGTGCGGGCGCAGGCGATACAAGTACCGGCCTACAGACGGGCGGAGCTTCCCCGAAAAATGAAATGAATGGCGATGATATCATATGCCGGAAAAACAGAATACCGTGATTTCCCCAACAGGAAACGGTTTCCGAACACGCAAAAAGCAGCCTCTTTCGAGACTGCTTTTGTTTTTATTTGGCTGCTTTTTTCTTCCGCAGGTACTGGAAGACCGCGACAGCCGCAAGGATGCCGATGCCGGCGATATCGGTGATCCCCGCCGGATCGATGAGGAGCAGGCCGCCCGCGAGGAGCAGGGCTCTTTCGATCCACCAGGCTTTGGTCACGAACTGGCCGATCATGGCGGCGGATACGCCTACCATGCCGATGATGGCAGTCAGTGTGGTGTGAATGACGTCCAGGAACGTGGCGTCAATGCCGAGCATGGCCGGGGAGAGCACGAACATGTAGGGGATGATGAAGGCGGCGATGCCGAGTTTGGAGGCATTGATGCCGGTCTTGATGGGATTGCCGCCGGAAATGGCTGCGCCCGCAAAGGCCGCGAGAGCGACCGGAGGCGTGATATCGGCGATGATGCCGAAGTAGAAAACGAACATATGGGCCGCGAGGATCGGCACGCCCAGAGAGATGAGGGCCGGAGCGGCGATGGTGGAGGTGATGACGTAGTTTGCCGTGGTGGGCACGCCCATGCCCAGGATCAGGGAAGTGATCATGGTGCAGAAGAGGAGCAGCATGAAGGAGCCCGCAGAGAGATCGACCAGAGCGGAAGCCAGTTTCAGGCCGACGCCGGTCTTGGTGACGACGCCGATGATGATGCCTGCCGCCGCGCAGGCGATGAGGACGCCGAGCGCACCCCGCGCGCCTTTGATGAGGCCGTCCACAATATCACGCCAGCTCATGCGCGTATTGGCGCGGAGCATAGCCGTCGCGATGGAGATGACGATGCCCGCGAGAGCCGCCTTCATCGGGGTGTAGCCCGAGGAGAGGAGGCCGATGATAGCGATGAGCGGAATGGCCAGATGCCCTTCTTCTTTCATGATCTTCCCGAAGGGAGGCAGAAGGCTTCTGGGGGTGCCCTGGAGGTTTTCCCGCTTCGCTTCGAAATGGACGCCCAGGAATACGCCGAGGAAGTAGAGGATGGCCGGGATGACCGCGGCTTTCACGACTTCCATGTAGGGAATGCCGACGAATTCCGCCATGAGGAAGGCGGCCGCGCCCATGATAGGCGGCATGATCTGGCCGCCGGTGGAAGCCGCCGCTTCGACGGCGCCGGCGAAGTTCTTGCTGTAGCCGAGCTTCTTCATCATGGGAATGGTGAAGGCGCCGGAGCCGACGACGTTCGCCACGGAGCTGCCGGAGATGGTGCCTTCGAGGGCGCTGGAGAGGACGGCGACTTTTGCGGGGCCGCCGGATGCCCAGCCCGCGATGGCATTGGCGATGTCAATGAAGAATTTCCCCAGGCCCGTCTTTTCGAGGTAAGCCCCGAAGAGGATGAAGAGGAAGATAAAGGTAGAGGAAACGCCCATGGGGATGCCGAAGACGCCTTCCGTGGTGAAGAAGAGGTGCCCCACCATCTGGTCGAGGTTCAGTCCTCTGTGCGCCAGCGGGCCCGGCATGTAGGGGCCGAAGAAGCCGTAGCCGAGGAAGCAGAGCACGACGATGACGATGGGCAGGCCCACGATGCGGCGGGCCGCTTCGATGACCATGATGATGCCCAGAGCGCCGATGACGGTATCCGCCGGAGTGACGGTGCCCGCGCGGAGGATGAGCTCCTGATAGTTCAGGAGGATGTAGACCGGCGGAATGATGGCCACCAGAGCCAGCAGAAGGTCAAGGGGATGGACATTGCCGCCTCTCACCCAGGACCGTTTGGTCGGGCAGAGGAGGTAGACCAGGGAAATGCCGAAGGAGAGATGGACAGCGCGCTGGAGCATCGCGTCCATGACACCGAAGAAGCCCGTATAGATCTGGAACAGGGAGAAGCAGATGCAGATGACTGCGATAAATTTTCCCCATATCCCGGTGTAATCCATGGTATTGGATTCTTTATCGAGTTCTTTCAGTTTCTGCTGGAGCGCCTCGTCCATGACGACGTCGTCTTCTGGCGGCGGCATCCCCGGCGAAATCTTATTCTTATTCATTTCTTCCAAGTAGATCAACTCCTAATGTATTTCTTTTTTCATCCGATATCCCTGCCAGAGGGGGGCCACGTAGAGATGGAGCTCGCTGCCGAGGGGCATGGCTTCATCCAGCGGCCACTCTTCACTGCCCACAGTGAGGACGCCGTGATTGATGACGCCGTTCCGCAGGGAGAAATCAGGCAGACGCCTGTCCATGTCGTCCATAATGAACCATTTGCCTTCCCGCCGGAAATGCCCGTCTCCCGCGAGGTAGGGAAGCCCCGCGCCGAAGGCCTGGTAGCGAAGAGATTTCAGGAGGAAACCGTCCGCGCTGTCATTGATGAGGAACCGTTCTTCGATGGGCGTCCGCATGGCGGAATGCATGTATCGGAGGGTGAACTCCATGCCCGGCGCGGCAGGCCGGATGAAGAGCCAGCCGTCCTTCGTCTGCCCGAAGAGGAAGGGCGATGCGAGAACCGCCGCTGCCGCGGAGAGCGCGAGCAGAAGAAAGGCGGCCGCCGCGGCGGTGCATTTTTCATATAATAAGGATTTCATGGATGCACGGACGGGCCCCGTTACCGAAGCCCGTCCATTCTCCTTTCTTGCGCCTTTGCTGCTTTTCTTTTTTCAGCCGATCAGGACTTCAGGTATTTTTCCGCGCCCGCGTTCATCGGGATAGACATACCGTCGAGAGCGCTGTCTTTCGTGATGAGCTTGCCTACAGAGTGCGCCGCGATCAGACGGTCCAGATTGGTGTAGAGGATCTTCGCAATCTGTCCGCCCATATCATCGCTCATCTTGTCCGTGCCGATGAGGAGGCATTTCACGCAGACCGTGCCCACGTCCGCTTCCTGTCCCGGATAGGTTCCCGCCGGGATGGTGATGGCGCTGTAGTAGGGGTACTGTTCTTTCAGTTTTGCCGCTGTTTCCGGATCGATATTCAGGATGACCGCGGATTTGCTCGCGCCGAGATCCTGGATAGCCGCCGTCGGGAAGCCCGCCACGACGACGCCTGCATCGGTATTGCCGTCTTTCAGGGCGTCTACCGCTTCACCGAAGGAGAGATACTGAGGGGTGATGTCATCATAGGTGATGCCGTAAGCGGCGAGGATCTGCCGGGCGTTCGCTTCGGAGCCGGAACCCGCCGCGCCGACAGCGACGCGCTTGCCTTTCAGATCAGCCACGGAAGTGATGCCCGTGTCCGCGGTGGTGACGAACTGGATGGTTTCCGGATAGAGAGCCGCGATGCCCCGGAGGCTGTCGATCTTCTTGTCGGTGAACATTTCCTTGCCGTTCACCGCGTAGTAAGCGATATCATTCTGTACGAATGCCACATCTACGGAGCCTTCCTTCAGCATATTGACATTCGCTACCGCCGCGCCAGTGGACTGCGCGCTGGCATTCATGCCGGGGATATTTTTATTCAGCAGTTCCGCGATCGCCCCGCCCAGCGGATAATAGGTGCCGGAAGTACCGCCGGTGGCGATATTCAGGAACTGCTTGCCCCCGGACGAGCCGCCGGAAGCTCCGCCGCCGCAGCCCGCGAGGACTGCCGCGCCCATCACGCAGGCAAGTCCCGCGATCATCATGCGTTTCATCATCTTTTTCATAAGGATTCCCCCTTCTCTTTCCCTGCGCCGGTGACCGGCGATGCTGAGAAACAGCTGACAAAAAAAGCAACAGATTTTATCTTTCCGATAAAATTCTGCTGCTCCTCTTCGTGCAACTGCGTATTTAATTGGTTACATCATACTATTTTTCGAAATCTTTGTAAAGCAGGCTCGGCTGGATGCCCACGTTATTTTGGTACTTTCCGCTCACATACCGGTCCGCTTCGCCGAGGACGGTATGGAAGTAGATCTGACAGATCTCGACGCCCGCGTAGATGCGGATGGGCTGCACGCAGAACATCTCGAGAGTCCAGTATCCGGCGAATCCCACATCGCCGAAACCTGCGGTAACATGGATGAAAAGTCCCAGTCGGCCGATGGAAGAGCGCCCTTCCAGCATGGGCACGAAACACTCGGTCTTCGTGTACTCCCGGGTGCGTCCGAGGTAGAGCCGGTTCGGCTCCAGGAGGTACCCTTCTGCCGGTATCTTTATGATATGTCCGGTATTCCTTTTTTTCATATCCAGCGTGTGCTCATCATAGATCATGAGCTCGTCGGCCAGGGTCAGATTGTAGCTGTTCGGATTGATCTGCTTCTCATGGAACGGCTCGATGATGATTTCATGGCCCATATGGCGGGCGATCTCTTTCCCGGATAAGATCATTTTTTCTTCCTCCCCAGTATATTGAATATCCGCCGGTGCGGCGCCATCCGCCGTCCGCTGAAAGGATTTTTCGCTTCCATGCCTTCCTCGATGCCGAAGGCCTTCCTGTCCGTGTCCGAAAGGGAATCGGAGATGAGGAGACGCCCTTTCGCGTCGAAGGTAATAAGGTGCGCCGCGAAGAGCGCCCCGTGCGTGGGGCAGAAGAGCAGGCCCCGCTGCTTTCTGCCGCTGTCGCCGTAGGGAAAAGCCCGAAGAAGGGACGTGCGCTCCGCTCCGCAGACAGTGCACCGCGCGCCTTTTTCAAATCCCCGCCGCCGGAAACGGTCTTCTTCTTCCATGACTTCCCGGACGCGCTCCACGGTGCGCTGCGGCGGTGCGGCAAAGAGGCTCCCTTCTCTCCCAAAGGAGGAGGCGTCTTCCGCGAGGGCCCGGCGCAGGGCGTCCCTCTCCGGCCAGTCCGCTTCTTCCATCTCCCGCCACGCTTCGGCCGCGGCGGGCTTCAGTATCCAGAAATACGCGCCCGCTTCGTCTTCCGTCCCGTCGAAAACGTATTCCCACGGCGCGCGGAGGGCGGTCTCCTCCGGCTGCTCTTCCGTGAGGAGCTCTCCTTCCGCCGCTTCTTTCTTCTCCTCGGGAGCGGTCTTTTCAGCGTACCAGTCGCGGATCTTCGTGCCCGCCCAGCCCACGGCGGCATTCAGGGCGCGGTACTCGATGCCCATGGCGGAGGCGATGCTCTTCGCGTTCGCTTCGTGCCGGGCGGAGCGGTACAGCGCGGCAAAGATCTTCATGACCAAGTCCGTCATGATCTCCGTATCGGCGAAAAGAGCCAGCCACTCTTCCCGGCTGATCTCATTCCATTCTTTTCTGCCTTTCCGTCTGGCCATGGTCTCCGCTCCTTTCGTGAATTTTTTTTATTATAACATAAATGAATATTTATTATTTCCCGCCGTTCCGATTTTCCGCTCCTTTTTCCGGGTGCGCGGGAAATTTTCCGTTCCTTCCGCGGGACGCTCCGGACATTTCCCGATGCTCCCGCGAAATGCGCCGGAATTTTTCCGGCGGTCTCAGGAAATGCGCTGAAAATTTTCCGGCGGTTTTTGCAAAGGCGCCGGAGATTTCCCGGCGGCTTCCGCGTGGTATTTCTTCTTTTTATTTTGTATAATAAAAAAGTATGTACAAATTTACGAGGTGACTTATGACTGATTTGGAAGAAATTCAGAGACGCCGCACCTTTGCCATCATCTCCCACCCCGATGCGGGCAAGACGACGCTCACAGAAAAGCTCCTGCTCTACGGCGGCGCCATCCATCTGGCGGGCTCCGTCAAGGCGAGAAAGACCGCGCGCTACGCTGTCTCCGACTGGATGGAGATCGAGAAGCAGCGCGGCATCTCCGTGACGAGCTCGGTGCTGCAGTTTGATTATGACGGCTGCCGTGTGAATATCCTCGACACGCCGGGGCACGCGGATTTTTCGGAAGACACGTACCGCACGCTCATGGCCGTGGACAGCGCCGTCATGGTGATCGACGTGGCCAAGGGCGTGGAAGCGCAGACGAAAAAGCTCTTCAAAGTCTGCTCTGACCGGGGCATCCCGATCTTTACTTTCGTCAATAAGATCGACCACTTCGGCAAGAATCCCTTTGACCTCATGGCGGACATCGAGGATGTGCTGGGCATCCGCTCCTGCCCGATGAACTGGCCCATTGGCGTGAACGGGAATTACACCGGCATTTACGACCGGGAGACGGAGACGGCCCATCTCTTCATCCGCGACACGGCGCACGGCACGAAGAAGCTGGAAGTGATCTCCGGGAAGCTCGATGACGAAGCTGTCTCTTCCCGCCTTACCGACGAGGAAAAGCAGTCTCTCCTGGACGATCTGGAGCTCCTCGAAGAAGCGGGCGATCCTTTCGACGAAGAAAAGGTGGCGAAAGGCGAGCTCACGCCGATGTTCTTCGGCAGCGCCATGACGAATTTCGGCGTGCAGCCTTTCCTGGAAAAATTCCTCCAGCTCGCGCCGCCGCCGATGACCAGGAAGACGCTGGAAGGCACGATGGCCCCGGAAGACCCGGCATTCTCCGCTTTCGTCTTCAAGATCCAGGCCAATATGGATCCGAAGCATCACGACCGGGTGGCTTTCATGCGCATCTGCTCCGGCGTATTTGAGAAGGGCATTTCCGTGCTCCACCGCCAGAGCGGCGCCATGATCCGCCTCTCCCAGCCGCAGCAGTTCCTCGCCACGGAGCGCACCATCGTGGAGAAGGCCTATCCCGGCGACATCATTGGCGTCTTCGACACGGGCGAGCTCGGCGTGGGCGACACGGTGTGCGACAAGAAGCACGCCGTCACGTACAGCGATTTCCCGGTCTTCCCGCCGGAGCTCTTCGCGCGGCTCTCTCCCGTTTCCAGCATGAAACGGAAGCAATTCCTCCGCGGCGTGGGCCAGCTCGCGCAGGAAGGGGCCATTCAGGTCTACACCCAGCCCTATGTGATGGAATCCTTTATCATCGGCGCTGTGGGCCAGTTACAGTTCGAAGTCATGAAATACCGTCTGGAAAACGAATACAATGTGGAAGTCCGTCTGGAACCGCTCTCTTATACCGCTGCCCGGTGGACGAAGGGCAATATCGAAGCGGACGCCCTCACCGGCACGGACAATGCTCTCGTCGTGCGCGACAGAAAAGACCGCCCGGTGTACCTGCTGCCCAATGAATGGCAGGCAGGCTGGCTGGCCCAGCGGAATCCCGACGTGACCTTCCTCGAATCTCCGCCTCTCATCGAAGAAGCGGCCGGCGAATGATGGAACCGGAAAAAACGGGCCGCCTCCCCGTCATGGGCATGCTCGCCGCGCTGGGCATCATCCTCACCTACATCGAGATCCCCCTGCCCTTCGTGCCGCCTTTCATGAAGATCGACGTAAGCGACGTGCCCGCGGTGATCGGCCTCTTCTCCATGGGGCTCCCGGCGGCGCTCTTCATCACGGCGGTGAAGGACATCATCCACCTCCTCGTGTCGCAGAGCCTCGGCATCGGGGAAGTGTGCAATTTCTTCGTCTCTCTCGTGTACCTCACGGCGCTCCGCTATATCTATCCGCGGAGCCGCTTCATGGGCTGGACGGCGGCGGTCTCCGCCATGACGGCGGCGGCGGCGTTTCTGAATCTGGCGGTGCTGCTGCCGCTCTACTTCGCGGCCTTCCGCATCAACGAAGCGCAGCTTCTCGCCATCACCCGCTCTGTAGGAACGCCCGCGGCGGACATGACGGACTACCTCCTCATGGTCATCATCCCCTTCAATCTCATCAAGGGCACCGCAGTGGCAGTCCTCTCGGAATTTCTGAAGCGGCGCCTCGCTTCCTTCTTTGAAGAAAAATACAGCCAATGACATGCTCCGGCAGACTGCCGGAGTTTTTTCATGTCCGGGAATATCCGCCGCCCCTCGCACGCGCCGGCTGCTGTCTTCCTTCTGTACAGATCAGGTAAAATTTCCCGCATTTCCGCATATTTTTGAAATTTCCCATGGCGCGCGGCGGATCCGCGGCGTATAATGAAAAAAATCTGCCGGAGATTCGGCAGGGAAAAGGAGTATAGAAGTATGGCAATCAAAACAAGAAAGATCGGTATCATCGGCGCGGGCAATGTAGGCCCGCATGTGGCGCTCAGCCTCGCAACGCAGGGGCTGGCGGATGAATTCGTGCTTTACGATATCAAGGAGAAGAAGGCCGCCGGCGAGGCCATGGACATCATGGACGCCGTGTCGTACATGCCCCATCACGTCGTCGCCTACAGCGGCACCGTGGCGGACATGAAGGACGCGGACATCCTCATCAACGCGAGCGGGAAGACCCGCCAGCCCGGCCAGACCCGCCTCGACATGATGGACGACGCCATCGCCACCACGAAAGACATCATCCCCCTCATTCAGGCATCCGGCTTCGACGGCATCATCATTTCCATTTCCAATCCCTGTGACATCATCGCGGAATACCTCCAGTACAAACTGGACTGGCCGAAAGACCGCATCATCGGCTCCGGCACGGCCCTCGACTCGGCGCGTCTCCAGATGCAGCTCGCTTCCCAGCTGGAAGTGAACCGCCGCTCCGTCACGGCATACCTCCTCGGCGAGCACGGCGACAGCAGCATGATCCCCTGGAGCCACGTGCTGGTGGCGGGCAAGCCCATTGACGAGCTCCTCGCGGAAGAACCGGAGAAATACCGCATGGACAGCAAGGAAGACATCCTCTGGAAAGTCCACCGCGGCGGCTATTTCGAAAACGACGGCAAAGGCTGCACGGAATTCGGCGTCGCATCCGCCACGGCGGAACTCGTGCGGGCGATCTTCCACAATGAGCACAAGATCCTGCCGTGCTCGGTCTATCTGGACGACCTGTACGGCGTAAAGGACACCTTCGCTTCCGTACCGGTGAAAGTCGGCGCGAAAGGCGTGGAAGACATCATCTCCATCCACCTCACGCCGGAGGAACAGGCGGAATTTGAAGCGTCCATCAAAGTGCTGAAAGAACATTTCCAGAGAGCGCTCACTCTCTGATGAGGAAGCAGCCCTTCGGGGCTGTTTTTTCGCGGCTGCTTTTCCCGCGGTAGCCCTGCGGAGCGGGAAATGGTATAATATATTTAATATGACGTTCTGTTTCTTATCACTTCTGCAAAGGATGGTGTCCATGATGAAAAAGCTCCTTCTTCTCGCTGCCGCGGCGGTTCTTGCCGGCGGCGCCTATACCGCGCAGGCGGCCCCTGTGACCTATATGTCCGGCCTCGGCGGCAATGTGGGCTATTCCTACAACGGCGCGGCTGACGGCATCCACAATATTTACATGGAATTTTCTCCGCTGAACCGCCTCGTCCTCGGCGCGGAATACCGCGACTGGATCAACCGGGACAATGAGACCGACGTGTACGCGAAGTACCGCCTCGGCCATTTCTACGTGGGCCTGGGCAACCGCAATTACAACGACCGCGACGCAAAGACCTTCGGTCTCGTAGAAGGCATGACGAATGTCTTCGACCGGGTGGACGCCTATGCGGGCCTGAAAGTTTCCAGCGCGGAAACGGAAGCCCGGGTCGGCCTTCTGTATGACCTCATGCCGTCCGTGGACATTGATCTGAATTACACCTACTACGACCGCGACGATACGAGCAATGAAGACGGCGTCGGCATCGGCGTGAATTACAGATTCTGAGAAAATAAAAAGCAGTCCTCTTTCATTGAGAGGACTGCTTTTTTTGTCTTCTGAAGAAATTGGCACGGCAGAAAAGCCCCGGCGCGGATGCGCACGGGGCTTTTTATTTTTTCCTGTTTTTATTTTGCCAATTCGAGGAGGCCTTCCGCCGCTTCGCCCATGGCTTCTTCCACAGAGGGATGGGGACGGACGATGGAGGAAAATTCTTCCGCCGTCATGCCCCGGGCGATGGCCAGCGCCGCTTCGGAAACGAGGTTCGATGCTTCTTCGCACTGGAATTCCGCCCCCAGCAGGCGGCCGTCAGCGTCTGCGATGAGCTTGATGTAGCCCGCTTCCCCGGCGATGAGGCTCTTCGCGTTCGCGCCCATCATGGCGCGGGCGGTCTTGTAATTCATGCCCGCCGCTTTCGCTTCGTCTTCAGAGAGGCCCACGGAGGCGATCTCCGGCCGGGTGTAGACGACGGACGGGATGAGGTCGAGCCGGATCCCGCAGTCCCGCCCCGCGATGGCCGCCGCGGCGACGCGCGCCTGCGCCTCCGCCGTGTGGGCCAGCTGGGGGTATCCCGCGGCGATGTCGCCGATGGCGTAGATATGGGGCTCGCTGGTACGGCATTTCTCATCGATAACGATGCGCCGCCGGTCCTCTTTGAGCGCAAAGGGCGTGAGCCCTTCCGTAAGCGCCCGCCGGCCCGTAGCGATGAGGACGCCGTCCGCCGGGACGGTCTCTTCTTTTCCGCCGAGGGCGTACCGCACGGAAAGACCGCCGTCTCCGCTCTCAATGGCGGCGACCGACGCCTTCGCGATGATCTTCACGCCTTTTTTGCGGAAATCCGCCGCGAGGTGCCGCGCCAGGTCGGTGCTCATGGGCGGCAGGATGCGGGGCATCGCCTCGATGACGGTCACTTCCGCGCCAAGCGCGCGGTAGACTTCGGCAAATTCCATGCCGATGACGCCGCCGCCGATGATGACGAGCCGCGAAAGTTCCGGCAGCTCCGCCAGGATGGTGTCACTGGTGTACACGCCGGGCAGATCGGCGCCCGGAATGGGCGGCACCGCCGGAGCGGAGCCGGAAGCGAGGACGATGTCTCCCGTTTCGAGGACGGTCTCTTCTTCACCGTACACGGTCACTTCGCCGGGCGCCGTCACTTTTCCTTCGCCCCTGTAAATAGCCACTTTTTTCTGTTTCAGCAGTTTCTCCACGCCGCCGCGAAGCGTGCCCACCACGTCCGCGCAGCGTCCGCGGAGCGCTTCATAGTCGGGGCGGACATTTTCCGCCGCCACGCCGTATTTTGTCCCTTCCCGAAGAATCGTCAGGAGCGACGCCGTGAAGAGAAGGGTCTTCGTGGGAATGCAGCCCCGGTTCAGGCATGTGCCGCCGAGGAGGTCTTTTTCGATCAGCGCGGTGGAAAGGCCGTACTGTGCCGTGCGCAGAGCGCACGCATAGCCGCCGGGGCCGCCGCCGATCACGATCACATCATATTTCATTCTGTCCTCCGCGCGTTTCCGCGCCGTATCTGTCTTTTCTTATCATATCCGCCGCGTCCGCAAGGACAGCTCTTTCTTCCGCACCCGCCGCGGGGAGAGCGAGGATCGCCGCCGCCATGGCATCGCGGCCGTACCGCACGCCGCGGAGCGCGCCGGGAATGGCCGCGATGATCTCCGACGTCATGCCGTCCGATTCGGCGGACGCTTCCTGAATGACGCCCCCTTCCGCGCGGACGGAGAGGCGCAGCGTTCCCCAGGGGAAAACGCCCCGCCATTCATCGGCAAAGGGCAGCCGCTGTCCGAAGCGCCATTCCCAGGAGGCGAAGAAGCGCCGTTTTCTTTCAATGTCCTCCCTGTCCAGCGCCGCTTCCTTAATCGCCGAGGAGGGCGCGCCGTACACGGCGGAAAAGCTCCGCTTCATCGCTTCCGCGAAAGCGTCCACGGTAAGCTCCGGCGCGAGCTCCCGGAGATTGATCACCCGGGAAGGAACGGAACGCACCCCTTTCGCGCGGAGCTTGGAGCCTTCCGCGTCAAGCCAGCGCGTCATGGCCGTCATATCGCCGTCGATGAGCACCGTGCCGTGGTGGAGGCGTTTCCCGCCGCTGCGGCGGAAAGCGTTGCCGGAAAATTTCCGGCCTTCCGCAGTGAGGTCATTTCGTCCGGTCCTCTCCGCGGCGATGCCGAAGGCGCGGGCCGCCGCCGCGATGACGGCGGTCTGCTTTTCCACATCGTAGAGCGCCTCCGGCGCGCAGAAGGTGAAATTCAGGTTCCCTTCGTCGTGATAGACCGCGCCGCCGCCGGTGAGCCGCCGTGCCAGATGGCCGCCCGCCGCTTCCAGTTCTTCCGCGCGGCATTCCCGCCAGGCGTTCTGGTTCCGTCCGATGACGACAGTCTTATCGTTCTGCCAGAGGTAGAGCACGGCCGCATCGTCGGGCACCCGCTCCATGAGGTGTGCTTCCACGGCCAGATTCAGGAAGGGATCCCACGAGCGCCGCCCGTCGTACACGAAAAGGCGCATTTATTTTTCCCACACGTAGCGGAGCTTCGGATGACGCGCCGCCGTGACTTCGTCAGGCCGGCCGATGGGCGCGTTGTGCGGCGCGCCGTGGAGCAGTTCCGGATCTTCCCGGCCTTCCGTGAAGACCTTGAGGAAAATGTCCGCCGCCTGATCCAGCGTTTCCTTGCTCTCCGTTTCCGTGGGTTCCGCCATGAGCGCTTCGTGAACGATGAGCGGGAAGTACATGGTCGGCGGGTGCATGCCGTAGTCGAGAAGGCGCTTCGCCGCGTCCAGTGCGGACACGCCGGTCTCTTCTTTATACCGGGCAAGGGTCATGACAAATTCGTGCATGCACCGTCCCGGATAGGCGATGTCGATGGCGTCTTTCAGACGCGTCATGAGGTAATTCGCATTGAGCACGGCCATGCCCGACGCTTCCGCCAGTCCTTCCCCGCCGAGAGTGAGGATGTACGTAAGGGCCCGCACGGCGACGAGGAAATTGCCGTAGAACATGCGCACCCGGCCGCAGCTCTTCTCCGGCGCGGCGAAATGATAGGTCTCCCCGTCCTTTTCCACAATGGGATGAGGCAGGTAGTCCCGGAGGAACGCCTTGCACCCCACCGGGCCGGAGCCGGGGCCGCCGCCGCCGTGAGGCGTGGAGAAGGTCTTATGCAGATTCAGATGGACACAGTCGAAGCCCATGTCTCCGGGACGGGCCCGGCCGACAACGGCGTTCAGATTCGCCCCGTCGTAGTAGCAGAGGCCGCCCGCTTCATGAATGATCTTCGTGATCTCGAGGATATTCGGGTCGAAGATGCCGAGGGTATTCGGATTGGTCAGCATGAGGCCCGCTGTGTCGGGGCCGACCGCCGCGCGGAGCGCGTCCAGATCGACGCCGCCCGCTTCATTGGATTTCACGGAGAGCACGGAGAATCCCGCCATCGCCGCGGACGCCGGATTGGTGCCGTGCGCCGAGTCGGGAACGATGATCTTCGTGCGGGCGCTGTCTCCCCGCGCTTCGTGATAGGCGCGGATGAGGAGCAGCCCTGTGTATTCGCCGTGCGCCCCCGCCGCCGGCTGGAGAGTCACTTCGTCCATGCCGGTGATGTCCGAGAGGAGCCGCTGCGCGCGGTACATCGCTTCCAGCGCGCCCTGCACGGTCTCTTCCGGCTGGAGCGGATGGATATCCGTGAATCCCGGCAGCCCTGCCGCGGTCTCATTCACGGCGGGATTGTACTTCATGGTGCACGAGCCGAGGGGGTAGAATCCGTCGTTCACGCCGAAAGCGTTCTGTTCGAGGACAGAGTAATGACGGCTCATCTCCACTTCGCTCACTTCGGGAAGGCGGGGCGCTTTCTCACGGAGCGGGAAATCGGGAGCCGTCTCCGGCACGTCGCATGCCGGAAGGAGCGCCATGCGGTGTCCGGCGCGGCTTCTTTCAAATATGAGCTTCATCTTACTCATCTCCTTTCAGCGCCGCGATCAGTCCGTCGATCTCGGCTTTCGTATTCATTTCCGTGGCGCACCAGAGGATCTTGTCCCCCATCGGCAGCCCGCCGAGGATGCCTTTCTCGGCGAGCTTCTTTTCCACCGTCTTCGGGTCTTCCGGGGAAACGGTCACAAATTCATGGAAGAAGGGCCGGTCGTAGACGCGGGTATAGCCGATCTTCGCGAGCTCCGCTGCGAGATAATGCGCTTTCGAGCAGCACTGGGACGCGGCTTCCCGGAGACCGTCCGGGCCCATGGCGGTAAGGTACGCCCCCGCCGTCATGGCGCAGAGAGCTTCATTGGAGCAGATATTGGAGGATGCTTTCTCCCGGCGGATGTGCTGCTCTCTCGCCTGAAGCGTCAGGACGAAGCAGCGGCCGCCCTTCGCGTCCGCCGTCTCGCCGACGATGCGCCCCGGCAGCTTTCTCATGAGCTTCTCCGTGCACGCCATAAAGCCCAGGTAAGGGCCGCCGAAGGAGAGCGGGAGCCCGAGAGGCTGCCCTTCGCCGACGGCGATATCCGCGCCGAGTTCGCCCGGCGTCTTCATCAGACCGAGGGCAATGGGATTCACGCCCATCACGGCGAAGGCCTTCTTTTCATGGGCCGCCGCGATGAGGGCTTCGCTGTCTTCCATGACGCCGTAATAATTGGGCTGCTGGAAATAGAGGCACGCCGCATCGTCGGTGAGCGCTTCCGCGAGGGCCTCCGGATCGACGGCGCCGTCTTTCTCCGGCACCACGGCCACTTCCACGCCGCGGCTCGCGCAGTACGTGCGGATGGTCTCGATCACCTGGGGATGGGCCGTACCGGCGACGACGGCTTTCGTCTTTTTCCGGGCGAGGCACATGAAGACCGATTCCGCCGCGGCGGACGCGCCGTCATAGACAGAAGCGTTCGACACGTCCATGCCGGTGAGCTCGCAGATCATGGTCTGATATTCAAAGATCGACTGAAGAATGCCCTGGCTGATCTCGGCCTGATAGGGCGTGTAGGTCGTGCGGAACGCTTCTTTCCCGATGACCGTCTTCACGATGGACGGGATGTAGTGGCGGTACGCGCCGGCCCCGCGGAAGACCGTCTTATAAACGGTGTCCTTCTCCGCCATGGCGGACATGTCCCGCAGGACTTCCAGTTCAGAGAGCCCCGCCGGGATGACCGGTTCTTTCAGATAGACTTCCCGCGGTACGGATTCGTAGAGATCGTCGAGAGTCTCTGCGCCCACCGCGGCAAGCATACTCTTCCTTTCTTCTTCGGAAGAGGGAACATAGCTGCCCATATCAGGCCTCCCCGCCTTCTTTGCAGAAAGCTTCATACGCGTCCGCGTCGAGAAGTTCCTCCTCTTCGGATACGTCTTTTACTTTGATGAGCCATGCGTCATAGGGCGCGCCGTTGACCGTTTCCGGCGCGTCGAGGAGCTCTTCATTCACCTCTTCAACGACGCCCGTCACGGGGCTGTAAATATCGGACACGGCCTTGACGGATTCCACATCGGCGAAAGATTCTCCCATGGCCACTTCATCGCCCGCTTCGGGAAGATTGACAAATACGATGTCTCCCAGCTGATCCTGCGCGTAATCCGTGAGCCCGATGAGGACAGTGTCTCCGTCTTTCTTTACCCATTCGTGAGTCTTTGCGTACTGTAATGTCTTCGGAAATTCCATGATGATTCCTCCCTGTTTCCCCGCTTCCGCGGAATAAAAATATATATTTTCTTTTATCTCTTATAAAAAGGCAGCGGCACCACTTCCGCTTCGATCATGCGGCCCCGCACATCGGCGGACACATGCGCGCCCGGCGCGGCTTTTCCCTTCTCCACGAGGGCCATGGCGTAAGCGCCCTTCAGGTAGGGGCAGAAGGTGCCCGACGTGGTGCGGCCGATCTTTTCGCCGCCGAGATACACGTCTTCCCCTTCGCGGATAATGCCCCGGCCCGTCACTTTCAGGCCGATGCGCTCGCGGGTGACAGGATGCGCCTCAATGCCCGCCTTGCCGATAAATTCGGGCTTATTCATCTTCACGCCGAAGTCGAGCCCCGTCTCCAGGGGATTTACGGTCTCGTCCATTTCATGGCCGTAGAGGGGCATGGCCGCTTCCAGGCGGAGCGTGTCCCTCGCGCCGAGACCGCACGGCAGGAGTCCCTCCCCTTCACCGGCGGCGAGGATGGCGTCCCAGATCTCGCCGGCCTTATCGGCGGGGCAGAAAATCTCATAGCCGAATTCGCCGGTGTAGCCCGTGCGGGAGACCATGCAGTCCGCGCCGCAGATCATGACATGCTCCGTGAAGCTGTAATATTTCTCCGGCAGCGTCCCTTCGGCGATCTTCTCAAGGATCACGCGGCTCGCCGGGCCCTGGAGAGCCAGCAGCCCCGTCTCTTCGGAAATATCCGTAAATTCCGTATCCGCGAGAAGATTCTCTCTCATGTGCGCCGCGTCGCGGTCGTGATTGGCGGCATTCACCACGACGAGGTATTTTTCTTCGCCCAGGCGGTATACGATAAGATCGTCCAGGCATCCCCCGTCTTCCCGGCACATCACGCCGTAGCGCACGCGCCCCACGGCGAGATTCGTGTAATCATTGGTGATCAGATGATTGAGCGAAGCCAAAGCCCCCGGTCCCTCAAAGATCACTTCCCCCATGTGCGACACGTCAAAAAGGCCTGCCTTTTCCCGCACCGCCATGTGCTCGGCAATGATGCCCTTTCCGTACTGCACCGGCATGATGTAGCCTCCGAAGGGGACCATCTTCCCTCCCAGCGCCACGTGCCTGTCATAAAGAGGCGTTTTCTTGTCCATATATGTCTCTCCTTTCTCAGAAACCTTTTCCATCCCGCGCCTTTTTGTTTCTGGGAAAACAAAAAAGGCGCACTGAAAAATAACAGTGCGCCTCTGTCCTTTGACCTGAAAGATAGGCCGGAATCACCGTCCCGGCTCTGCTTCTTCGGTGTCCCCTCTTGCCCGGACTCTCCAGAGGAATGTCGGCTGCCGGTCCTTTTACCTGAGAGTTTCATCCCCTTCGGTGTCCTTTCGGCTCTCTCCCGGCAGTGTCATCCATTGCATCGTTCGCCCTTCATCGGGTCTGTATGGAAAATTTTATATATGAATAGTAGCATACAGCGGCGGGAATCACAAGAAACATAAAGAATTCTCATAGCCCCTATCGCCGCAGGCTATATCTCCCTGTCGTCAGCGAGCTCCCTGCCGATGTGGGGCGCGATGAAGCGGGAAAAAGCATATTCCCAGAGCGCCGCCGAGCCGTCTTTCGTTCGCGCGTTCCTCCGGAGCACCTGCGAAAGCCGGATGCCGTGCTCCCGCCACGCCCTGCCGCCGGTGGCGTCATTGAGCATCATGGGCTGGATATTGTCCATGGTGTGGGCGAAGCGCGCTTCCGCCGTCTCGCCCTCTTCAAATTCCTCCCACAGAGCGCGGAATTTCCGCCCCTGATCGCCGGGGAGCATGGCGAAGAGCCTGTCCGCGCAGGCCGCTTCCCGCCGGTGCTGGTCTTCGTGCGATACGCCCGCATAGGCGTACGTGTCGCCCGCGTCGATCTCCACCAGATCGTGGATGAGGAGCATGGTCACCGTTTTCAGCACGTCGATCTTCTCTTCCGCATACTCCGCGAGAAGCACCGTCATCACCGCCATATGCCAGGCATGCTCCGCGTCGGTCTCCTTCCGCACCGCGCCCGTGAGGTACGTCTCCCGGACGATGCGCTTTTCCTTGTCGATCTCCCGGATGAAATCGAACTGCCGCTTCAGCCGTTCCTCATCCATGATGCGCGCCCCGGCGTCCTTCCTTCCGGCGGTTCTTCGCGTACGCCGCGAGGATCTTCTCCGCCATGCCGATCATGGTGCCGCTCCCCGCCAGACAGGCGCGGAGATTTTCCAGCCCCCGTTCCTCGATGGAGCAGATCTCCCGCTCCCCGTCCAGACGGTACTCATTGAGAGACCAGCGGAAAGCCATCCGCTCCTCATCGATGAAGACGTGCACCTCCGTGGGGGCAGTCACCGTTCCCGCGCCGCGGCAGATCTCTTCCAGAATAGCGGCGAGAGCCATGATCTTCCTCTCATTTTCCGACGGCTCGCCGGTGCGGCTCTTCTCCGTGTAAGAGCAGAAAATATACACCGCCAGCGCCACAAGGCCGACGATAGTCAGTATATCCGAATCAATATGAGGCATATGCGTTCCCTTTCCTCCGCGTCCGCGGACTTTTTTATTTTCATTGTATCAAAAATTCCGGGAATAGAAAAAGCGCCGCCCCGTAAAAAGCAGCGCTTCCTTTTCTATTTCAGCTCCGTCAGAAATTCCTCGAAAGCCAGCCCCCACGGCCAGGGCACGTCCTGCCCCTCCATATGCGTCAGCACGCGGCTGATGAAATCGGCGGCCTTCTTCACCGCCTGCGGAAGAGGTTCTCCCCGGACGAGCGCCGCCGCGGCGATGGCCGCGAACGCGTCCCCCGTCCCGGGCCGGTCCGCGCCGATCCGCTTCACCCGGAGGAACTCCGGCTCTTTGCCCCTCTCGTAGATGAAATTGGCCATTTCCTCTCCCCGGCAGAGCCCGGTGATGACCACCTGCGGCGGGCCCTGCTCCGAGAGCGCCTCCGCCATGCGGAAAAGCGCCTCATCGGAAACCGCCCCGCCTTCCGGGTAGGGCATGTCCAGCAGCCCGCAGGCTTCCGTCAGATTCGGCGTCACCACATCGGCATACCGCAGGAGGCGTCTCATAGCGCGGCGCATTTCATCGGTATACGACGGATAGAGCGCGCCGTCGTCTCCCATGGCGGGATCGACCATGACCATCGTCTCCCCGGTGCGGAACATTTCAATAAAATCCGACACGATGCCGATCTGCGCCGCCGAGCCGATGAATCCCGTGAGGATCCCGTCGAAAGTGAGGCCGTTCGCCTTCCAGCTCTCCATGTAGGGGCGCATCCGGTCGGTGTAGTCGTCGATAAAGTACGAAGGAAACTGAGTGTGCACCGAGAGGATCGCCGTCGGGAAAGGGCAGGCCTGTACTTTCAGCGCGGAAATGAGCGGCAGCTCCACCGTGACGGAACACCGGCCGAAACCGGTGATGTCATTGACGACGGCAATTCTCTTCTGTCTTTCCATGGGCGTCCTCCTCGCGGTCATTTCCCCTCATTATATCACGGCCATGAGAAAAGCGCGGCTGCCGCCGCGCCCTTTCCCATTTTACGCGAAGGGGACCCACTGTCCGTCCTTCACCTCCAGCACCGTCAGATCCATCTTCGGGTCACGGTGCTCGTCAAATTCAAATTTCCCCGTCACGCCTTCGAAGCCCTTCACCTGCGCCAGGGTATCGCGGAATTTCTTCCGGTCCGTCGTGGTGCCGGACTGATCCAGCGCCGTGTGGATGGTGTAGAGACCGTCATAGGCCTGCGCCGCGAACTGATCCGGCTCATGGCCGTATTTCTCCTTGAATTTCGCCCGGAAAGCCTGCGCTTTTTCGCTCTGGCTGTCGGGATTCCACGGCGTGGCGACGAGCGTGCCGTCCGCGGCGGCCCCCGCCTGCCGGATGTATTCCGGACTGTTGAATCCGTTATTGCCGATAATGGGCTGATCCATGCCCATTTCGCGGGCCTTCTTCGCGATGAGCGCCCCTTCCTGGTAGAACCCGGCGATGACGATCACATCGGGGTTCGCCGCGTGGATCTTCGTGAGCTGCGCGGAAAAATCCGTATCCTTGTCGGCGAAGGACTCCGTCGCCACGATGTCCACGCCCATTTCCGGGAGCAGCTTCTGATAGATCTTATTCTCGCTCACCAGCATGTCGTTATTGTGGGAATACATGACCGCCGCCGTCTGGAATCCCAGCTTATCGTGAGCCTTCTTCACGGTGATCGGGATGGCCAGCCGGCCGGAAACGGCGTTGCGGAAAATATAGTCGCCCACATCAGTCACGCCGTCCGCCGTGAGAGAAATACCGAAGACCGTCACGCCCGCCTGCTGCGCGATGGGCCCGGCGGCGAAAAATTCGCCCGTCGTCATGGGGCCGATCACAGCCAGCACCTTATCCTGCGTGACAGCGCGCTTCATGGCATTGATCGCCTCCGTTTTCACCAGCTTCGTATCATACGTGATGAGATCGATCTTCGTCTTCGTCGCCGGGTCGGCGTTGATCTCCTCCAGCGCCATATCGATGCCTTCCTTCTGGGACGTGCCGTACGCCGCGCCGGGGCCGGTGCACGCCGTGATAAAGCCAATCTTCGCGCGGGCCTCCGCGGAAGCGTCCGCCTTCTTTTCCCCGCCGCAGCCCGCAAAAGCGCCTGCCAGCACAGCGGCAGCGAAGACCGCCGCGATCCGTTTCATCCATTTCTGATTGTTCATGAGTATCTCCTTTCCATCCACTGTACAGCAGGCTTCCATAAAAAAGAGCGCCCCGCTCTCCTTTCGGAAAAGCAGGGGCGCTGTCTGCGCGGTACCACCCTTTTTATCGCTCGCGTCCTGCGGGCGGCCCAATAAAAAATCCCCTGTCACAACGACAGGGGCGCCATGCGCGGTACCACCCTATATTTTACTTACAGGACTGTCCTTAACGCGGACCGGCCGTCCCTTCCTACTTATGATTTCAGAAAGGCTGCTCGCGGGAGAGATTCGTCACTTCCTGCGCATCGGCTTCCACCGCCCGCCGACTCTCTGAGGCGCTCCGGAAATCACTTGTACCCGTTCTCTGCATTTACTGTACTGAATTAACAGTACAATACCGGATTTTTCGTTTCCTGTCAAGCAAAAAAACTTTCCTTTTAAAAAAAGGCGCGCTGTCCTTGAAATACCGGGTCACGCCATCCTCATCCGCGTCTGCCCATTCAGCGGTGTGTCCAAATCGGAATTTGCTGATTCTTTCATCATCATTCAGAAAACCGGCATCATGGCCGAGCGAGTTCTCGCTTCTCTTCTTGACGTCTTTAAATACTCATGCTACACTGATGGTATCAGGAGAGGTCACAATATCCCCACTATGGGGTGTTCCGGGTTCCCGGACGTTGGCCTCTCCTACTTTGTACATATCGTACAGATCCACATCGCGAATCCCGAACAAACCGGGGCAAGATCAGTATCTTCCGCAGCAATGCGAAGAATACCATCTTGCCCCGCTTTTATTTTTCCGCCATCAGAAACTACATCACTCTCAAACAAAACAATCTGGCCAGCTCGCAGAAATCCTGTTTTACCACTATCAGGAACTACATCACTCTCAAACGGACGGATTAACAGATAGAGAGATAGCGGAGTTTTACCACTATCAGGAACTACATCACTCTCAAACTATTTCGGACTGTCATCCGGGATGATCTTTGTTTTACCACTATCAGGAACTACATCACTCTCAAACAGATCCCCGCCGATGTAACCGCCCTTGCTGGTTTTACCACTATCAGGAACTACATCACTCTCAAACAGTCCTCTTACAATGTTATGCAGGTTCATGGTTTTACCACTATCAGGAACTACATCACTCTCAAACAATATAGATCGCATCCATGATAGGAGCAATGTTTTACCACTATCAGGAACTACATCACTCTCAAACTCCCCTGCTCTTTCATCTGCTCGACCAGTCGTTTTACCACTATCAGGAACTACATCACTCTCAAACGCGTGGTTATGTGTACGAAGTGCGGGGCCAGTTTTACCACTATCAGGAACTACATCACTCTCAAACTGTCTCAACTGGCGGATACCGGGATTCTGGGTTTTACCACTATCAGGAACTACATCACTCTCAAACCCAACGGGCGCTGTCCCGTGCGGCTGAATAGTTTTACCACTATCAGGAACTACATCACTCTCAAACGCGCCGGATGTTCTACCGCGTCATTTCTCAGTTTTACCACTATCAGGAACTACATCACTCTCAAACCAGCAGAAAGCTGAGAAGGGAGAGATAGAAGTTTTACCACTATCAGGAACTACATCACTCTCAAACGTGCAAGTACCACTATCCAGCCACCCGCGCGTTTTACCACTATCAGGAACTACATCACTCTCAAACGGGAGGGGCAGCGGGCAACGCAGCATGGCAGTTTTACCACTATCAGGAACTACATCACTCTCAAACCGGCGGAGACAGACAGCGGCACGGTAACGGGTTTTACCACTATCAGGAACTACATCACTCTCAAACTGCCCCGACCTTGACCGTGAATCCCTTTTCGTTTTACCACTATCAGGAACTACATCACTCTCAAACGCGTGCCTGGTCTTGTTGATCATTTCTGATGTTTTACCACTATCAGGAACTACATCACTCTCAAACAGGAAGCAATCAAGAACTGGAATATGAGAGGTTTTACCACTATCAGGAACTACATCACTCTCAAACGTCAAAATCGAATGGATTTTCGGTTCTCTCCGAGCGGTACGCCCATCACCGGCGCCGCAGTCCCTGACAGGACGGCTCTGTCAGAAGATCTGACAGAGGTCTTCGTCTATGGTAAATACGTCCTCTTCCTGTAATATAGCAGGACAGGTATTCTCAATCAACACAAAATGATATTCTTTCAAAAATGCCGTATGGTACAGTCCGCGCAGTTCTTCCTCCGGCATGAAGCCGCGGAAGCCGCAGAAGAAGAAGCACGCCGTTCCGAGCAGTTCCGTGCAGAGCTCCATCCAGGCAAGCATCCGCTCCGCCAGCGCCCCCTCTTCTTTTTCCGGCTGCAGGTGGATCGCTTTCATCAGCGCGGAAAGATCCGGCTCCGCATCATAAGCGAGCGGGAAGGGAAACGATTCTTCGAGAAGTTCCGCCATCCGGGATACCGCGGCGGAGGTCTCCTGCGCGGCTGCCCACTCCGGACGCTGCGTTTCTTTTTTAATCCGGCTGTAGAATGCGGTTATCACGGCGCGCCCGGAGAAGTCCATGCTCCACGGGCTGGGGACAAAGGCCGCTTTCCGCCCCATGTCCAGCAGATGTTCCCCTTCGGACAGGACAAAGCGGGTGTCCCCGCCGGCCGCCGCCTCACTGAGCTCCTGCACGATGCGGAAATGGCAGGCCCTGTTTTCCAATGCCACCACAGGATACCGTCCGTTTTCCCAGACGATCTGTTTCTCCCATTCAGGATAGACCAGCTTCACAGGACCACCAGCCTTTCGTCGCTGTCAACAATTTCCCTCTGCGGGCTCCCGATGATGAGCTCCATTCCGGCAAATTGTTTCTCCGTCACGGTGAGCACCTGAATGAGCCCTTCCGCAGGGCTGGCGTCCCGGATGTGACGGATGGCTGCTGCCGCCGCGGCAGGCGTGAGCACGATTTTTGTGTACACCGATTCCTGCATCATCACAAAGCCGCTCCGCACCAGAAATTTTCGAAACCGCGCGTATTCCTTCCGCTCTGCCGCGGTGCCCACAGGCAGATCGAAAAGCACCATCACTCTCATAAATCTACACCTCATACCAGGGCTCCCGCAGTTCTTCCATGTCCCCGCTTTCCATGGCGTCCAGCACCCGGCGGCAGCAGATGCCCACAGCCTGCGTGAGAAGGGCCCGCTTACCGCCGATTCGGACTTCCCGATTCATCAGGCTCACAATCTGCCGCTTTTCTTCCGTCCTGAAATCGGGAAAGCCTGCGGAGAGGACATGCCGGTCAATGACCGGGCGGAAAGGTTCCATGAGATCGCTCCCCAGATTGAAGGGATTGTACGTATTGTCGTGAAAAAGACCGAACTGGGTGAGATATCCCGACGAAGCGATCTCCCGGTTGCATGCCGCAAGGAGCACGGCATAGCCGTAATTGAGGGCCGCATTCCGCACGTCCGCGTCGCGGCGGGAAAAACCCCGTCCGCAGAGCGCATGGAAATAGACTTTTGCCGCCTGCCCTTCCCGGTTATCCCTGTCGCCCGGCTGCACGCCTTCCCGATATTCATCGAGCTGCCCCGCGTCCTCATCAAAGCCGAATTCCCGGAGCACTGCCGCCTGCTGGCGGATTTTTTCCCGGATGACGCACTGCCACGCTTCCGCTTTCCGCTCCGCTGTCCATTTCGCCTGCTCCCGCACTTTCCTGCTTGTGTCGCCGCTGCCGTAATAAGGGATCACTTCTCCCGCTGGGTCATGCTTCCCGTCGCAGAAGATGATTTTAATCTTCCGGCGGAGGCATTCACTCACCCAGGCCGCGGTGAGGGAGACCGCGGTAGACTCGATGACGACCGTCCCGATCTCATCCATGAAGACTTTCCTCACATCCCGCCCGCGGACGGCCATGTAGCCCATAGCATAGTCGATCTTTGCCCGGTCGGCGATAATGACCGTGCGCCAGCTCATGATTTTTCAAAAGGAACGAGGCAGATTTCCTTTTCAAAGAAGCCCGTAATTGACTGATTGACCAGAGTGAGTCCGCTTTGCTTTGTCGCATTGAATGGAATTGTGAATCTCCCTGCCTGTCCAACGCCCCCAATCATCCGCAAATCGGAAAGTACAGGATTACATTGGAAGAACGCCAGTATTTGCATCAGTACAGCACAGCGGTCTTCTACAGCAAGATGAATGAAATTTCCCCGATACTTTGTCAGCGTCTCCGCCTGTGCAGACAACTTCACCGTATACACACTATTTTTTAATTTTTGCAAAAAAATATCATACAGCTCTTCCGTCTGTTCCGGCGTAATCTTACTGTACTCAGTAATTTTCGCCTCTTTTTCCACGCGCCGCCGTTCAAGGAATTTTCCCATTCTTTTTACCAGCGCTGCTTCTTCATCAGATAGGCACAATTCCACTGCATTTTTCATTACAAGTTTCGTATTACTTCTGGCGGAAATATGCATACGGAATCCGTTCAACTCCAACATGGCATTGTACTTGATCTCTTTCAGCAGAATCTCCGGACGGGTATACTTCTTCCCTTCCCGCTGCCATTCTTCGAGGCAGTACGCTCTCCGGTCTTCGTCGGTCTTCAGCTGCGCCGCCCGGTAGAGGAGAACCGGCACGAAGAGGTATACCGGCTTCCCTTTTTCTTCCGCCTGCACGTACATGAAATAGGAGACTGCCGCCTTATTGTAGCCGCCGTATTTGTCAATATTCCCGATGGGCGAGCCGTCGTTCTTGATCGGCACCTGGCCTTTCCTTTTTTTCATGATCTGCTGATCGAAAAGGCCGCCCTGCTGTTTGTAGGCATACCGGGTGAAGAGGATGTTGTTTTTCTTCATCCATTTCCGCACCGCGGCGATGGTGCCGTCTTCTCCGGGCATCCATGCGGTGATGCCGCCCCGTGCCACCGGATAGTTGTACATCTTGTCGTTCAGGGTGTACCGGGCGTCTTTCTCTTTCAGGAAATTCGCCGGGTTCGCCGTAAATTTGGTGTAGTACACATTCCCCACGACAATATTGAGGTAGGCGTCTTTGGCGTGATGGAAATCGTTCACATCGCGCACTTTGAGAAAGCCGAACTGCTGACGGAAGCGGGAGGTATTTCCCGCCTTGGCGTAGACGATCGTCGTATTCGGGAAGACTTTCCCCAGGATCTCCGCGGCGGCTTTTGTGCTCTGTCGGGTTTCCACAAGCTGGCGGCCGATGAAGGAGGCCAGCTCGTCTGCCGTGAGCGGCGTCGAGCGTACAAGGCGGGCGTACTTGGTCCTGCTGATAAGGCCTCTGTCCAGAAGCATCTTCCAGAAAGCAGCCTGTCTGTGCCGCACCTCTTCCGAGAGCGGATAGCGGTCAGATTTCACGGAATTGACCTGCTTTTTCACGAGCACCCGGTTATCCAGGCTGTCATCCGCCGTGAGAGACTGGGGATAGATATGATCGATGTCATAAAGGTCTTTTTTCTCCAGGTCTTCCAGACGGATCACTTCTCCGGTGTACATGCACCGCCCCATCTGGGTGTAGTACAGATAGAGTTTATCCCGGCGCAGCGCGTCTTCCGGCGTTTTTTTCAGCGTCTCGCTCCACTGGCGGCAGTCTTTGCCGCACGCTTTATAGAGCTCCATGAGCTGCTGCTTCCGGCTCTTCGTGCGCTGCTTCACCGCGTCGCCGCCGCGGGCCATTTCGATGAAAATGCGTTTCGGGTCGGAACCGGTGATCTTCCGCAGTTCTTTCACCACGGAAAGGGTCTGCCAGAGAGAGCGGCGCACCGCCGGAGGAATGCGCATCTGTTCCAGCATTTCATAAGACAGCGGCCCGTCCTGGATTTCTTTTTCATTTTCTCCGCTGATCTCCTCAGCGTAGCCGAAGCGGTCGGTAAGGAGCTCCATGAGATTCAGCCCTTCCGCGCGCATCGCTTCGATGATGGTCTGCACGGCGCCGGTTTCTTTGTCAACCGCGGGGAGCCCGGCGAGAAGTTTTGCCGAGAGTCGTCCCCATCCGCTGTATCTGAGCTTTGTCAGCTGCCGCAGCTGGTCTTTTGTGAGCTCCGGCGCGTCTTCCCGGAGCACCCGCTCCAGCATCTTTCTGTCCTCGCCGAAGAGCGTGATGTCCAGAATGAGCCGTTCCAGTACGGCGCGGGCCGGTTTCTCCCCGCCCCGAAAGATGATGTCCATGTCGATCCACGGGCCGAGAGACGATTTGAAATCCCCGTCAATGCCGCGGATGTTTTCCTTTTCCTTCTTTTCCATCCAGCCTTCCTGTATGAGAAACTCCGCAAACCGCTTCCCCGTCACTTTTTTATGGCGGAGAAAGAGCTCATTCCATACAGTCTCCCGCTGCGCTTCGGTGAGGCGCGCCCCGTTCTCCCCGACGCGGACATTGTTCAGCTCGTTCAGCACCGTGAATTCCGTATAAAGGAGGGAATTTTTCGGCAGCACGTCTTCGCCGAGGAGATAGGTGCATTTGTTGGTCATGCGGCGGATGAATTTTTCCGCGCTCTTTTCCGTATCGATTTTTTCTTCAAAATTCCACGGCAGGATGCGTCCCTCTTCTTTTCTCACCGCCCACGCGAATCCTTCCGTACCGTTTTCCTTCTGATGCGCCGTATTGAGCGGCCCCACATAATAAGGGATGCGGAAGGTGAGAAGGCTCACGATCTTGTCGGAAACGGTGCCGTACCGGTCGGTCTTTTTCAGGAAGGGCAGGTAGGTCTCCGCTTTTGCGAGGATCGCCCGCAGCTCCTGCTCCTGTAACTGGTGCGGGATGACGCCGTTGATCTTCGAGACGGCTTTCGGCAGAAACTGGCCCGCATTAATTTTCTCCTTCACTGCGCGTCCTTCTTCTGTGTCGGGGAGGAGTTTCGCCAGATTCTTAAAGAAATCTTCTTCTGACGCTTTTTTCTCAATAACCAGTTTCTTCCCGTTCTTCATGCACATGCCGATATAAGCGCCGTAGCTCTTTTCCCCGGCGCCGCGGAAAATTTCGTCATACGCCTTTTTATTCGGCCGGAGCAGCCGCTTCAGAAGCGCCAGATCGGCACGGTGTGTTTCATAGACTTTCACCTTCGCTTCCGATAGCGTCCGGCTTCCGCCCATGAGCTCCGCCAGCAGCGCCCAGTCGTAGAGCCGTTTCGCCGCCGCGATGAGTTCGAAGCGGTCTTCGCCCACTGCCGCGGCGATCTCGTCGATCTTATCGTCATAATCGCTGTCGCCGAGAGACAGTTTGTTTTTATCAAAATCTTTCAGCGTTTCATCGCCAAAGAGCGCGTCCAGCCCGGCTTTGCCGCCGGCAAGCAGTTTTGCCAGTTCCTTTACGGGCTTCTCCTTCGGCTGCGGCAGATGTTCCAGAAGGGCCCGGCTCTTTCCGTTGACGCCCATGCGGCGGTCTGTGAGTATGGCGGCCACAGCAGCTTCTTCCGTATCGGGGATCTCCAGTCCCATGATGTCCATGCAGGCATCGCGAAGCACCGCGAAAGCTTCTCCGCTGCCCGGCAGACCGTCCGGCCCGGCGGCAAAAGAATCAAAAAGAAAATGGCCTCTGTGCTTGATGATGTGGTGCACCGCCAGGTAGACAAGGCGCACATCGAAAGGCCCGTCTTTTGTCATGAGCGCCTGCCGCAGATGGTAGATCGTAGGATATGCCTTATAGTAGTCCTTATCCGTAAAGCCGGAATCACAGAAAAGAGCGTTCCGCTGCTGCACATGCTTATCCTCCGGAAGATACCGGCTGTCGTTCATCCGCTGAAAAAATCCCGGGTCTTTCTCCGCGACGGCTTCCGCAAAGAGTTCCTGCAGCAGGTCAATCCGCCGGGAACGGCGCTGTGTCCTTCTCCGGGCCGTCCGGAAAAGCCTCCGCTCCTCCGCGGTGTGCCCCTCGTCAAAAAGCCGTATGCCCCAGAGCGCTTTCCCGTTCTTTTTGATGACCTGATACGCCGTATCTGTCACCGCCCAGCCCAGCGAATTTGTCCCCATATCCAGTCCCAGGTACCATTCCTTATTCATTGCTTTTCCCGGCATGCTCTTCATCCTTTCTTATTTCAAATTTCCGTCCATCCTTGACAAAAATTCTGTTTCCATGTATTCTGTAGGTGTTCGGAAATACCACTATCGAACACATCACAAGTTCAAATAAAAATTTATTCAAACCGTCACCTGCGTGACCCCACAGTGTTGTGGATATAAGACCCGTCGGGGTCTTATTTTTTTGCTTTTCCTTTCTCTCACCCTATTTTTGATTTCTTTTTCATTTTATCACAGTCTCTATAGTGAAGCCAGCTGCCGTAAAAAGATTCTCATTTTTCTCCGCTCTGCGAAACGTCGCTTTTCATTGTCCGCCGGAATTTGTTTTTCCGCCGGAAATTTTCCGCTCCGTTGAAGCGCGGCGGGCATGAAAAAATCCGTGAAGGAACAATTCCTCACGGATTTTTTTGCGTGTCTGTTATTTTTCAAGCTCTTCTTTCGCCGCGGCGAGGAAATCGTCCCAGCCCCGGAAATGGTACGGCGCGGTCCTGATGATCTCCGGCCAGTCTTTTTCGGAGTAGCTGTCGTAGAGAGCCGCCGCTTCGATGCCGGCGTTTTTTGCCGCCATGACGCCGGAGAGGGAATCTTCCACGATGAAGCAGTCTTCCGGCGCGGCGCCGAGCCCGGCCATGACTTTCTGATGAACTTCAGGATCGGGCTTGATGGCCGACACATCTTCTCTCGTATAGATGAAGGCGGCCCAGCTGTCGATAGGCGCTTCGGCGAGGATGTTTTCGTTCTTTTCCCGGTAGATCTCCATATTTTTCCGGCGCGTCGTCGTGGCGATGCCCACGGTGAATCCTCTGCCGGCCAGGTATTTCACGGTCTCCGCCGCGCCTTTTTTGTAGCGCACTTCTTTCGTGAGCTTTTCTTTGGCGATGATGTCGCGGAGGGCGAGGATGTCTTCCGCCGCCATGGCAGAGCCGCAGAGTTTTCCCAGCGCGCCGCAGTAGGCGAGGTAGGGATTTTTTTCTTCCCGGAGCTCCCGGAGGAGGCGCTCCCGCTGGGGTCCCACTTCGGCGGTCTCCGCCGCGCCGCCGCCGAGCTGTTCGATGAGCGCGGTGTCCACGGAGTCCCACACGCCGAGGGAGTCGATGAGGGTGCCGTCCATGTCGCAGATGACGTACTTTTTATTTTTGAGCATAAGCTCTCCTTTCGTACAGCAAAAGAAGGCAGTTTCCTGCCTTCCTTTTTCTTTTATTCTTCGGCGATCGCTTCTTCCAGCGCCCGCGCCAGCTGATCCGGGCAGGAGGTGTCTTTGCCTCTGCAGGGAACGCCTTTCAGCAGGCGGATCAGTTCTTCCGCTTCCCTGCCTTCGGCAAGGCGCGCCACGCCGACCGTATTGCCGGGGCAGCCGCCGAGGAAGGATACGTTATGCACCGTATGCCCGTCCAGCTCGATGTGGATGCTTCTGGAGCAGGTGCCGTGAGTGGTGTAGTCGATGGTCTTCATGATCATTCTCCCGTGAAATACCGGACGCCCGCCGCGAAGAGGGGCTGGTATTTATTGCCGCTGATATTTTTCGCGATATTCGTGCCGCAGCGCTCGCTGTGGCCCATCTTGCCCAGAACGCGGCCGTCCGGGCTGGTGATGCCTTCGATGGCCCAGGCGGAGCCGTTCGGATTGAAGCGGCTGTCATAGGAGGGCCGCCCTTCCGGATCGGTGTACTGCGTCGCGATCTGGCCGTTGGCCGCCCATTCCCGGATCTGTTCGTCCGAGGCGATAAAGCGTCCTTCACCGTGGCTGATGGCGATGCTGTGGAGCTCGCCTTCTTTGCAGAGGGAGAGCCACGGGGATTTGGCGGAAACGACGCGGGTCGTCACGTAGCGGGACAGGTGGCGTCCGATGGTATTGAAAGTGAGGGTCGGCGCGTCCGCCGTGAGGGGCTTGAACTCGCCGTAAGGCACGAGGCCGAGCTTGATGAGGGCCTGGAATCCGTTGCAGATGCCCAGGGCCAGGCCGTCCCGGTTATTCAGCAGGTCGCCGAGAGCGCTCTCAAGAAGCGGGTTCCGGAAGAGGGCAGCGATGAATTTGCCGCTGCCGTCCGGTTCGTCCCCTGCGGAGAAGCCGCCCGGGAACATGACGATCTGCGCCTGACGGATGCAGGCCGCCATGTCTTCGACGGAGGCTTTCAATTCGCTCTGATCGCGGTTCCGCACGATGAAGATATCCGTTTCCGCGCCGGCCCGTTCAAAGGCTCTCGCGCTGTCCACTTCGCAGTTCGTGCCGGGCATGACGGGAATGAATACGCGGGGCTTCGCCACTGCCAAAGACGTGCGGACAGTGGGCGCGCCGGTGTACGCCGGAAGCGCTTCTACCGTGCCGGGGAGATCCTGCGCGCGGAGCGGGAAGACCGGGTCGAGGGTCTTTTCCGACGCCGCGAGAAGTTCCGCCACGGAGACGTTCTCTCCGCCGAGGGTCATATCCGCGCCGCCGAGGGTGCCGAGGACCGTCACATGGCCGCGCTTCGCGTAGTCCGCCGCCAGTTCGGGAGAGGTCTCCGCGAGGATCGCGCCGTAGCGGAGGCGGAAGTATTCCGCCGGGGCGAGAGCGTCATTGAACGCCGCGCCGATGCCGCTGCCGAAGGCCATCTTTGCCGCGGTGACGGCGATGCCGCCGCGGCCGACGGCTTTCATGGAAGCGATGTGCCCGGCCTGCACTTCTTTATAGAGGAAATCGGCGTGCGCCGCGAAGACGTCCGTATCGGGCATGCCCGCTTCGTCGTAAGGCACGTCGAAGAGGACGAGGGCATTTCCTTCTTTCTTCCAGTCCTGGCTCACCGCTTCGGATGCCCTGCCGGGAGCGACGGCGAAGGAAACGAGCGTCGGCGGCACATGGAGGTCATTGAAGGTGCCGCTCATGGAGTCTTTGCCGCCGATCGCGCCGAGGCCGAGACGGCGCTGCATGAGGTACGCGCCGAGCAGAGCGGATGCCGGTTTGCCCCAGCTCTTTTTATCGGTCAGTTTCTCAAAATATTCCTGAAGGGTCAGGTAGGTCTTCCGCCAGTCCGCGCCGAGCGCCGCGATGCGCGCGCACGAGAGGAGCACCGCGCAGGCCGCGCCGTGGAAGGGGCTCCATACGGCCAGTTCCGGATCGTAGCCGTGGGCCATGAAGCTCGCCGTATCGGTCTCGCCGCGGCGCACAGGGATCTTCGCCACCATACCGTCGGCAGGCGTTTTCTGGTAACGGCCGCCGTAAGGCATGAGGACCGTCCCCGCGCCGATGGTGCCGTCAAAGCGTTCGCCCAGCCCCTGTTCGGAGGCGTTGTTCAGCTCGCCCGCCGCGCGGAGCCAGCTTTCCCGGACGGACGCGATCGCCGGCAGCGCGAAGGGGTCTCTCTCTTCCGGCGCGGCAATCTCCGCTTCTTTCGTCTGCATGACGCCGTTCGTATCGAGGAAGGCGCGGCTGATATCGACGATGACATCGCCTCTCCACCGCATGGTGAGGCGGCCTTTGTCCGTCACGTCCGCCACGACGGTGGCTTCGAGGTTTTCTTCCACCGCATAGCGGATGAAATCGTCGGCGTCTTTCGCCGCCACGACGACGGCCATGCGCTCCTGCGATTCGGAAATGGCCAGTTCCGTGCCGTCGAGGCCTTCGTATTTCTTCGGCAGGCTGTCGAGGCAGATGTCCACACCGTCGGTGAGTTCACCCACCGCGACGGATACGCCGCCCGCGCCGAAGTCATTACACCGCTTGATGAGGCGCGTCACTTCGCCACGGCGGAAGAGGCACTGGATCTTGCGCTCCGTGAGAGGATTGCCCTTCTGCACTTCCGCGCCGCAGGTCTCGATGGATTCCGTATTCAGTTCTTTGGAAGAGCCCGTGGCGCCGCCCATGCCGTCACGGCCCGTCCGGCCGCCGACCATGATGACCACGTCGCCGGGCTGCGGCACGAGGCGGATCACATTTTCACGGGGAGCCGCCGCGACCACCGCGCCGATCTCCATGCGCTTCGCCACGAAGCCGGGATGATAATATTCCGTGACTTCGCCCGTCGCCAGGCCGATCTGGTTGCCGTAGGAGCTGTAGCCCTTCGCCGCCGTCACCGTGAGGGAACGCTGCGGCAGCTTGCCGGGAAGTGTCTCCGAGAGCGGCGTTTTCGGATCGCCCGCGCCGGTGACGCGCATCGCCTGATAGACATAGGCCCGTCCGGAGAGGGGATCGCGGATGCAGCCGCCGAGGCAGGTCGCCGCGCCGCCGAAAGGCTCGATCTCCGTGGGATGATTGTGAGTTTCATTTTTGAAGAGCAGGAGCCACTCTTCCGGCCCCGCTTCCGTATCGACGGTCACTTTGATGGTGCAGGCATTGATCTCTTCCGATTCGTCCATCTCCTGGAGCCGCCCTTCCCTGCGGAGCGCTTTCACGGCGGCTGTCGCCATGTCCATGAGCGTCACGGGGCGGGATGTGTGTTCCCCGTAGAGCGCCGTGCGGACAGCGCGGTAATCGGCAAGCGCCGCTTCCACGGGAGCCGTATAGCGGCCTTTCTCGACGGACACGCCGGAAAGGGCCGTGCCGAACGTGGTGTGGCGGCAGTGGTCGGACCAGTACGTATCGAATACGCGGATCTCCGTCACAGTGGGATCCCGCTTTTCCTCGTCCTGATAATATTTCTGAATGAACGCCAGGTCGTCATGGCTCATGGCGAGGCCCATTTCTTTCATCAGGCCGTCCAGCGCCGCCGCGTCCATGCCGCGGAAGCCTTCCACTGTGGGCACCGCCTTCGGCTCTTCATAGGGAAGATCGAGCGTATCCGCCGGAGCGAGAGACGCTTCCCTCGATTCCACGGGATTCACGAGGAATTTCAGCACCGCTTCCCGGTCGCCTTCCGCGAACTGTCCGGAGAGGACATACACGAGAGCGCACCGCACATGAATGCCGTCCTTGCCGGTGAGGATCGCCAGGCACTGCTCCGCGGAGTCCGCCCGCTGATCGTACTGCCCGGGCAGGAATTCCACCGCCAGCACCATATCGCCTTCCGGCAGCGCCTCTGCCGTCGCGTCCACCGGCGGCTCGGAGAAGACGGTGATGCGCGCCTTCTCGTATTCCTCCGCGTCGAGCCCCTCCACGTCGTAGCGGTGATAAATGGCCGCGCCGCGGATGCGGCCGCCCAGAATTTCCGCGAGCTCCGCCGCGAGGCGCTCCTCTTCCTGCCGGAAGCCTTCTTTTTTCCGTACATATACACGTCTGATATCGGACACAGGAAACACTCCTCCCTCTCTGCACTGAACCGATGCCATGCTTATACAGCTATATCTTATCACATCGCAGGGCAAAAAGGCACGCCGCGCCCGCCGGCCAGGGAAAAACGCGCCCTTTCCATGCGCGGAACGCCCGCCGCGCTCCATCCATGCCAAACCGGAACGGCGCGCCCGTTGACAGTTTCTTATTACTAATCATACAATGAAGAAAACGGCATCCGCCGATTTGCCAAGCGCAGAAAGGAAAGTATCATGAAACACATCGCCACGCTGCTTCTGGCGGCGGCGCTCGCCGCGGGCGCAGGCTTCACAGCCTCCGCCTCGACGCGCACGGTGACCGTCACCGGCACGGGCCGCATCGCCGCCGAAGCGTCCTCCGCCTCCTTCTCCGCCTACGTGGAGACCACCGCGGACACTCAGCAGGAAGCGGCCGCGGAGAACGCCCGCCGCACCCGCGCCCTCCGGGAAGCGCTCCTCGCCACGGGGGCCCGCATGGACCAGCTCACGACGGAAAATTACACCGTCAATCCCATCTACGTGTACGACCAGAAAAAAGGCACCTCCACCCTCCGGGGCTACCGCGCGGTGAACCAGATGAATGTGCGCGTGCCCTACCTGTCGCTCATGGGATTCCTCATCGACGCCGCCGCGGAAAACGGCGCGGACCGCGTCGACTCGCTCCAGTTCCAGACGGCGGACGGCGCGCCGTACCGCCTGCAGGCCTACGCCGCCGCGGCGGACGACGCGCGCCGCCAGGCCCAGGCCCTCGCGGACACGCTCGGCCTCACGCTCGGTCCGGCGCTCACCGTCTGCGAGACGGGCTATACGCCGCCGGTCATGCGCCGGGAGATGGTCTTCCTCGCAAAGGCCGCCAACGCCGGCTCCGCCGTCACCCCTGTGGAAGCGGGCGCGCAGACCGTCACCGCCCAGCTCAATATCACCTATGCATTGCTCTGAGGAGGCCATCATGAAACGCACAGCCATCGCTCTTCTGACCGCGGGACTTGTCCTGGCGGGCAGCCTCGCGGGATACGCGGCGGACCCGCGCACCCTCACCGTGACCGGTACGGGGAGCGTCACCGCCGCCGCAGACACGGCCACGCTCTACGTGGTGATTGAAACGAAATCGGATACCGCCGCCCAGGCCGCGCGGGACAATGCGGACACCGCCGCGCGCGTGCGCAACGCGGTCATCGCCGCCGGCGCGTCCAGCGACGGATTCTCCACGGCGAACTACACGCTCTACCCCGAGTACGACCCGAAAGGGGAGCTGAAGCCCGCCGCCTACCACGCGCAGAACTCCATGAAAGTGGAAGTGAAGGACCTCGCCCGCACGGGGCAGGTGTCGGACGCGGCGCTCCACGCGGGAGCGAGCCGCATCGGTTCGGTCGTCTTCTCCCTCTCCGATGAAGAAGCGTACAAAGACAGAGCGCTCCGCGCCGCCGCGGGAGACGCGCGGGCCAAGGCGGACGCCATCGCGGGCCGCATCGGCTGCACCGTGACGGGCGTGCTCGACGTCTCCACCCAGACCGTCTCCGCCGCGCCCTACGGCCGGTCCGTCATGAACATGGCCGCCGACGCCGTGCCGGGCACGACGCTCTCGCCGGATAAGCAGGAGATCACGGCGACCGTCTCTGTCACCTACGAGATCGCATGAAAAAATCCCGCGGGAAGGAATTCATCCTTTCCTGCGGGATTTTTTTGCGCTCTCTTCGAGGGCGCAGGAGATGGCTCCGCGCGCCCGGAGCTGTCGGTGCGGGCGCATCTGCGAGGCCAATGAACTTTCTCATAGGGGTGCGGACCCACATACGTTGAAAAATTTTTTGATGCAGATGAGGCGGACCCACATAAAAATTTTTTCCTGTTTCTTCATGCCCGGGGAAGTTTGGTGTCGCGCGCAAGTGCGCTCCCTTATGGCGGCGTACGTGCTCATGAAAGGGGGACCCACATACGTGGAAAAACTTTCTGTGCAGGCGGCGCGGGAAATTTTTGTGTCGCCGCTTCGCGGCTCCCTTATGGGATTGTTCTTTCTCGTGAGGAAGCGGGCCTGCATCCGTTTGGCTTCAGCGCTGCCGCAGGGCGGGGCGGAGGGCGCGGACAGAGTCAGGATGCCGGGCGGAGGCGCGGCGGTAGATGAGGGCGGCGAGGACGGCGGTGACGGCTTCGGAGACCCAGAAGGCGTGCCAGACGCCGGCGGCGCCGAAGAGGCGGCTCAGCAGGACCGCCGCGGGGAGGATGACGAGCACGTACCGGCAGAGCGAGATGAGGAGGGAGGGTCCGCCTTTGCCCAGCCCTTCCAGCGCACCGGAGGCGGTGACGGAGACGGCGGAGACGAGGAAGCCTGCGCTGATGATCCGGAGGGCGGTCTCCCCGGCCCGGATGGGCTTGTCCGTATGGGTGAAAAGTCCCATCAGCGTCTCCGGGAAAATCAGGCAGAGCACGGTGCCCACGGCCATGATGGCGCCGCTCATGCAGAGGGCGATGCGGTAGATCTGATCGACCCGCCGGGATTCGCCCGCGCCGTAGTTGTAGCCGATGAGGGGGCGCATGCCCTGCACGATGCCGTTCGCCGGGAGATAGATGAAGGTCTGCAGTTTGTAATAGATGCCGAGCACCAGAACATACACTTCGGAGTAGGCCGAAAGGAGCGCGTTGAGCGCGGACACGAGGAGCGACGGCAGGGCGAGGTTCAGCGTGGCGGGGATGCCGATGGAGTACAGTTTGAGCGCCATCGGCTGGTCGAGAGCCATGTAACTCCGGCGGATGTGCACGCGGATGGGCTGCGTCCGGTAGACGAAAAGGTAAATGGCAAGCGTCAGGACCTGCCCGATGCCCGTGGCCAGCGCCGCCCCTTCGATGCCCATGGCCGGGAAGGGGCCCCAGCCGAAGATGAGCACGGGGTCAAGGACGATATTCGCCGCGCAACCGCACATGAGGCTCGCCATGGTGAGTTTCATGCGCCCCACCGCCTGAAAGAGTTTCTCGAAGGTCAGACCCGTGATGATGATGCCCGTGAAGGCGAAAGCGACGACCGAGTAGCGGAAGCCGAGCGCCGCCACATTCTCCGAGGAGGTGAAGAGACGCAGGAATGTGGGCATGACGGCGATGCAGACGACGGTCAGCACCGCGCTGTGGAGTAAGGACAGGAGGAGCCCCTGCGAGGCCGCGCGGTCCGCCTTGTCTTCCTCCCCCGCGCCCAGATAAAAGGCAGTGACCGCATTGATCCCCACGCCGAAGCCGATCGCCGCGGCGTTGATGAAATTCTGCACGGGGAAGACCAGCGACAGCGCGGTCATGGCGTCCTCGCTGATCTGCGCCACGAAGAAGCTGTCCACGATGTTGTAGAGGGAGTTGACCATCATGGACAGGACCATGGGAAGCGACATCGAGAGAAGGAGCGGCAGCACCGGCTTTTCTTTCATAAAGGTATCGTTTTTCATCGTTCCTCCTTCCGGCCCGTGCAGACCGGGACGTTTTCATGACGCCGCGCCATCAGGGCAAGGGCCGCAGCCAGGGCGGCGGCTTCCGCCGCGGGGAAAGCAAGCCAGACGCCGTCCAGATGGATCCACCGCTCCAGTCCCCACATGACGGGCGCGAGGAAGAGCAGCTGCCGGCACAGCTGGATGCCCATGCTGGCCCCCACCCGGCCCACCGCCTGGAAATAGGTGGCGATCATCGTGGAAAAGCCGCAGAAGAGGTAGCTCGCCGCCATGATCCGCATGGCGGGCACCCCGAAGGCAAGCATCGCATCCGACGCGTCGAAGGCGCGGAGGATTTCCGCCGGGAAGAGCTCCACCGCCGCCGTCCCCAGCGCCATCATGGCCGTGACCAGCGCGGTGCCCCAGCAGAAGGCGCTGCGGAGGCGCGCCCGGTCCCCCGCGCCGTGGTTGAAGCTCATCACCGGCAGGACGCCCTGGATCAGGCCGTTCACCGTCATGACGATGAGCTGCTGCACTTTGAAATACGCGCCGAAGAAGGCCACCGCCGTATCGGAGTAAGAGACGAGGAAGCCGTTCGTCAGGGTCACCATGAACGAGCTGAGGGCGTTCATGAGGAAGGACGGCAGGCCCAGCGCGAAGATGCGCCTGATCATCTGCGGCTCCACGCGGAAGCCCCGGACCTTCACGCGCACGTCCTGCCTCGTCCCGAGGAGCATGGCCAGCGCGAAGACCGTGGACACCGCGTAACCTGTCACCGTCGCCACGGCCGAGCCGCAGATGCCCATGGCGGGGAATCCGCACAGCCCGAAGATCAGGAGCGGGTTCAGCACGAAATTGACCGCCACGCCCGCGAGCTGGAACCACATGGGGCCCACCATATTTCCCGTGGCCTGGATCATTTTCTGGATGGCGATATGCACCATGTTCGGGATCTGCATGAAGGAGCAGATTCCCATGTAGGCCACGCCCAGCGCGCAGATGTCCGCATTGCCGGTGAAAGCGCGGAAATACGGCTCCATGATCCAGAGAGAAAGCGCATTGAGGAGCGCGCCCACGAGAAGCGCCAGAATCAGCCCGTGCGTGACCGCCGCATCGGCCCGCTCCGGCTCCCTCCGGCCGAGATACCCGGCAATCACGACGTTCACGCCCACGCCGATCCAGATGGACGCCGCGTTCATGAGCGTCGTGATGGGAAAGGACAGGGACACCGCCGCGAGCGCGTTCTCCCCGAGCTGCGCCACGAAGGCGCTGTCCACCAGATTGTAGGAATACTGCAGGCCCATGGACAGCAGCGGCGGCGCGGACATCCCGCAGAGGAGGCGGCCCATGGGCGCAGCCGCCATCTTATTGGCAGAGGTCATGCGTCCCCTCTCCCTTCTTCCTTTCGCACGGGGCGGCCCGCCCCTTTCCTGTCTTTCATGGATAGTCTCCTTCCTCCGGCCTTTCCGCATCGGGGGTACAAAAAAAGCCACACAGCGTTCACATCGCTGTGTGGCAAAAAGATGACGGGAAATCCGGAAAAGTCCACTCAAATTTTACATTCCGATTATAGCGGAATTGCGGCGCCCCGTCAAATGAAACGCTCTGGCATCCGCGCTCTCACTTCGTGAAGGCGAGCGTCTCCCCGTCGGCGGGCATGCGCACATCGCCGAGGCCGTGCGCGTCGAGATAGAGCCGCAGGGACTGGCGGGTGAGGCACGCGTGGGCCACCGTGTCCATGTGCACCACCGCGATGTCCGCGTCCGGAGCGGCGCGGCGCACTTCGCCCACGTCGCGTCCGTCCATGATGAGGCGGCCGTACCCTTCCAGCCGCGCGGCGCACGCGTTGAGGACGATCACGCCGGGCTGATGCGCCGCGAGGGTCTCCGCCACGCCGTCGTACCAGATAGTATCGCCCGCGGCGTAGAGGACGGGCTCGCCCGGCGCTTCGAGGAGGAAGCCGCACGACGGGCCGCAGGGCGTCTCCGTGCCGTGGCGGCCGGGCGTCTTCGTGAGGCGCACGCCGCCGAAATCGGTTCCTTCCTCCGAGAGGACACGCACGTCGGTGAAGCCGGACCGTGTGAAGACCGCGCCGTCGTCCGCGCTCTGCACGAAGAGCGGCACGCTGTGGTCGAGGGGCGCGCCCACGGTGCCGTCAAGCAGCATGTCCACATGGTCCGGGTGAAGGTGCGTCACGATGTACGCGTCCACGCCGGCGAGGACGGTCTCCCGCTGGAACGGCAGGGCGCACATGGGCATGGGGATGTCCCACTGCTCTTCGACGACGGGGCTGAAATCCATGCCCGCTGCCCGGAGCTGGCGGAAGGTGCCCATGCTCCCTTTTTCCGCGAGCCACGGGTCCACGAGGAAGGTGACGCCTCCGCAGATGATTTTGATCATTGCATTGCGAATGAGCTGAATCTTCATAGACAGACCTCCTGTATGTCACAATTTCCAGAACGCGCTCTGGATGCGCTTCGCCTCTGCGATGCGGCGCTCCTGATCGACGGTGACGTCGTTGCCGTGCACGGGATCGATGAACGCCTCGATGGGGTCGTCCACCTCCGTGGTCTTGCCGGAGAGCGCCTCGAGAGTGCGGAGCACGCAGAAGGGCATGTACACGCCCTGCCCGCCTTCCATGACGGCCACGAGGCGGCCTTTGCAGTGGCGCTCGGCGATGCCCATGACGATGCCCGTGAGCGCCCGGTAGCCTTCGGCGGTGAGCTGCTGCCGGCAGAGCGGGTCGCAGATGTTCGACGCGTAGCCCGCCACGAGGAGCACCAGCTCGGGCCGGTACCAGTCGGCGATGGGCTCGATGATTTCCCGGAAAGCTTTGAGATACGCCTTGTCCCCCGCGCCGGCGGTCATGGGGATGGGCACGTTGTACCCGCGGCCCGCCCCTTCGCCCACATGGAGCGCGTCTACGTCGTGGGGCGAATTGATGACCGAGAGCCCCGTCTGATGGATTTCCGCGTAGAGCACCTCCGGACTGTCGTACCACGCCTGCTGCACGCCCATCTTGTAATGGTTGTCGAAATCCACGATGAGGATGCGCCGGAGGCCGTACTTCCGGCGGGCGTACTCCGCCATGATGTTGAAGCAGTTCACGATGCAGAAGCCGAAGCCTTTGTCCCGGCAGGCGTGCGCGCCCGGCGGCCGCTGGAGGCAGAACGCGTTCCGCACGTCGCCCCGCATGACCGCGTCCACCGCTTCGAGGTCGCCGCCCACGGCGAGGCGGATGACGTCGTACGAGCCGTGGCCCACCCACGCGCAGGGACCGGCGGAGCCGCCCGCCCTTTCGCTGAGCGTTTTCAATTTCTCCAGATAGGCCGGCGTATGGAAATAGAGCAGCTCCTCCTCCGAGGCCATGCGCGGCGCGATGGGCGCGAGCCGCGCCGCAAGGCCGCTCCGCACGAGAAGGCGGTACGTAGGGCGCAGGCGCTTCGGATTGTCGTAGTAATCGTCCTGCTCGAGCCATTTGTTGTACGCCGCGGGGAAAAGCAGCGCCCCCGCGCAGGGATTGTGCTCGTTGAATTCCTCGCTGTACATGAGGCCGGTCCGTTTCTTTTCCGTCATGAGAGTCTCCTTTCTTTCCTTTTTCTGGACACCTTGTCTATAATCATTATAGAGAAATGCCGGCCGGGGCCAAGTACAGCCCGCGGAATCTGTCTATTTTTCATACAGCTTTTCATTTCTGTCCACGAAAGGAGCTCTCCATGACCGAACGCAGCAGCCGGCGGACGCAGTACACACGCGCCGCCATCAAAGACGCCTTCCTCGATCTCGTCGCCAAGGGCGGCTGGCGCCGCCTGTCGGTGACGCTCCTGTGCCGGAAGGCGGACATCGCCCGCGCCACCTTCTACCTGCACTACGCCAATCTGGACGAAGTGCTCACCGACGTGCTGATAGACGCGTTCCAGATTCAGGAGGAGACGAGCGCGCATTTCTTCGCCCGGCTGCGGCAGACCGCCGAGGCGGGCCGCCTCACGGAGGACAGCTTTCTCCCCCTCTGCCAGCGCGCGGCGGAGTCGCCGAAATACCGGGCGCTCCTCCTCGACCCGGACCTCCCCGGCCCCATCCTGTCCTTCCTGTACGACATGGCGAAGGACTCCATGGTGCCCGTCATCATGCGCACCGCCTCCCTGTCCCGGCCCGAAGCGGAGATTCTTTTCCGCTTCCTCCTGCAGGGGAGCTTCGCCGTGAATACCGCTCTCGGATGGGAGCAGAACGACCGATGGTACGCCATGCAGGACCTGATCTTCCGCTTCAAGCTGGGCGGCCTCGCATCCCTGCAGAAAGGAAAGGCAAAATAAAAGCCCGCCTCGAAAAGGAAGCGGGTTTTCCGCACGAAAAAAGCAGTCCGGCATTTCTGCGGCAGACTGCTTTCTTCCATTGGTGGGCGATAACAGGATCGAACTGCTGACATCCTGCTTGTAAGGCAGGCGCTCTCCCAGCTGAGCTAATCGCCCGTGGTGACCTGTGGGGGATTCGAACCCCCGAACCCGCCGTGAAAGGGCGGTGTCTTAACCACTTGACGAACAGGCCATTGGCTCCTGAAGTAGGACTCGAACCTACGACCGATCGGTTAACAGCCGATTGCTCTACCAACTGAGCTATTCAGGAACAGGACGTAAATAATGATAGCAGAAATACCTTTCTTTGGCAAGCGCTTTATTTCTCTGCGGTATTATTTTTTTATTAAAACCCGGACGCCGCGCTTTCCCTCCTGAAAAAGGCGCGAAAAAGCGGCGCTTCCGCACCGCCTCCGCTCATCTCCAGAGGATCACGTCTTCCGCGCTCCTCTTCGGAACGAAATAATCTCTGTCTTCATTTACATAGTACGACGTACTTCCGTCTTCCGGGAGCGGCACGATGCAGCTGGCGTGATCGGGATATCCCAGAGCGATCACCAGCCGAGGCGTCCACGTCTCAGGCAGTGCGAGCAGCTCTTTCACCCGGTCAAATTCCACCGCGCCCATGATGCAGCTCCCCACGCCGCCTTCGCAGGCGGTGAGCGTCATGGTCCGCACGGCGATGCCCAGATCGATGCCCGTCCACGGCGTATCCCTGCCTTCGGTGCAGGCGACGATGAAGGCCGTGGGCTGCTCGCCTTCTTTCGGCGTGCCGATCTCCCTGGGCAGGCTCGCCGCCCAGTGCACGAGCGGCTGCATGGCCGCCACGGTCTCCGGCGCGCACACCGCGGCATAGCGCAGGGGCTGGGCGTTTCTCGCGCTGTTGGAAATGCGGGCGTTCTCCAGCATCATGGCGATGAGTTCCTGCGGCACCGCCTCCTGCGTAAAGCGGCGGTACGTGCGGCACGCAAGGGATAATTCCGCAAGCGTCATGGTTCCTCCTTATTCTTCGTCAGCCGGGACGGCAGCCACCACTTCGATCTCGCACCGGCCGCCGGCAGGCAGCGCTTTCACGGCGAAGCAGCTCCGCGCGGGGAGGCTCACGAAATATTTCGCGTACACTTCATTAAACGCCGCGAAATCCGCCATGTCCGTGAGGAAACACGTGGTCTTCACCACGTCGCGCAGGGAAAGGCCCGCCGCGATGAGGATGGCTTCCGCGTTTCTCGCGGCCTGCTCCGCCTGCGCTTCCACGGATTCACCGGCCAGTTTCCCCGTGGCCGGATCAATGCCGAGCTGACCGGAGCAGAAGACGAGACCGCCCGCGCGGATCGCCTGGGAATACGGACCGATCGCGGCCGGGACTCTGTCAGAATGAATGATCTCCATAAGATCTCCTCCTTTTTACAACTGCGAAATCTGCTGTCTTTACCATATCACAGCGCGGCGCTTTTGTATATTTATCCGTCTTGCGTCTCATGTAAAGAAAATATATACTACATTTATTATCATAAAAATAAGGAGGTCTTCTCATGTCTTTTGAATCTGTCAAATTCTATTTTGCTTCCCTCGGCCTGGAAGACCGCGTGATCAGCCTCGCCGACTCTTCCGCCACGGTAGCGCTCGCCGCGGAAGCCCTCGGCTGTGAAGAAGCGCGCATCGCCAAGACGATGTCCTTCCTCATCGGGGAAGAGCCGCTCATCGTAGTCACCGCAGGCGACGCGAAGGTAGACAATCACAAATTCAAAGAAACTTTCCACACGAAAGCAAAGATGATCCCCGGCGCGGACTGCGAGAAATACATCGGCCACCACCCGGGCGGCGTGTGTCCCTTCTGCCTGCCGGAAGGCGTGCCGGTCTGGCTGGACGTCTCGCTGAAGCGCTTCGACATCGTCTATCCCGCGGCGGGGAACGACCACAGCGCGGTGCGGCTCACCCTTCCCGAACTGGAATCTTCCGCGAAGGCCCTCGGCTGGGTCGACGTGTGCAAGAACTGGGCCTAGGGCTTGTTTGAAACATGTCAACATGCCCAATCGGCGGGCCTTTTGCCCCCTGGACGGCGCAATTTTTCCTTGAAATCCGTCAGGATTCCTGCGAAAAAATTGCTTGCCAGCGGCCCAAAATCCCTCGCCGCTGGACACATCGCCAATTTTCAAACAAGCCCTAGCCATCGGGAAGGCCAATGACCGCCGGCCGTCCACAGTGGAGGAGAGTGCCCTGGAGCTGGCCGCGTCTCTGCCGGCGGCGGACACGCCCCACGGACAGGCAGAGGCGGAGGAGCTGGGCCGGGCCATCTCCCGGTTTCTCCGGGCACAGAAGGAGCCGGAACGGGTGATATTCCTCCGGCGGTACTGGTATGCCGACTCGGTGGAGCAAGCGGCGGCCCATATGGGCTGGAGCATCAGCAAGACCAAGACCGTCCTCTACCGCACCCGAAACCGGCTGCGGGACTTTTTGGAACAGGAGGGACTCTGGAATGGATAAAGAGATCCTGTTGGATGCGTTGAATGACCTGGATCCGGAGCTGGTGGAGG
>OMFY01000201.1_pt1 | contig 45642 bp, 38 predicted proteins | sample 1645701 | NCBI WGS metagenome assembly OMFY01 (sample SAMEA103958111, study PRJEB25191) | human gut metagenome | biome: human-associated habitat [ENVO:00009003]; feature: intestine environment [ENVO:2100002]; material: feces | place: Germany | collected 2013/2015
ACTCGTGACCTCTTGCATGCCATGCAAGCGCTCTAGCCAACTGAGCTAATCCCCCAATGCAGGTGCAAAGATAATCGGATTTTTTTATTTCTGCAATTTACGCTCGGAAAAAATCGCCGAAAATGAATTTTTACCGCAAAATCCGCATCAGATCCGCATCCGGATCGTATCTGGACTGCGGGCAGAGCCGCTCTGGGCTGCATCAGGAGCGCATTCAGATGCGTTCATGACGGTATTCGGACCGCATACCGAGCCGCATCGACTGTGGCGGGACAGCTTCTGAACAGCATCTGAGCTGTAGCCGGCCTGTATACAGAGCTGCATTAACCGTAGCGAGACTGCATCCAAACCGCATCCAAATTGCATCCGATCTGTAGTCGGACTGCATGCAGAGCCGCATAGGGGAGTGCCTTGACGGCCCTCGCCGGATATGTCGCCGAATACGTCGCCGGCTCATCGTTGACGGTCCCCGGATGTCGCCGGGGCATATGAAATCTCCGATTTTTGCGTTATTGAATAGAGCCGGGGCCTGAAGACGATTCGGAAAGCAAGGATCGGAACGGCAGTTGCACAAATGCTCGGCATTGCAGCTTCGGCCGGCAGCCTGCGGCGACTGAAAAACAGCATACTATGAAAGCAATCGAACTGACGACAACGGAATTCCAGACGCGGATTTATGACTTCCGGGCCAATCCGGAATGGAAATACGAGGGCGACCTGCCCGCCGTAATCGATTTTTACGCCCCGTGGTGCGGTCCCTGCAGGATGATGGGGCCGGTTATGGAGTCGCTGGCCGAAGAATATGCCGGGAAGGTCCGCATGTATAAGGTGAATGTGGACAAGGAAAAACGGCTTGCGGCGATATTCCGCGTGCGGAGCATTCCGACGTTCCTGTTTATTCCCGTGTCCGGTGAACCGAAGCACGCCAACGGAGCCATGGAGATCGCCCAAATGCGCCGGATCATCGACACCACGCTTCTCGAACACTGAATTGGTCCACGGCCGCAAGGACACACGGTATGAAGACATGCTTCTTGCCTTTTATGACTTTGCGGAGGGGGGGGCAGCAGCAGGCTGCGCCCGCTTTGCATAAAACCTCCGCCTTGTTGCGATGGATGCCGTTCGGACGCGGGACCTGTTCTTGCGAACGCTTCTCGAAGCCCTTTCACCCATATGCCTGCTGTCGGAACCAGCGTATGCGGCGCTTTGATTGCCGGAAACGGGAGATATGCTCTGAAATAAGAAACAGCCGGAATTTCCGGCTGTTTCTTATTGAACTGTAACGAATTTTCAGGGACAGCATCCTTACGGGATTGACGCCCTTCCGGAACAGGCTCCCCTCAGCATCAGCATCCTGCCGGGTGTCGCTCTGTCCTTCGGGGGAGGGCCTGCGGACGCACTTTCTGCTGCGTCCCACACGTGGTCCGGCCTGCCGTCTGCGCAGTTTGCCGTCTCGCTATTTTCCGTGGTTCGGTCTTCCGTCCGCGCACTCTTCCGTTACTCGATCTCCCAAGTCGCGCCCGAATGCAGCAACTCGTCCACCGAGTGGATTTTGCTCTGGGCTTTGACCTCCTCGACCTGCCGGGCGACCTCGCGGTCGTAGACCGTGGCGTCCTCGACGGCCCGGATTACACCCAAGGCGACGGGGTAGTCGGGGTACTTCATCGCCGCCAGCATCGAGTGGAGCGTCGTGTCGCGCTGGTGGGCGTCGTGCGTCAGCACGTCGTCCAGCGTGTAGCCGTCCTCACCGACGGTTACGACCTTCAGCTTCATGTTCTCGAAGACGATGCCCTTCTGCTTGTCGGCTCCGAACAGCATCTTCTCGCCGTGGCGCAGCGTTACGGTGCGCTCCGCACGCGTGGCCTTGTCGGCGGCGAACTCGCCGTGGGTCTTGTCGTTGAATATCACGCAGTTTTGCAGTACTTCGACTACCGACATGCCTTTGTGCATCGCGGCGGCCACCATGCACTCCTTCGAAAGTCCCACCTCCATGTCCACCGACCGGGCGAAGAACGTGCCCTTGGCGCCGATCACCAGTTCGCCGGGGTTGAACGGCTTCTCGACCGTGCCGTAAGGCGAGGTCTTGGTGATCTTGCCCAGCTTCGAAGTGGGGGAGTACTGGCCTTTGGTCAGACCGTAAATCTCGTTGTTGAACAGAATGACGTTGAGGTCCACGTTGCGGCGGATGGCGTGGATGAAGTGGTTGCCGCCGATGGCCAGCGAGTCGCCGTCGCCGGTGGTGACCCAGACGTTGAGCCGCGGGTTGGCGACCTTGACGCCCGTCGCCACGGCGTTTGCGCGGCCGTGTACGGAGTGGAACCCGTAGGTTTTCATGTAGTAGATGAAGCGCGACGAGCATCCGATGCCCGACACGAACGTGAACATGTTGTGCGGCGTGTCTGTGGCGTCGGCTATTTCGGGCAGCGCGCGCTGCACGGCGTTGAGGATGGCGTGGTCGCCGCATCCGGGGCACCAGCGTACCTCCTGATCGCTTTTGAAATCCGCTGGGGTGTATTTGTATTCTGCCATGGCGTTACTTCAATAAGGATTCGAATTTTTCTTTCAGTTCTACGATCGTGAAGGGCAGGCCCTCGCACTTGTTGTACTGTTCGTAGCGGAACTCCTGCAGGTTTTGGCGCAGGTAGTTGGCGAACTGACCTTCGTTCAGCTCGCAGACGACGATCCGGCGGAACTTCGCGAAGATGTCGCGCACGCCGTGCGGCAGCGGGTTGATGTAGTTGAAATGTGCGAGCGACACGCGTTTGCCTTCGGCGCGCATCTGATCGACGGCGTTCTGCAGGTGTCCGCGCGTTCCGCCCCATCCCACGACGAGCAGGTCGCCTTCCGGGTCGCCCCATACGGTTTGTGCGGGAATGTCGTCCGCGGCCTTGGCCACCTTCGCAGCGCGCGTCGAGACCATCTTCTGGTGGTTGGCCGGATCGTGCGAGATGCAGCCTTTCACGCAGTCTTTTTCCAGACCGCCCACGCGGTGCTCCAGTCCCACCTTGCCGGGAAACGCCCAGCCGCGGGCCAGCTTTTCGTCGCGCACGTAGGGCATGAATCCGCCTTCGGGCGCGTCGTCTACGATCGGCGGCTGGATCGCCGGGTAGTCCTTCATCGAGGGAATGCGCCACGGCTCCGAACCGTTGGCGATGAAACCGTCGGTGAGCAGGATCACGGGCGTCATGTGCTCCATCGCCAACCGTCCTGCCTCGAACGCATAGTGGAAACAGTCGCTGGGCGACGATGCCGCCACGACGATCACCGGGCACTCTCCGTTGCGGCCGTAAAGGGCTTGCGAGAGGTCGCTCTGCTCGGTTTTGGTCGGCAGACCTGTCGAGGGGCCTCCGCGCTGTACGTCCACGACCACCAGCGGCAGTTCGGTCATCACGGCCAGTCCCAGCGCTTCGCTCTTGAGCGAGAGTCCGGGACCCGACGTGGTCGTCACGGCGAAGTTGCCGGCGAACGCCGCGCCGATGGCGGTGCAGATGCCCGCTATCTCGTCTTCGGCCTGCACGGTCTTCACGCCGAGGTCCTTGCGCTTGGCAAGCTCTTCGAGGATGACCGTCGCCGGAGTGATCGGATACGAACCGCAGAAGAGCGGCAGCCCGGCTTTCTCGGCGGCGGCGCACAGGCCCCATGCCGTCGCCACGTTGCCGTTGATGGTGCGGTAGGTGCCCTTTTCGAGCGGCGCCGGGGACACGGTGTAGGTGTTGGCGAACTGATGGGTGTTGGCCGCATAGTTATAGCCCGCGTCGATAGCCAGCTTGTTGGCTTCTGCCACGACCGGATTTTTCCGTGCGAATTTGGTCTCCAGATATTTGTATGCGTACGCTTCGGGACGGTCGAAGAGGTAGAAGCAGATGCCCAGCGCGAACATGTTCTTGCACTTGACCACGGCCTTGTTGTCCAGTCCGGTCTGCTTGAGCGCTTCGCGCGTCATTGACGTGATGTCGGGGATGACGACGTTGTATTCGTCCAGTCCGAGCTCCGCGATCGGGTCGAGCGTGGCGAATCCCGCTTTCTTGAGATGCTCTTCGGTGATCGAATCGCCGTCGATGATCACCGTCGCGCCCTGCTTGAGCCATTTGCGGTTGGCTTTGAGCGCTGCGGGGTTCATGGCTACGAGCACGTCGCAGTAGTCGCCGGGGTTGAGTTCGCGGTGACTGCCGAAGTGTACCTGAAATCCCGATACGCCGGCCACGGTTCCCTGCGGCGCACGAATTTCGGCGGGGTAGTCCGGAAAGGTCGAGATGCCGTTTCCGAGCAGGGCCGAAGTGTCTGAAAAGAGCGTACCCGTGAGTTGCATGCCGTCTCCTGAGTCTCCTGAGAAGCGAATCACGACATCCTGCAACTCCCGTACATTGGTTTTCTCCATGTCTTGTTTCGGATTAGTAGGGTTTAGAAAAACAATATTGCAAATATATAAATTTATTGTCAGTTTGTTCCCCGGAGATGACTTTTTTCGGGGTTTTCCTGCGGCTTTTTTGCGGGGAGTTTCGGTTTTTCGGTGATAATATGTGCGGATTCGGCGGATTCCGGCTTTTGTTTCGTTCGGAAAACGCCCGTTTCTGCGCGAATCCGAAAGCGGGGAGTTTTTTAATTTTTTTGGAATGCCGCCGTCCAGTGTCGAAGAACGGGAAGGCGTGATCCGTATGAATCATGCGAAGGCGCTTGCTGTCGCGTTGGACTGTTGATTTGTTTCGATACTCAGACCGCCGGGCTGTTTTGCCCGGCGGTTTGCGTATTATGGTCATGGCAGGGGCGGAACGGTTCCGGCCGGCGGAAAATCCCGCAAGTTCTTTTTGCCGCGTAATTGTGCGGCTGGGGTTGAGGAGTATCCTTCCGCCGGACGGGTGGTCGGCGGAAGGAGCGTTTACCTTGTTCTGTTCCGGACGTAAATGAACTTCTGCTCTTTGTTTGCGGACAGTCGTTCTTCGGTTTCGATTGCCTCGGAGAGGGCTTTCACCAGCAGCGAAAGTTTTTTGTAACCGTAGTTGCGGGGGTCGAAGTCGGGCATTTTCTTGGTCAGGACACTGCCGACGATGCCGAGGAATGCCCAGCCGCTGTCGTCGGCGGCGTCTTCTATGGTATTGGCGAGCAGGTCTTTGAAATCGTCGTCTATCGGACGGATGATCGATTGGGACTGCGCAGGGTCCAGAGTCTGAGCCTGAACCGTAACCTGAGGCAGCTCCGAAGCGGGAACCACACCCGGAGTCTGTCCCGGAGCCGGAGCGGTTTTTTTGCCTGCGGCGGCTTCCGGCGTTCCGGGGGCCTGCGTGTCAGACGTCTGACGTCTTTTGGCGGATGTCTTTTTTTGTGCGGCTTTCGCTGCCGGGGCCTGTGTCGCAGCCGGAGCGGTACCCGGTGCAGGCGCAAGTGCCGGCGTCGGAGCGGCAGGCTGTCCGAGAATCTCGACGTAGATGAATTTGTCGCACGATTTGATGAACGGTTTGGGCGTTTTCTTTTCGCCGAAGCCCAGCACCTCGCGGCCCGATTCGCGGATGCGGCTCGCCAGACGGGTATAGTCGCTGTCACTCGATACGATGCAGAAGCCGTTGACCGACTCCTTGTGCAGGATGTCCATTGCGTCGATTATCAGCGCCGAATCCGTTGCGTTCTTGCCTGTGGTGTAGGCATACTGCTGAATCGGGGTGATCGAGTTTTCCGGCAGAATGCTTTTTCATGCCGCGAATTTCGGATCGGTGAAGTCGCCGTAGATCCGCTTGATCGTCGGTGTTCCGTAATTGGCTGTTTCGTCGAGGATGTCTTTGATTTTCCGGTGTGGTGAGATATTGTCCGCATCGATCAGCACCGCGAATTTTTTATCGGAGAGTTCCGTATTGGGTCGTCTTTGTTTCCGGCAAGATACGAATTTTTTCCTCAGATTGTTGCTTCGGCCGGACCGTTCCGGTCTTTTCGGCTTGTGTTGCTCTGTTTGTTCTGCTCTGTTTTGTCCTGTTTTCCAGCCGCCGTTTCGCTGCCTTTTTTGCGGTGCTTCCGCATTTCCTCATCGTTCCCGTTCCGAATTTTCGTTTCCGGCCTTTTCGGATCCCGTCCCGGCTTCTCCCTGATCTGCCTCGATTCTTCTCTGATTCTTGCCCGGTCCTTTCCCGGCCCCACCCACACGAATGCCTCTCCCCTCGGATTTTTACGGCGTGAATTTTTGCGGGCCTTCGGTGCCGGTCGGCGGGCCGCCGCTATCGGATCGAATTCATCCGGATGCTCGCCTTGACCAGCGCGATCGCGCGGATGCGGCTGAGCGCAACCTCCTTGTCGGCGTGGTGGGGATTCTGGCTGACGAGTTTGACGTAACCCTCGCGGTCGGATTTCTGGATGTATTTCACCGTGACGTACTCTTCGCCGTCGATGTCGATCGACAGCAGGTACATGTCGCCCCAGAATATGTCGTCGATGTTGCCCAGCTGCTTGTACAGCACGATGTCGCCGCTTTTGAGCAGCGGATACATCGAGTCGCCCACTATATATATCGCGCCGTCGCATTTCGGCAGGTTGGGGATGTGGATGAAGTTTACGGGTTTGGCCTGCGCCTGATCCGTGAACAGCGGCACCAGTCCCGCCGTTCCCTCGATCGAGTAGAGCGGCACGCTCTGCAGCGGCAGCGAATTGTCCGTGCGGAGTCTGTAGGCCGTCAGGTCGGGTTCGGCGTTGAACATGTTGCCTTTGCCGCTCTCCAGCCATTCGGGGTTTACGTTCAATTCCTGAACCAATATGTTGCGGTTCCGGGCCGAGAGCCCGGCTTTCCCCGTTTCGATCATCGAAAGGGCCGCTTTGCCGATGCCAAGATGCTGAGCCAATTGTTCTTGCGTCATGCCCAGCTGTTTTCGTATCAATTTTACCCGCGTGTTCATAGCTTTTAATCGGAAAATTTTATATCAAAAAATTGTATTATTCGATTGGAAATTCAAATTTTGAACCTATATTTGTGCTGTAAAGTTAAACAATTTATTTGTACATGCAAATTATTTTGCAAAAATCCTGCTAATTATCAACTATGTATTCGGTTTCACCTGAACTTTATCAAGAGGTGGCGGCGCGTTTGGCGGATGCTGTCGACGGGGAAAACTACTTTTCGGGATCGCTCGCATTCCGTTTCGGCGATACGGACTGCCGTTTTACGGCGTCGGTCATCGTCTACCGGACGCGGCTCTCGCAGCCCGAAGGCGATGCGGAGCCTGTTTCGGACCTCGTGCCCGTATGGTGGGAGTTTCACACCTTCTCGGCGGAGGGCGAAATGCTGAACGACTTCGATTTTTCCGAGATGAAGCGCTTTGTCTGATCCCTGCCGTGGGCATGTCCTGCCGCCGGCGTGCGCAACCGCCCGGTCCCCGCTTTGCATCGGGCCGCTCCCCGGCCGCAGGCCGTGCGCCCTCCGGCTCCCCGCCTTGTTCGTTCCGGCATTTATCCTTCCTTGGTGCGGCGCAGCCCGCCGGAACGCTCTTTTTCTCTCCGAACCTCCCGCCGCGGCGCCGCGCATGGGTTCAAAATTTCTACAAATGGTCTTGAAATCCAAATTGTCCTCTGCGGAAGCCGATTCCGCAGAGGTTTTTGTTCCGGCCGGCATTCTCGCGCCGGATTATCCTGCGAATTCTCTCGCCGGCGAATTTTTGCTCCGCGATTCGTTTTCCGGCGAATCACTTTCCGGCGAATCACTTTCCGGCGAATCACTTTCCGGCGAATCTCTCCCCGGTGAATCTCTCGCCGGTGATCTGCTCCCCGGCTCCGATGTTTTGACTTCCGGTGCTTGCGGCTCACGTGGTTGCGGCTCCGGTTCCGCTTCGTCCGGTTTCGTGCCGTCTGATTCCGTTCTTCCCGATTCTGCGCCGTCGGATTTCGTTCCTTCCGGTTCTGCTCTGTCCGGTGCAGTTCCATCCGATGTTGTGCCGTCGGATTTCGCTCCTTCCGATTCTGCTCGCTCTGCTTCTGCCTCCTTTTCCTCGCTTTCCGGTGTCACCTCGGCAGTTTCCGGCCCGGCGGACCTTCCTTCGTTCGAGCGGTTCGCCCTCGGAGTCTATCCCTTTCTGGAGTTGCAGCCTTTCCACCGGGCCTATTACCGCGTGCTCGAAGCTTTCGCCGCGGGCCGCGTCCGGCGGCTGATCGTCACCATGCCGCCCCAGCACGGCAAAAGCGTCGGCGCCACGACCCTGCTTCCGGCCTATGTGCTGGGGCTGGACCCCGATCAGCGTGTGGCGATCGCCTCCTATTCGGGAGCGCTGGCGTCGAAATTCAACCGCCGTGTCCAGCGTATCATCGAGTCGCGCGAATACGCCGCTTTCTTCCCCGCTACGACCATCAAGCAGGGTTCCAAGCCGCCCAGCTATATCCGCACGGCCGACGAGGTCGAGATCATCGGCTGCCGGGGCGGCCTGCTTTCGGTGGGCCGCGAAGGTTCGCTCACGGGCAACCGCGTCGATTGTTTTATCCTCGACGACCTCTACAAGGACGCCCTCGAAGCCAATTCTCCGCTCATCCGCGCCAACTGCTGGGAGTGGTATACGTCGGTGGTCCGCACCCGCATGCACAACGCTTCGCGCGAGCTGATCGTCTTCACCCGCTGGCACGAAGAGGACCTGATCGGCACGCTCACGGCCCGCGAACCGGTCGCGGAGCTGAAGGAGTGGGCGCAGCTCGACGGCCTGCCGGCCGATACGTGGCTGCATCTGAACTTCGAAGCGCTCAAATCCTCGCCCCCGACCGGAATCGACCCGCGCATGCCGGGCGAGGCGTTGTGGGAGCAGCAGCAGGGCCGCGCCCTGCTCGAAGCCAAGCGGCGGCTCGATCCGCTGCAGTTCGAAAGCATGTATCAGGGGCATCCCTCCTCGCGCGAGGGACTTTTGTACGGATTGAACTTCGCCGAGTACGACGATCTGCCGCACGAGATCGTCCGCCGCGGCAACTATACCGACACGGCCGATACGGGCGACGACTACCTCTGTTCGCTCTCCTATGCGGTCGATGCCGACGGGGCGATCTACATCACCGACGCCGTATATACGCGCGAACCGATGGAGGTCTCCGAACCGCTGGTCGCCGAGATGCTGCTACGCTCCGACACGCGGCAGGCGGCCGTCGAGAGCAACAACGGTGGCCGCGGCTTCGCCCGCGCCGTGCAGTCACTGGCGCCCGGCGTGCGCATCGAATGGTTCCATCAGGGAGGCAACAAGGAGGCCCGCATCCTCTCCAATTCGGCCACTGCGCTTCACCTCCTGCGGTGGCCGCGGGGATGGAATTTCCGCTGGCCCGAACTCTACGCCCACCTGACCACCTACCGCCGCCGTTTCCGCGCCAACCGCTGGCACGATGCCGCCGACGTGGTGACGGGCATCGTCGAACGCGAAGCCGCCGACCGCAGCCGGGGCCGCGTGCGGGGCGTGCGGTTTCTGTAGGGCGGGATCGGGTTTTTGCGGCCTAAAAATAATATTTGAAACCGACCGTCGGGCTGATTCCGAGCTGGAAAGAGACCCCGTTCACACCTGTTCCCGAATATGACAGGTAGCTGTAGCCCAACGTCAGAAGGCTGACTGAGAGTCCGATATGGGCCGACGGCCTGATTTCGAACGCTCCGAGCGACAATCCTGCATCGAAGCCGTATCCGCTGGTCCCGTCCGTCGATGCGAACGCGAATCCCACGGCCAGCTGCGGCGTGTAGTAGAAGCGGTCGCACAGTCTGACGTAATAGGCGAGACTGGGACCTGCCGTCAGCCCGTGCGTCGTTTCGCCGTCGGATGAAATCAGTTGGTAGCCGATCGAGCCGCCGACGCGCAGTCGGTCGGATGCGAAATAACCGAATTCGGGTGCAAATCCGAATGTCGTCTGCGATGCGGAGGAGCCGTCGATGCTGATCGACGTCGTCGTTATGCCGATTATTCCGCCGACATATTTGTCTCCCTTGTTTTGGGCGGAGAGGGGCGGAATGCACAGCATAAGGGCCAGAACCGGAAAGAGAAGTTTTTTCATGCTTGTCGATTTAAGGTTAGCGGTTGAGTGACGTTTGCGCTTCCAAGTTAGAAAAAAAAGCGATATCCGCCGTTTTTTTTGCCTGTAAAAAATGCCGCTTTTCACTTCCGGACAGCCGGCCGGCTGCGGCTTCCCGCCCCGAAAAGGCGGCCGCTGCGGCGGCGCAATGTGAAGCCTGCGTTAAATTATCTTCCCGTGCGGAACCAATCGCCCCGATTTTTCGTACCTTTGGCCCCATGGTTATTTAGTTCGCACTAATCCCAATTTAACATGAAAGCATTGAAAATCGGAAATTTGCTCGCCACCGTCCCCATCGTGCAGGGCGGCATGGGCGTAGGCATATCCCTCTCCGGACTGGCTTCGGCCGTCGCCAATCAGGGCGGCGTCGGCGTCATTTCGTCGGCAGGTCTCGGAGCCATCTACAACAACTATTCGAAAGACTACCGCGCCGCCTCGATCTGGGGGCTTAAGGAGGAGCTTCGCAAGGCCCGCGAAGCCACGCGGGGCATCGTCGGCGTAAACGTCATGGTCGCCATGTCGAACTTCGCCGACATGGTGAAGACCGCCGTCGCCGAGAAGGCCGACATCATCTTTTCGGGCGCCGGGCTGCCGCTCAACCTGCCGTCGTTCCTCACGGAGGGCGCCAAGACCAAGCTGGCCCCGATCGTGTCGTCGGCGCGTGCGGCGAAACTGTTGTGTCAGAAGTGGTTCTCGGAGTACAGGTACATTCCCGACGCCATCGTCGTCGAAGGCCCCAAGGCGGGCGGTCACCTCGGATACAAGGAGGAGCAGCTCGCCGACGAGCATTTTTCGCTCGAAGCCCTCGTTCCCGAAATCGTCGCCGAGGTGCGCGCTTTCGGTGCCGAACACGACTGCCATATTCCCGTCATCGCGGGCGGCGGCATCTACACCGGCGAGGATATCTACCGTATCATGCAGCTGGGCGCCGACGGCGTGCAGATGGGCACGCGCTTCGTGACCACCGAGGAGTGCGATGCCGATCCGGCCTTCAAGCAGACCTATCTCGACGCCAAACCGCAGGACATCGAGATCATCAAAAGTCCCGTCGGCATGCCGGGACGGGCTATCCACAGCTCGTTCCTCGATAGGGTGAAAGAGGGGCTTAAACGCCCCAAGAACTGTCCGTTCGACTGCATCAAGACCTGCGACGTGACGCACAGTCCCTACTGCATCATGCTGGCGCTCTACAACGCATTCAAAGGCAAGCTGCAGAACGGCTACGCCTTCTGCGGCGCCAACGCATGGCGCGCCGAGAAGATTCAGTCGGTGCGCGACCTGATGGCCGCGCTCAGAGACGAGTACGATAACTTTTCGCTGAAGGAAAAACTCTTCGGCGCAAGATAAGCCCCCTCCCGGTTTGCCGGGATAATATTTCGGCAGGCGTTTCCGGACGCCTGCCTTTTCAGCCCCTAATTTATTAGGGGCTTTTTATTTGGCGGTGAATTTTTTTCGGCGTCCGCGTTCCACCGGGTTGATTTTTTATTATATTTGACTCCCGGTTAGGTTATTGATGGTGTTTTGCCGGACGATCATCGAAAACATTACTGGGCTTTTTGTCGTGAGTCCGGAGAGACTGCTGTCGGTACTGCCGTATTATTAATTCTTAAAACTTGGTTTATGAGAAACTTTTTAAGGAAATCAGCTTTGCTGATGGCTGCATCGCTGGCGTTTTTCGCCTGCGACGACGATGAGAAGAAGGTCCCCGAAACGGTCGTGACGCTCGACCGTACGGAGCTGAATCTCAATGTCGGGTTTTCCGAAACGCTCGTGGCGACCGTTACCCCCCCCCCTGCAGGATGGCGTGACGGTTGCTTGGTCTACTGACGACGAGGTGGTTGCGAAGGTCGAGGACGGTGTGGTCACCGCTCTTGCCGCCGGTGAGGCCACTATCACTGCCAGCGTAGGCGAGAGCAAGGCGACCTGCAAGGTGACGGTGGCTTACGTTGCGCCGAAGATCGGCGACTATTACTATTCCGACGGTACGTGGAGCGACGGCGGACTGGTAAGCATCGAGGCCGACGGACTGAATCCCGTCTGGGCCGACACCAAACCCGCTCCCGTCGCCGGTAAGACCGTTATCGGCATCGTCTGCCAGACGGACGAAAACCGGATCGCCGCCGGCGACAAGGAGAAGGGCTATACGCACGGGTATGTCGTGGCTGTGAAAAATGCCCATAGCGCCGACAGCCAGACGGTTCAGTATTCTACCGACAATGATTTCGCAAGCACTCCGAAAGCGAAAATTGCAAGCACGTGGTATGGCAATGTCAATGGTTACGAAGAGACGATGAAAACCGTATCCGATTATGGACCGAACCTTGCTACATGGTGCCCTGCTTTCGATTTGACGGTTAATAATTTCTCGCTCCCGGCTCCCGAAACGTCGAGCGGCTGGTTCCTGCCGAGCACCGGGCAGTTATGGGATATGGTGGCCAATCTCTGCGGCCATGAAGCTGCTCTGCTTCTGAAAGAGTGGCAGACTTCGAGTTATAATGTCTATTACGGTTACAACTCCGAAAATGTAAGCTATGACGTGATTGCGAAATTCAACGAGACGCTTGCGATGATTCCCGCCGATCAGAAGGAGGAGCTGTTCGTGACGGACGGCACCCATTACAATACCTGTACGCTGTGGGCTACGACCTGCTTTGAACCCGGCGAGACGGCATGTATCATTCATATCGGCGGTTCCGAGAAACATCTGGTGGAGCTTATGTGCGAGTATATCGATTACGACGGTATCGCCCGTCCGATCCTTGCATTCTAAATAGATCGCTTTTGTGGAAGCGCGGAGTGCTTTTCCGCGTCTTCCGGACCTGCTCCCGGCCGTTCGGCCGGGAGCTTTTTTGTGGCCGGCTGCATCCGGCTCATGCGGCTTCGGCGTCCGGTTTCTGCCGTTTCCGCGTCCGGCTCCTACAGCTCCTGCAGCCGCGCCACGGGCGAGACGCCGAGCGACGAGAAGTCGCCGTGCTGGTAGCGGTAGTAACCCGCCATGGCGATCATCGCCGCGTTGTCCGTCGTGAACTTGAATTCGGGCAGGAACGTGCGCCAGCCGCGCCTGCGGCCCTCTTCGACGATCCCGTTGCGCAGTCCTGAGTTGGCCGAAACGCCGCCCGCGATGGCGATGTCGCGGATGCCGAGGTCCTTCGAGGCCCGCACCAGCTTGTCCAGCAGGATTTCGACGATCGTCTTCTGCAGCGAAGCGCAGAGCGAGGCCTTGTTGTTCTCGATGAAACCGGGATCGTTTGCCACGGCGTCGCGCAGCGTGTAGAGGAACGAGGTTTTGAGCCCCGAAAACGAGTAGTCGTATCCGTCTACGTGGGGCCGTGCGAACCGGAACGCCTTCGGATCGCCCTCCTTGGCCAGTTTGTCGATTACCGGGCCGCCGGGGTAGGGCAGTCCCATCACTTTGGCACACTTGTCGAAGGCTTCGCCCGCGGCGTCGTCGATCGTCGTGCCGATGATCTCCATTTCGAGGGGAGAATCCACGCGCACGATCTGCGTGTGGCCGCCGCTCACGAGCAGGCAGAGGAACGGGAATCCGGGGTGCGGCAGCGCGCGGTCCTGAAGGTCGATGAAATGCGAAAGTATGTGTCCCTGAAGGTGATTGACCTCGACCATCGGGATGTTGTGCGCGATGGAAAGCCCCTTGGCGAACGACACGCCCACCAGCAGCGAACCCAGCAGTCCGGGGCCGCGCGTGAAGGCGATGGCGTCGATCTCTTCGGGCGTCAGTCCGGCCTCCTTGAGCGCCGTGTCCACCACGGGAATGATGTTCTGCTGGTGCGCCCGCGAAGCCAGTTCGGGGATCACGCCGCCGTATTTGATGTGGACGGCCTGCGAGGCGATGACGTTCGACAGCAGCACGTTGTTGCGTATCACGGCGGCGGATGTGTCGTCGCACGAGGATTCGATGCCCAGAATAGTAATATCCATGCGGTTTTTCGTTTTTTTAACTAATTATAGTTAAATTTGCAGGTTATAACGACCTATCAATGCGCAAAGGTATAAAAATATTGGGAAAGGTGTTATCGGCCGCGGTATTGTTGCTGATAATTCTGCCTCTGGCGCTCTCGTTGCTGCTCGACATTCCGGCCGTGCAGAACTACGTGGTGCAGAAAGCCGTGCGCATGGCGTCGAAGAAGCTCGAAACCACCGTCAGCATCGACCGCGTGGACATCGGGCTTTTCAGCAGGGTCAAGATCAAGGGTTTCTATGTCGAGGATTACCAGCGCGACACGCTGCTCTACGTGGGCCGTCTCGACGCCTTTGTCACCGGACTGGGCATCTTCGGCGGGGGACTTGCACTGAGCCGCGGCGAGATCGCCGACGCCAAGCTCTACCTGCGCGAGACGCCCGGCGGGGAGATGAACATCAAGCAGATCGTCAATCGTATCAGCAACCCCGACAAACCCAAGAAAGGCAACTTCCGCCTGTCGCTGCGCAAGGCGTCGATCGAGAATATGGACCTCTGTCTGGAGCGGCTCGACCGCCGCGACCCGGAGTTCGGCATCGACTTCAGCCATATGCACCTCTACGGCATCACGGCATATGTGAACGACTTCACCATCGACGGGCAGTCCATCTACACCACCATCGAAACCCTCTCGGCGCGCGAGCGCAGCGGCTTCGCCCTCGACCGCTTCGCCGGGCGGTTCTACCTGACCAACGGCTGCATGGGTTTCGAGGACGTCTCGGTCGTGACGGGCCGTTCGAACGTCCAGATTCCCTATATCTCGCTGGCGGGCGATTCGTGGGCCGAGTACAAGGACTTCATCGGCGAGGTGCGCATCGACGGCGCGCTGCGCAATACGACCGTCTCGACGGACGACATCGCCTACTTCGCCCCCAAGTTGCGCGGCTGGCATACCGATTTCAGCAACGTCAATGTCGAGGTCGCGGGCGTGGTCGCCGATTTCACGGCCAAGGTCAAAAGCATGCAGATCGGCGAGGGTACGTGGCTCATCGCCGACGCTTCGGTCCGGGGGCTTCCCGACATCCGGCAGACCCGTTTCGACCTGAACGTTCCGCGGCTCAAATCCTCCGCCGAAGCCGTCGACGAACTGGCTGCGGGGATCGGCGGCCGCGAGTTGTCCGACAAGCTGGTCGGCATACTGGGCAACACGGGGCAGATCGACGTCAACGCCCGCTTCAAGGGGCTGCTTTCGTCGTTCGACATGCAGCTCGGCGCCTCGACCGGCGTGGGCGAGGTGACCTGCAACCTGCGGATGACGCCGCTCAAGGCGGGGCGCAGCAGCGTGCGGGGCGACGTGGAGACGCACAACCTGCGTCTGGGCGAGCTGCTCGGCCGCCGCGACCTTCTGGGCAACGCGACCCTCTCGGCCTATATCGACGGAGTGGTCGGCAAAGGCTATACCGACGCCAACGTCGTGGGCAACGTCACGCAGCTGGGCTTCAACGACTATATCTACGACTCGCTGCGGCTCGACGGCCGCCTGCGCAACCGCCAGTTCGACGGCCGCGTCACGGCCCGCGATCCCAACCTCGATTTCGATTTTTCGGGGCTGGTGGATTTCAACGACTCGATTCCGCGCTACGACTTCACGATGGACCTGCGCCATGCCGACCTCGCCCGGCTTCATATCAACCGCCGCGACTCCGTCTCGCAGCTCGCGGCGCGTATCGAGGCCAATGCCGGGGGACGCTCGCTGGACGACCTGAACGGCCGTATCCACGTCACCGACGCCGTCTACCGCTACAACGACAAGCGGATCACCTCGAAGACCATGACCGTCACGGGCGAGAACTCGGCGCGGAGCAAACTCGTCGAACTGCGCTCGGACTTCGCCGACGCCACGTTCCGCAGCAAGACCAGCTACCGCGAAGTCTTCGAATACCTGCGCCGCAGCGCATGGAAATACCTGCCCCTGCTGCGCCGCGGCGAGGGCGACCCGACGCCCCGCGGCCGCAAGACGGCCGTGGCCAACGACTATTCGCTGCTGTCGGTCAATATCCGTCACATAGACCCCATCACCGACGCCATCACGGCCGGCCTGCAGATCGCCGACGGGTCGTCGATGCAGCTGCTTTTCAATCCGGCCAGCGACCAGCTTTCGCTCAAGGCGACGTCGGAATACGTCGAGCGCAAACGCATGCTGGCCACACGCCTGAGCATCAACGCCTCCAACCGGGGCGACTCGCTCACGGTCTACGCTTCGGCCGAGGATCTCTACGCCGGGGTGCTGCACCTGCCGCAACTGTCGCTCACGGGCGGCGCCAAGCAGGGCCGCATGCAGGTTTCGGCGGGTTTCAACGATACGCTGCGCAAGGTGTCGGGACTGCTGGGCGTGCAGGCGCACGTGGTGGACGAACACGGCCCCAACGGCCGCGTCGTGGACCTGCGCATCCTGCCTTCGCACGTCACCCGCGGTTCGAAGACGTGGCAGATTTACGCCCGCAAGATACAGCTCGACACGGCGCAGGTCGTGATCGACCGGTTTTTCGTGATGAACCGCGAGCAGGAGCTGCTGCTGGACGGCGTCGCCTCGCGCAGCCGCGAGGATTCGGTGACGCTGCGCCTGCGCAACTTCGACCTCGCACCTTTCATGCAGGTCGCCGAGGGCTTGGGGTACGTCGTCGAGGGGCGCACCAACGGTTCCGCGACGATGAAATCCGTGCTCCATGCGGGCGAAATCTCCGCCGACATCCTGCTCGACAGTCTGGAGGTCAACGACATTCCGGCTCCTCCGCTGCGGCTCTCTTCGCGCTGGGATTTCTCGCGCAACCGCGCCGGGGTGACCGTCACCGACCGTAACAAGCGCGATACGCTTATCCGGGGCTTCTACGCCCCTTCGCAGGTGCGCTACTACGCCCGGCTGGACATCGACAGTCTCGACATGGGGCTGCTCGACCCGATGCTTTCGGGCGTGATTTCCCAGACCGAGGGGCTCGCTTCGGCCGAACTGGTGCTGCAGGGCCAGCGCCGGGATGCCGACCTGACGGGCCGGATTCACGTTAGGGGACTCTCGACGAAGGTCGATTTTACGCAGGTGGCCTATTCGATGCCCGAAGCCGTTCTCGACGTGCGGGGCAACCGCTTCCGCGCGTCGAACGTTCCGGTCTTCGACCCCGAAGGCAACCGGGGCCGTTTCGACATCGACCTGAGTCTGCAGCACCTCTCCAACATCGCCTACGACGTGCGTGTCGCACCCCAGCAGATGCTGGTGCTCAACACCACGGCGCAGGACAACGATTTCTTCTACGGCAAGGTCTACGCTTCGGGCACGGCGAGCATTTCGGGCGACAAGGGCGCAGTCAATATGGACATCGCCGCCTCCACCGACGACCATTCGTCGTTCTTCATGCCGCTGTCGAACAAGTCCAATATCTCGTACGCCGATTTCGTGACCTTCAAGGAGAAGCCCAAGGTCGATACGGTGGACAATCTGGCGCGGCGGAAGATGATGTTCGAACGTCGGCGGCAGCAGAAGACGGTGGCCGGCAGCCAGATGAACATTGCGCTGGCGCTCAACGTACGGCCCGGCGTCGAGGTCGAGCTGAGCGTGTCGGGCAATACGCTCAAGGGCCGCGGCGACGGAACGCTCAACCTGCAGATCAATCCCCGCTCGAACGTCTTCGAAATGTACGGCGACTATACCATCACCGAGGGAAGCTTCCTTTTCTCGCTCCAGAACATCATCAACAAGAAGTTCATTATCGAAAACGGCTCGACGATCCAGTGGACCGGTGCGCCGATGGACGCCATGCTCAATATCGACGCCATCTATAAGTTGAAAGCCTCGCTGCAGCCGCTGCTGCAGGGCACGGCCGAAAACGTGACGGCCGACCGCTCGGTGCCCGTCGAGTGCATCATCCACCTCGGCGACCGGCTTTCGAACCCGGCCATCACCTTCGACGTGAACGTGCCCGGCACCGACCCTGAGACGCAGGCCGTGGTCGCCAATGCGCTGACCACCCCTGAGACGGTCGATACGCAGTTCGCCTACCTGCTGCTGTTCAACAGCTTCATGTCCGAGAACAACGCCGCCTCGTCGAACATCGGCGCGTCGGTTTCGGCCGCGACGGGGCTGGAGTTCCTCTCGAACATGGTCAGCAACCTGCTTTCGAACGACGACTACAACATTGTCATCCGCTACCGCCCCAAGTCGGAGCTGACCAGCGACGAAGTGGATTTCGGCCTTTCGAAGAGCCTGATAAACAACCGTCTGTTCGTCGAGGTCGAGGGCAACTACCTGATCGACAACAAACAGGCCATCAACAGCTCGATGTCCAACTTCATGGGCGAAGCCTACATCACCTACCTGATCGACCGGGCAGGAACGCTCAAGGCCAAGGCCTTTACGCAGACCATCGACCGCTTCGACGAGAATCAGGGTCTTCAGGAGACCGGCGTCGGCATCTACTTCAAGGAGGATTTCGACAACTTCCGCGACCTGCGGCGGCGCATCCGGGAGCGTTTCACCAACAAGAAGCGCAAGGCCCGGCGCGAAGCGCGCCGCGAGGCCGCCCGCCGGGAAAAGGAGCTTCGGCGTGCGGCGGCGGATACGCTGCAGGCGTTCCGATACGTTAAACATGAAAAGGATGCGCCCGCGCCGTGAAACGGATCGGCCGGAACCGGAAACAGAAAAAATTCAATGACAAACTTCTATAATTTCTAAAACACTATGATGACTTTTTTGCAGGCTGCCGAGGCGGTGGCCACCAGTGAGGAGACCCGTATGGGACTGTGGACGCTGTTTACCAAAGGCGGTTGGCTGATGTGGCCGCTGCTGGCTCTGGGCGGGGTGACGATCTTTATCTTCGTGGAGCGCTTCATGGCTATCCGCAAGGCTTCGGTGCTGGACATGAACTTCATGAACCGCATCCGCGACTACATTTCCGACGGCAAGATCCAGACGGCCGTGAATCTGTGCAAGAAGACCGACACGCCGATCGCCCGCATGATCGAGAAGGGCATCGAGCGCATCGGACGCCCGATGAGCGACGTGCAGACGGCCATCGAGAACGTCGCCAACCTCGAAGTCTCGAAGCTCGAAAACGGCCTGCCGTTTCTGGCGACGATCGCCGGCGGCGCCCCGATGATCGGTTTTCTGGGTACGGTGCTCGGTATGGTGCAGACCTTCATGGACATGTCGGCCGCAGGCGGCACGGTGGATCTGGGACTGCTTTCGAGCGGTATGTATGTGGCGATGGTGACCACCGTGATGGGTCTTATCGTCGGCATCCCGGCCTACTTCGGCTACAACTACCTCGTCGCGCGCATCGAGAAGCTGGTTTTCCAGATGGAGGCCAACTCGATCGCATTCATGGACATTCTGAATCAACCCGTTCAAAAATAACGCGCTATGGCAATTAAACACGGATCGAAGGTCGATAAGTCCTTCTCGGCATCGTCGATGACCGACCTGATGTTCCTGCTGCTGCTGTTCCTGCTGATCGCTACGACGCTGATCAATCCCAACGCCCTGAAGCTGATGCTGCCGAAAAGCTCTAACCAGCTCAAGGACAAGGCGATGACCACGGTTTCGATACAGGATGCGGGCCACGGCAAGTACCGCTATTACGTCGAACTGCAGGAGGTCGGCTCGATCGAGGGCGTGGAGCGTGCGCTCAAGACGCGTCTCGACGGACAGAAGGACGCCACCGTGTCGCTGCACTGCGACGAGACGGTAGCCGTGGGCGAGACGGTCAAGGTGATGAATATCGCCAAGGACAACAATTACAAGTTAATTCTGGCGACGGCGCCGAATTGACGGACGCCGTCCGGCGGCGGCAGCCGTCGCCAAAATCAGGTTTTATGTATTATTACGATCCAAATAACAGGAATCCCCGCAGGTGGGCGACGGTTGCGACGGCGGTCTACGCGCTGCTGCTGATCGGTTCGTTCGCGCTGGTCTCGTTCGACTTCCGGCAGATCCACGACAAGCCGGGCGATACGATCACGATCGACTTCACCGAGCCGCCTGCGCCCGAACCGCCCAAGCCGCGCGTCAGGACGGCCACCGAGCCGCGCGTGCACGACCGCACGGCTCCCGTCGAGCAGACGGCGCAGGTCTCCGGCAAGGACGAGACGACGCAGACGCCCAATCCCCGCGCGCTGTTCAACATGAACAAGGGCGGCGCCGACGAACCCGACAACGCGGGCAATCCCCGTGCTCCCGAAGGCGAGGACAGGGCCAGCGGCACCGGTCCGGGACTCAATCCCGACGGGCTGGACCAGCTGGATCAGGGCTTGCAGGGGCGCGGGCTGGTGGGCGACCTGCCCAAACCTTCGTACCCCGGTTCGAAGAGCGGCAAGGTGATCGTCCGCGTGACGGTCGATGCTTCGGGACGGGTCACGAGTGCGGCCTACGAACCGAAAGGCTCGACCACCGACGCCGCCGAACTGGTCGAAGCCGCCAAAGCCGCGGCGCGCAAGGCGCGCTTTACCGAAAGCCGCGCGGCGGTGCAGGGCGGAACGATCACCTATGTTTTCCGTATGGAGTAATTTTTGAAACGAAAGACAATGCGATTTTTATTACTGACACTTTTCGGATGCCTGACCTTTGCGGCGGGCCGCGCCCAGCAGCCCGCGAAGATCGAGGGGGCGCATCTGCATATGGAGGTCGCGAGCCACGATTTCGGCGACGTGCCCCGCAAGGGCGGCGATCTGGTGCGCGAATTCACCTTCACCAACGACGGCACGGTGCCGCTGGTCGTGACGCGCGTCATCACCTCGTGTTCGTGTCTCAAGGCGTCGTACTTCAAACGGCCGGTCGCTCCGGGCGAGAGCGGAACCATCAGCATCATCTACGAACCCCACAAGAGCGAACCGGGCGTCTTCAACAAGGTGATTCAGATTTACTCGAATTCGGTGGACGGCCGCGACGTAATCACCGTGCAGGGCAACTCGATCGATCCGGGACCCCGCAAGGTCAAGACCGGGGAGGTGAAGATAAAGTATAAGAAAGATAAGTAGGACTGCCTTTCCGGGTCGGGGCGGGGTTTCCGGGGACTGGTGGTTTCGGGTTTCCGGGGGCTTGACGGTTTCGGGGGGCGGCTGAAGTTTCCGCCCGCAATCCGCCCGCATGCGGGAAGTCTTCTCCGAGGAGGGGATTCAGGGAAGGGCAGACTTGCAAACGCCGCCTTTGGCGGCGGCAACGACCGTCGGAGTCGATCCGCGGGCCGAATAATATACATATACTACAATAAAGTAACTACGCTATTTATGGCAATTCTTTTTTCCAACGCCACGATTCTGCCGATGACGGCGGACGAAGGCAGTCCCAAAACCTTTACGGGTTTCGTGGGCGTCGCGGGCAGCCGCATCGCGCTGGTCACGGAGTCCGCGTCCGAAGCCGACGCATTCCGCGCCGCACACCCCGACGCGCGGATCATCGACTGCACGGGCCGGCTGCTGATGCCGGGGCTTGTCAATACCCACTGCCACGCCGCCATGACGCTGCAGCGCAGTTATGCCGACGATATCGCCCTGATGGAGTGGCTCCACGACTATATCTGGCCGTTCGAAGCGCGGCAGACGGCCGACGACGTGGCGTTGGGAATGACTCTCGGCGTTGTCGAGATGCTGTTGGGCGGCGTGACCTCGTTCGTGGATATGTATTACCACGAGAACCGCTGCGTCGAAGTGGCCGAGCGGCTGGGCATCCGCGCGATGCTGGGCTGCAACTATTTTGACAGCAACGTCGAAGAGGTGCTTCCCGAAGTGGGGCAGGCGGTGGAACTCGCCGCCTGCTGCGACCGGGTCCGGATCGCCCTCGCACCCCATTCGCCCTACACCGTGTCGCCCGAAAACCTGCGGCGCGGCAAAGAGACGGCCGAGCGGTACGGACTGCACCTGATGACCCATATCGCCGAGACGCAGGACGAGGTGCGCATCGTGCGCGAGAAATACGGCATGACGCCCGTCGAACACCTCGATGCGCTGGGCATGCTCGACGCCCGCACCATCGGCGCACACTGCATCCATTTGACCGACAGCGATATTGCGACGCTGGCCGCGCGCGGCGTGGCCGTGTCGCACAACCCGCAGAGTAACATGAAGATTTCGAGCGGCGTGGCGCCCGTCGAGCGGCTGCGCGCCGCGGGTGCGCTGGTGACCATCGGCACCGACGGCACCTGCTCCAACAACGACCTCGACATGTTCGAGGAGGTGCGCACGGCGGCTTTCCTGCAGAAATCCGCCACGGGCGACCCCGTCGCGCTCCCGGCTTACGAAGCGCTGAAGCTGGCGACGGTCAACGGCGCCCGCGCTTTGGGCTACGCCGAAGGCGAACTGGGCGTGGTCCGCGAGGGCGCATTGGCCGACCTGATCGTCGTGGACCTCCAGAAACCCCATTTGCAGCCCGTTCACGATCTGGTGTCGAATATCGTCTACTGCGGCAAGGCGTCGGATGTCGATACGGTCATGGTCGACGGCCGCATCGTGGTCGAAAACCGCCGTGTGGCGGGCGTGGACCTGCCTGCGCTCTATGCCGCAGTCGCCGCCGCCGTGAAACGCATCACGGCGAAATAACCGTCCGACCATGAGAATCGTCTCCGTCAGGGAGCACCCCGAATTCGCGGATACCGCGATCGGCTATATTTCGGCCTGTTGGCCCGAAGTGCGGCCCGTTCTTTATGAGGACTGCATCCGCCACGCTGTCAGCGCCGCAGGTCCGCTTCCGCAGTGGTACCTGCTGATGTCGGGCAGCGAGCCGGTCGGTTGTGCAGGGTTGATCGCCAACGACTTTATCAGCCGCATGGACCTGTGGCCGTGGGCCTGCGCCCTCTATGTCGAGGAGCGTCTGCGCGGACACGCCTACGGACGGCTGCTGCTCGACCGTGCGGCCGAAGACGCCCGCCGCGCCGGATTCGGCAAACTCTACCTCAGCACCGATCACGCCGGGCTGTACGAAAAGTGGGGCTTCCGTTATCTCGGACAGGGCTATCACCCGTGGGATGCGGAGTCCCGGATTTACGAACGGGAGTTGTGATACAAAAGGCAGGCTTTCGAAGGCCTGCCTTTTGTTGTGTTTCTAGAAGATATTTCTTAGTTAATTAGACTAGGAATGTATTCATAGGTAATAATTGGAATTTTCTCGGAACCATAGGGTGGTTTTGATTCATCTTTCATATTTAGTTTAATAATCAAATCTCCTTGTACCCAAATATGATTATTCCCTATAGTAAAGCACGTTCCATATAATTCAGTAAGATATGATTGTATTATAGTGTAGTTATATGTTTTAAGCCCTGCATTGTTGTTATATAGAGGCCAAATAGGAATAGTCCAAGAAGAAAGTTGATTATTTTTAAAGAAAGGTTCATATTTTAATTCCGCAAGAAATATATTGGTGTATAGGGACATGTCAGTATTTGTATATATATGTTTTCCTTGTATTTCTATTTCAAGAATATTTGTGTAATATGTTTTTTGTGTGTATTGTGTTTCTTGTGTGTATATTTTTAATATATTCGTTGCTATTAATTCTGCTTTTTTCTTGTCAAATTCCTGTTTACTCATACCAATTTCAAATCCACTTAAGATAATTAGGTTAGGAGTTTTTCCAATTTTATTTTTAGTATATTTTTCATTTTGATATACGCGTATTTTTCCTTGTGGCATAACAAACAAACATTGCCCCATATTTAAAGTATCATGGTCGATAAAATACGATTTGATAAATTTAATTTTGTTTTGATTTTGTATAAAATATGGAGTTTCATCTAGCGGTATGTGAATTTGGAAATCACCAAAATAACTATCAGTACAAAAGAGCAATCCTTTATTTGAAATGTGCTTTATCTTGATTGTAGAATTAATTTCTGATGCTCGTTGTTGTATATATGCAACAATAGCTTCTTTTTTTAATGAGTTCTGCTTTTGTAATAGTGCTGATGAGTCTGTTTTTAAGTATATATCGTTTTTAATTTTCCATTCATTTAATTTAGGTGTTATATATTGTTCTTCAAAGAAACTGAATGTTCGTTGGCGTTTTTGCTCTTCTTTTTGTATGGATGCTAATAATAGATCTTTTGAATGCTTAATGCTGTCGATTTTTTCTTCTTCCTTTTTTGTTTGGATTATCGTAATACTATCTGTTCTATAAAGGAGGGCAATTCTATTTTTATATAATCCTTTATTTTCTCTTTTTTTAGAAATAGAGATAGCTTTTTTATATAATTCTGTATATGTTTCTGTCTTTCGAAAATGATCTCTCTCAATGAAATCTTTTATAAAATTATATTTTAGAGGAATTATTATATTTCCATTGATATCAATTATTCCATATTGCATACGTGATTCACCTTGATCTGGATTTCTAGTAGCATGTAAAAATATTTTTGAAGTAGTTTTTTCTGTTTTTATCTGGCCAACAATTGCTATATTGTTTTTAAAATCACTTGCAAAATCATATGTTGGATTTATAATCCAATTGCCTTGACTATCTGTATAACCGTATTTCTTTTGTATTTCTCGGATGATTATATTTTGGGCGAAACAAAGATGAGGAATGAAAATTATAATAAACAATATCTTTTTCATTTTAGTATAGAATTAACTATTGCCTATTTCTTTCTCAGATATACCGTCGCCGTGCGCGAAGTATTGTAGATGCGGATATGCGGCCGCTCGGTGTTATCCCCGTCCTGCGCCGGGAACGAGAAGTGCTCGCCGTCCATCGCCTGCCGCTCCTGCCCGCCGAAACGCCGTTCGTCGGTCGAGAGCAGGGGCACGTATTTGCCGGGCGCCTGCACGGGCAGCTCGTAGTCGGGAATCGACGCCGAGGGGTGCCAGTTGAAGACGAACAGCAGGTCGCCGTGGGCAAAGGCCATCGTCTTGTTGCATTCGTCCATCACGAGATTCCACGCGTAGCCGTCGGCCAGCACCTTGTACCGCTTCACCAGTTTGATCATCGCCTTGTCGAAATCCCCCAGCCATGCATAGCGCAGGAACCCGTTCCCGGCCAGCGACCACTGCCGCCGGGCGTGGGCGTAGCTCCAGCCGTTGCCCTCGCGCGGGAAGTCGATCCATTCGGGATGCCCGAACTCGTTGCCCATGAAGTTGAGGTAGGCCTGCCCGCCCGTCGAAATGGTCATCAGGCGGATCATCTTGTGCAGCGCCATACCGCGGTCGATCACCACGCTCTGCGACGCGCGGTCCATGTTGAAATACATCTCCTTGTCCATCAGTCTGAACGCCAGCGTCTTGTCGCCCACCAGCGCCTGATCGTGCGACTCGGCGTAGGCCACCGTCTTCACTTCGGGCAGGCGGTCGGTCATCACGTTCCACATCTCCCAGATGTTCCACTCCTCGTCGGGCACCTCCTTGAGCTGCTTGATCCAGAAATCGGGAATCGCCATCCCCAGCCGGTAGTCGAAGCCGATGCCTCCGTCCGTGTCGGGAATGCACATCCCCGGCATGCCCGACACGTCCTCGGCGATGGTCACGTCGCCCGCGCGGAAGTCGTGCACCAGCCGGTTGGCCAGCGTCAGATAGGTCAGCGCGTCGCCGTTCACCCCCGCGTCGAAGAAACGTTCGCGGCAGTCGAAATCGACGTAGCCGTGGTGGTGGTAGATCATCGAGGTCACGCCGTCGAAGCGGTAGCCGTCGAAATGGAATTCGTCGAGCCAGTATTTGACGTTCGAAAGCAGGAAATGCTGCACCTCGTCCTTGCCGTAGTCGAAGAGCATCGAGTCCCAATAGGGCTGGTAGCCCGCCTTTCCGGGCAGCGAATAGTGGTGGTCTGTGCCGTCCAGCTCGTTGATGCCTTCGTTGAGGTTCTTCACGTAGTGGGCGTGTACGAGGTCCATGATGACTCCCAGCCCCAGCTCGTGGGCGCGGCGCACCAGCTCCTTCAGCTCTTCGGGCGTGCCGCAGCGCGATGCCGGGGCGAAGAAACTCGACACATGGTAGCCGAACGACCCGTAATAGGGGTGTTCGGCGATGGCCATGAGCTGCACGGCGTTGTAGCCGTCCTTTTTTATTATAGGTAATATCTTCTCCGTGAATTCGCGGTAGGTCCCGACGCCCTCCTTCTCCTGCGCCATGCCCACGTGTGCCTCGTAGATGAGCAGGTTCCCGTTTTTCGAAATGTCGAATGCGTCGCCCCGCCAGTCGAACGGCTCCGGCGCCCAGAACTGCGCCGTGTAGTTTTTCGTCTCCTCGTCCTGCACTACGCGCGTCGCGTAGGCTGGAATGCGGTCCAGCCAGCCGTTGTCGCCATGGACGTGGAGCTTGTAGAGCGAGCCGTGCACCAGCCTGTCGCGGTACATCGCCGTGGGGAAGAAGGCGCTCCATACGCCGTGGCGGTCGCGCTGCATGCGGATTTCGGTCCGCTGCCAGTTGTTGAAATCGCCGAAGACGTAGACGTCGTGCGCTCCGGGCAGCCATTCGCGCAGCCACCAGCCGTCGAGCGTCTCGTCGCGCTGCCAGCCGAAATAGCGGTAGCCGTTGGCGTAATCGACGAGCGACCCCGCCGCCTGCACGATTGCATTCATTTTGTCCATATACCGCTCGTAACGGTTATTGAGCTCCTGCTCTGCGGGGAGCAGCCACTCGTCGCGTTCGACGATCGGAAGCCTGCGGGTCGTTTTTTCCATAACCGGTTTTGTGTTTATACAAATATATGGAAAATTTTTCTATCTTTGTCAGCAAACAAAAAACGAATCATTTATTACTAACACCAAAAATTAACTTATGAAAGGACAACCCCAAGGACTGATCGCCGCGGCTTTGGCCAATATGGGCGAGCGATTCGGTTTCTACATCATGATGGCGATCCTGACCCTGTTCATCTCCGCCAAGTTCGGTCTCGACGAGGCCACGGCGGGTTACATCTATTCGGGATTCTACGCTTCGATCTACCTGCTGGCGCTTGTCGGCGGTATCATCGCCGACAAGACCAAGAACTACAAGGGCACCATCATGTGGGGGCTGGTGGTGATGTCGCTGGGTTACCTGCTGATCGCCATTCCCACGCCCACGCCGGTTCCCAGCCTGCCGCTCTATCTGACGCTGACCTGCCTCGGACTGCTGGTCATCGCCTTCGGCAACGGCCTTTTCAAGGGCAATCTCCAAGCGTTGGTGGGGCAGATGTACGACAACAAGGAGTTCAGCGCCAAGCGCGAGTCGGGTTTCCAGATCTTCTACATGTTCATCAACATCGGCGGCTTCTTCGCGCCGTTCGTCGCCATCGGCGTGCGCAACTGGTGGCTCAAGGTCAATAATTTCGACTACAACGCCAAACTGCCCGAACTCTGCCACGAATACCTTGCCAAAGGGCAGGACATGGCCGGCGAGGGGCTTGCCAACCTCACCTCGTATGCCAATTCGGCTTACCTCGACGGGTCGCCCGTCGGTGACCTGCACGCTTTCTGCAACAGCTACCTCGACGTTTTCAACCGCGGTTTCCACTACGCCTTCATCGCCGCTATCGTGATGATGCTCGTTTCGCTGATGATCTACATGTCGAACAAGAAACGCTTCCCCGATCCCTCGCAGAAGGCTGCGGCCAAGGGCGGGAAGGCTTCCGCCGCCGAGATCACGATGTCGGCGCAGGAGATCCGCCAGCGCATCTATGCGCTTTTCGCCGTGTTCGGCGTGGTGATCTTCTTCTGGGTTTCGTTCCATCAGAACGGCTATTCGCTGACCTACTTCGCCCGTGACTACGTGAATCTGGACGTCATCAACATCGACTTGGGCTTCACGGTCATCAAGGGCGCCGAAATCTTCCAGAGCGTCAACCCGTTCTTCGTGGTGACCCTCACGCCGCTGATCATGTGGTTCTTCGGCTGGCTGCGCAAACGCAACGTTGAGGTCTCGACGCCGATGAAGATCGCCATCGGTATGGGTATCGCCGCCACGGCCTACCTCTTCCTGATGTTCTTCTCGCTGGCGCTGCCCGGCAAGGCCGCCCTCGCAGGCATGAAGGCCGACGAAATGCAGTCGATTCTGGTTACGCCGTGGGTGATGGTGGGACTCTACTTCATCCTGACGGTCGCCGAGCTGTTCATCTCGCCGCTCGGACTGGCCTTCGTGTCGAAGGTCGCGCCGCCGCACATGCAGGGGCTGATGCAGGGCTTCTGGCTGGCTGCCACGGCCGTGGGCAACGCACTGTTGTTCGTGGGCGGATGGCTCTATCTGCACACCCCGATGTGGGCTACGTGGTTCGTCTTCGTGGCCGCCTGCGGATTGTCGATGCTCGTCATGCTGTCGATGGTACGCTGGCTCGAACGGGTCACCCGATAACAGGACGGGAGCGTTTCGCGGGACCGGACGGGACGTCGGAAAGGACGGCTCTGTTTTACGGCTCCGAACGGAACGCCCGATGGCCGGAACGCTGTTCCGCCGAGTTTGCCGCCGCGTAATTTTACGCGGCGGTTTTTTTGCAAATTCGATAAAATGGACTTTTTCTGTTGATTCTCCGGTTGAAAATGCTATCTTTGTAGCGCTTAACGTCACTTTATACATGCGCATTCCGTCATCTCTCGCCGCTTTTGCGGTCTGCATCCTCATGGCTTTCTCCCATGCCTTCCCGATGCGGGCGGGCGAACGGGCTTTGCAGACTCCTTCACAGCCGGCGGACAGCGCTTTGACGGCGTATTACAAACTCTGCAAGGCGCACCGCGCCGATGCCGAAGCCCCCGCAATGTGCGACACGCTCTTCCGGCGGGCCGAAGCCGCGCGCAACGTAAGGATGTAGGCTATCGCGCTTTGCGTCCGTCTCGACCATTTCTACTACAAGAACGACCGGGCGGAAATCCTCGAAGGGGTGAAGCGCGTGCAGGAATTCTGCCGCAAGCATCCCAAGGAAGACCTGCGCTATTTCTATTATTTCGTCTGGTCGAGCCGCCTGATTACCTATTATATCAAGCAGAACCAGTCCAACACGGCGATTTACGAGACCCGCAAGATGCTCGCCGAAGCCGAGGACGACGATTACCCCGAAGGCGTCGCCTCCTGCTACCGGATGCTCGGCAACCTCTACCTGACGCAGGGCGCGTGGCGGATGGCTTACGACAACTTCCGCCGACAGATCGAGGTGCTCGAACACAACGGCATCGACGACATCAACCTGCCGACGCAATACGCTTCGCTGGCGCAGTGCGCGCTGGAGCTGGACATGCCCGATTCGGCGTTCGTCGCGTTGCAGAAAGCCGCGGCGCTGCCCAAGCGGACCACCTATCAGGAGTTCACCGTCAATAAGGGCTTCGGCCTTTATTACATCCGGTGCGGAAATTTCGCGGAGGCTGAAAAACGGCTTGAGGCTTCGGAGGAGCTGTTCCGCCGCGATCCCTCGCTGCGGTTCCATACGGCCGGACTGCGCTATCTGCAAATGACCTATTTCAAGGCTTCGGGGCAGTACGGGAGGGCTTTGAAAACGATTCTGGAGACGCAGCGCGACACGGTGGTCCGCGGTTCCGGATACAACAACTATGTGCTGACCAAGGAACTCGGCGACGTCTACTGGCACCTGCGCCGGATGGAACAGGCTGCGGTCAATTACCGGGAGTATATCCGTTTGTCGGATTCGGTGCGTAACCGTGAAATCCGCACTGCGACGGACGATTTTTCGGGAATCCTCGAAATCAGCCGCCTGCACAACGAAACCAAGGAACTGCAGTACGATCTCCAGCGCAAACGCCTGCGCAATACCTATCTGATTATCTGCCTGCTGGGAGGAGTGCTGGTGATGGGCGGCGTAGGGTATGCGCGCATGGTGAAACTCAACCGGCGTCTCAAGGCTTCCGAAGCGACGGTGCTGGCCCAGAACGAGCATCTTCGGATCAGCGGCGAAGAGCTGCTCAAAGCCAAGGAGCAGGCCGAGCAGGCCAGCCGCATGAAGACCGAGTTTATCCAGCATATGTCGCACGAGGTCCGCACGCCCCTCAATTCGATCGTCGGATTTTCGCAGGTGCTGGCCTCGGAATTCCGCAATGAGCCCGCCACGGGCGAATATGCCTCCATCATCGAAGCCAACAGCGCCTCTCTGCTGCGGCTTTTCGACGACGTGCTCGAAGTCGCCTATCTCGACCAGACGGGCGATCTGCCGCGCTGCGACGTCACTGCGCTGAACGGCCTCTGCAACGACTGCGTGGAGAGCGTTCTGCCGGAACTGCATTCCGGCGTGAGCCTGCTGGGCGAACTCACGCCTGACGATCCCGTAGTGCGGACCAACCTCAAACGCATCGAACAGGTGCTTCTGCGTCTGCTCCGCAACGCCGCCAAATTCACGCTCTCCGGACATATTACCCTGACTTACGACTGCCTGCCCGCAGAACGGCTGCTGCGCTTCTCCGTGACCGATACCGGGCCGGGCATTCCCGCCGACCTGCGCGAAGAGGTCTTCGGGCGTTTCGTGAAACTCGATCCCTTTTCGCAGGGGACGGGACTCGGACTGCCTATCTGCCGGCTTATCGCCGTGAAACTGGGGGGGGCCGTCTGTTCGTCGATCCGGAGTATGCGTCCGGCTGCCGCATGATTTTCGAAGTGCCGTTCGACCTGCCCGAAACATCTGCCTGATCCGGAATCCGTAACGCCGAAGCCACCTCTTGCAATCTCTTTCCTTCCCCTGTTTTATTATTCAATAAGTTTTCTTTTCGGCCCCGGTTTCCGGCTCCGATTGTTCTGTTTGTCTGCATTTCTGCTTGTTCAGGGCATAATCGGCGGTAAAAACTCCAAAAAACAGAAAACTTTTTTGGTTTCGTGGGTTTTGTTGCTATATTTGCCCTCGAATAAAACGACTGAAGACATGACCCCTCCCCAGAAAGAACGCATAATCGACCAGGCGATGCAGATGTTCGCCACGCAGGGCATAAAATCCGTGCGTATGGACGACATCGCACAGCATCTCGGCGTATCGAAGCGTACGCTGTACGAACTGTTCGGCGACAAGGAAGGGCTGCTCTATCTGGCGATGGAGCGCTACTTCCAGCGTGACCGGCAGCGTTGGACCGAACTTACCGCCAACGCCCGCAACGTCCTCGAAGCCATGTTCATGGTGCTGGCGCAGGTGATGGACAAGGCCGAGGTGTCCAGCCGCATGATGGACAATCTCAAGAAATTCTATCCTGCCGTCCATGACAAACTGACGCGCGAAGGCATGGAAAAAAACCGGCGCAGCCTGCGCGGCATGCTCGATCAGGGGATCGTGGACGGCCTGTTCGTCGATAACATCAATATCGATCTGGCGATCTCGGTGCTTTATTACACGGCCTCCGCGCTGGTGACCCGCAAGGAGCTGATGCTGCCCGCCGGAATGACCGAGCGCGAAGCCTTCGTGCAGATAATCAGCAATTTCTTCCGCGGCATTTCGACGGCCAAGGGGCTGCGGCTGATCGACGACAACCTGAAAAGATACGAACTGACCAAGTACGGCAAATAAAAATTGAATTTGGGATATTTTATGAAAAAACTGATTTTAACCATGTGCCTTACGGCGGCGGGCGTTTTCGGCGCTGCGGCACAAATGCGTCTCACGCTCGGTGAGGCCCTCGATCTGGCGCTGAGCGAGAACCCGACCGTCAAGGTCGCCGAAATGGAGGTGCAGCGCTTCGACTATGTGAAGCGGCAGACGTGGGGTAGCTGGATACCCCAGATTTCGGTCGGCGGCACCTATACCCGCTCGATCGTCAAGCAGAGCATGACCAAGGGGCTTTCGTTCGGAGCCGACAATACGCTGGCGGCGCAGGGCGACGCCACGTGGACGCTCTTCGCCCCGGCGGTGTTCCGCACGCTGAAGATGAACGACGTCCAGCGGACTGCCGCCGTGGAGTCTGCGCGCTCGTCGCGGATTACGCTGGTCGCCGAAGTCAAAAAGGCCTTCTATAACATTCTGCTGGCCGAGCAGTCGCTCGAAGTGCTCCGCGAATCTCAGGCCACCGTGCAGCGCACCGTGGACGACACCAGATTGCAGTACGACAACGGACTTGCGTCGGAATACGACCTGCTTACGGCGCAGGTGCAGCTGAGCAACCTGAAGCCCTCGATCCTGCAGACCGAGAATTCGATCCGCTTGGCCAAGCTGATGCTCAAAATGTACCTTTCGATCCCTGAGAACGTCGAAATCGAAGTCGTCGGAGAGCTGGACGCCATGCGCGACGCGGTGCTGGCGGGAACCGACGGCCTGACGACCGACGTGCAGGATAACTCCGACCTGCGTACGCTCGAACTGCAGGAGGATTTGCTCAAACGTCAGCTCAAAGTGGCGAACGCCGGACGCATGCCCACGGTCACCGCATTCTTTACGGCGACCTATACCGGTAACGATATCGACATGACGAAGCTCAATTTCGGCGGCGCGGAGGGAGGACAGCCGGGCGACGTGCTCGACGGTTCCAAATTCTGGTGGCAGCACCCGATGTCGGCCGGCCTGCAGGTTTCGATCCCTATTTTTTCGGGCCTTACGAAGATGAACAGGTCGCGCGAGATCAAGAACCAGATTTCGCAGATCGGTCTCCAGCGGGATTATGCCCGGCAGCAGATCGACGTCGAGGTCCGCGCGGCCCTGAACGACCTGCTCACCGCGCGCGAGACGATGTATGCGCAGGAGCTGACCGTCGCGCAGGCCCGCAAGGCCTACAGCATCTCCGACACCCGCTACCGTGCGGGCGCGGGAACGATCCTCGAACTGAACAGCGCGCAGCTGGCGCAGACGCAGGCTGAGTTGAACTTTTCGCAGGCGATTTTCGACTACCTGACCGCCAAGGCCGAGTACGACCGCATCGTCGGCAAGGAGAATTAGCATAAAATCGAAAAACAGATAAAACCTATGAAGAATTTAACAGTTATGTTGATCGCCGCCGCAGCCCTCGCCGGCTGCACGGGCAAAAAAACCGCCGACGTCCAGCAGGAGACCCGTGTGCTGACCAAAACCGAGACGGCCGTCTCAGCTCCGGTGCAGCTTGCCGAGGAGTTCACCTCCGAAATCGAACCTTACAAGCAGAACGACATCACGCCCGCGGCGTCGGGCGTGCATATCGACCGGATTCTGGTCGAGGTGGGCGATCCCGTGCGTCAGGGGCAGCTGATCGTGACGCTCGACCCCACGCAGTACACCCAGCAGCTCGTGCAGCTGAAGACCGTCGAGGATGACTACAACCGCCTGCTTCCGGTCTACGAGGCGGGGGGAATCTCGGCCCAGCAGATCGAGCAGGCCAAGGCCCAGCTCGACGTGCAGCGCGAAGTGGTCGCCAACCTCAAGAAGAATATCGAGGTCCATTCGCCCATTACGGGCGTCGTCACGGCCCGCAACTACGAGTCGGGCGACCTGTTCGCCGCGCAGCCTATCCTGCATATCATGCAGATCGATCCGCTGAAGGTCGTCGCCAACATTTCGGAGCAGTATTTCCGCAACGTGAAGGTCGGCATGCCCGTCGATCTGAAGGTCGATATCTTCCCCGGCGAGACCTTCCCCGGCACCGTGTCGCTGATCTATCCGGCGCTCGATCCCGCGACCCGCACGTTCAAGGTCGAGGTGAAGGTGCCCAACGCCAAGCGTACGCTGCGTCCGGGCATGTTCGCCCGCACGGGATTCAACATGGGCGAGAAAGAGGGTGTCATGGTGCCCGACGTGGCGGTCCAGAAACAGGTGGGCACCGCCGAGCGGTTCCTCTATGTCATCAAGGGTGACAGCGTCGCCGAACGCCGCCGGGTCGAGGTGGGCCGTCAGGTCGGCGACCGCGTGGACATCCTTTCGGGCGTCGCTCCGGGCGAGCGGGTTGCCGTGACGGCTTTGTCGAAGCTTTTCGACGGCGCCAAGGTCGAAGTCAAACAGAATTAAACGCCCCGACGCATATGAAAATTTACGAAAGTGCGGTCCGCAAACCGGTCTCCACGGTGCTGCTGTTCGTCGGCGTGATGGTCTTCGGACTCTTCTCGCTGATGAATCTGGCCGTGGACCAGTATCCTGAGATCGAGATTCCGCAGATTTCGGTCATTACGATGTACCCCGGCGCCAACGCCGCGGAGATCGAGACCAACATCACCCGCGTGCTGGAGGACAACCTCAATACGGTGAGCAACCTCAAGAAACTGACCTCCAAATCGCAGGACAACGTGTCGATGATTACCGTCGAGTTCGAGTACGGCTCCGACCTCAATGAGGGTGCCAACGAGATCCGCGACGTGGTGAGCCGCGTGCAGTCCATGCTGCCCGACGACATCGACTATCCGACGATCTTCAAGTTCTCGACCTCGATGATCCCCGTGATGATGATCGCCGTCACGGCCGAGGAGAGCTATCCGGCCCTTAGCAAACTGCTCGACGACAAGCTGGTCAACGTGCTGAACCGCGTGGACGGCGTGGGTGCCGTCTCCGTTATCGGTGCGCCCGAACGCGAGGTGCAGGTCAATGTCGATCCCGCCAAGCTCGACGCCTACAACCTGACGGTCGAGCAGCTGGGCCAGATCATCGCCGCCGAGAACGTCAATATTCCGAGCGGCACGATCGACATCGGCAACAACACCTTCAACATCAAGGCCGACGGCGAGTTCAAACTCAGCGACGAGCTGCGCAAGGTCGTGGTGTCGAACGCCGGGGGCCGCACGGTGATGCTCTCCGACGTGGCCGAAATCCGCGACACGCTCGAAAAATTCACCATGGACGAACGTGTGAACGGCCAGCGCGGCGTGCGCGTGATGTTCCAGAAACAGTCGGGCGCCAATACCGTGAATATCGTCCACGAAATCCAGAAGCGTCTGCCCGAAATCCAGAAGACGCTGCCCAAGGACGTGAAGATGGAGCTGATTTTCGAAGGCTCGCAGGAGATCACCGACGCCATCGGGTCGCTCTCGGAGACCATCATGTACGCCTTTATCTTCGTGGTGCTGGTGGTGATGATCTTCCTCGGACGCTGGCGGGCGACGCTTATCATCTGCATGACGATCCCCGTCTCGCTGATCTGCTCGTTCATCTACCTCTTCGCCACGGGATCGACGCTGAACATCATTTCGCTCTCGTCGCTCTCGATCGCCATCGGTATGGTCGTCGATGACGCCATCGTGGTGCTGGAGAACATTACGACCCATATCGAGCGGGGATCGAGTCCCAAGGAGGCCGCCATCTACGCCACCAACGAGGTGTGGCTGTCGGTCATCGCCACCACGCTGGTGGTCGTCGCCGTGTTCCTGCCGCTGACGATGGTGCCGGGCATGGCCGGTATCCTCTTCCGCGAGCTGGGCTGGATCGTGACGATCGTGGTCTGCGTCTCGACGACGGCGGCCATCTCGCTCACGCCGATGATGTCGGCCTACCTCCTCAAACTCGACGGAGGCGTACACGACTACAAAGGCGTCGGCATCGTCTACAAGCCGATCGACCGTGCGCTCGAATGGCTCGACGACATCTACGCCCGTTCATTGAACTGGGTGGTCCGCCACCGCCGCATCACGATCTTCTCGATGATGGGCCTTTTCGTCGTTTCGCTGGGACTGATCACCCGCGTGCCGACCGAGTTCTTCCCGCCTTCGGACAACAGCCGTATCTCGGCGATGGTCGAGCTGGAGCAGAATATCGGCGTGGAGTATACGGCGCGCATCGCCCGGCAGATCGACAGCATCATCTATGCGAAATATCCTGAGATTGTGCTGGTGTCGGCTTCGGCCGGAGCCAACTCTTCGGACAACGCCTTCGCCGCGATGCAGACCACCGGCTCGCATATCATCAACTACAACATGCGTCTGACGGATGTCGAGGGGCGCGAGCGTTCGATCTACGTCGTTTCCGACCTGCTGCGCGAAGACCTCGACCGGATTCCCGAAGTGCGTCAGTACACGGTGACGCCGGGCGGCATGTCGGGCAGCATGAGCGGCTCGGCGACGGTCAATGTCAAGGTTTTCGGCTATGATATGGACGTCACGAACGCCATCGCCAACGACCTGAAGGAGAAGATGCGCGGGATGAAGGGCGTGCGCGACGTGAAACTTTCGCGCGACGACCTGCGCCCCGAATACAACGTGGTCTTCGACCGCGACCGCCTGTCGTATTACGGGATGAACAGCGCCACTGCGTCGCAGGCCGTGAAAAACCGGATCGACGGTCTCGTGGCGTCGAAGTACCGCGAGGACGGCGACGAATACGACATCGTCGTACGCTACGGCGAGCCGTTCCGCACCTCGGTCGATGACGTGGAGAACATCACGCTTTACAACGCGCATGGCCGCCCCGTGAAACTCAAGGAGGTCGGCCGGGTGCAGGAGGAGTATGCCGCTCCGATGATCGAGCGCGAGAACCGCCAGCGCGTGATCTCGGTGCAATCGACGCTGGGCGCCGGCGTCGCGCTGGGCGACGTGGTGGCCGAGGTCGAAAAGCTGATCTCCGAATACCACATCCCCGACGGCGTGGACCTCGAAGTGGGCGGCACGGTCGAGGATCAGGGCGACGCTTTCGGCGATTTGGGCGTGCTGTTCATCCTGATCGTCATTCTGGTCTATATCGTGATGGCCACGCAGTTCGAGTCGCTGCTGTTCCCGTTCATCATCATGTTCACCATTCCGTTCGCCTTCACGGGCGTGTTCCTCGCGCTGTGGATGACCTCCACGCCACTGTCGCTCATCGCCCTGATCGGCGCCATCATGCTGGTGGGTATCGTGACCAAGAACGGTATCGTGATGGTGGACTACATGAACCTGCTGGTCGAGCGCGGTTCGGGCGTCTTCGACGCCGTGATCGCCGGCGGCAAGAGCCGTCTGCGTCCCGTGCTGATGACCTCGTTCACGACTATTCTGGGCATGCTGCCGCTGGCGATCGGTACGGGCGCAGGCTCGGAGACGTGGCAGCCGATGGGTATCGCCGTGATCGGCGGTCTGACCTGTTCGACCCTGCTGACGCTGTTTATCATTCCTGCGCTCTATTCGGTATTCGTGAACCGTTCCCAGCGCAAGGAGAAGGAGAAACTGGCCCGTCTGTCGGCCGAACATCAGGCGAGTGTGCATTAATTAAGGTAAAACGATTATGAAAGCAGTATTCTTATCCTATAATCAGGCGCTTACCGACCGTGTGAACGCCATCCTCGACGAGCAGGGCATCCGCGGCTTCACCCGCTGGGCGCTGACCGAGGGCCGCGGCTCCGTCGACGGCGAACCGCATTACGGCACGCATGCGTGGCCGTCGATGAATGCTTCGATCATGGCGATCGTCGACGACGAAAAGGTCGCGCCGCTGATGGCGGCCTTCCGTGAAATGGACGCCGCCACCAAACTGCAGGGCTCGCGGGCCTTCGTCTGGAATATCGAGCAGACCTACTGATCGCCGGGCGTTCCGCCCGCTGTCCGGAAATGCTGAAAAGCCGCAGGAAACATCCTGCGGCTTTTTTCGCTTCCGCCGCCTGTTTCCGTGCCGACGGTTTGTCCGCTTTTCTTCGGCCGACGCTCCGCCTCTTTTCTCTGGCTGACACTCCGCTCGCTTTTCCCGCTGACGCTCCGCCTGCTTTTCTCTGCCGACTGTTTGCCTGCTTTTCCCTGCCGACGCTCCGCCTGCTTTTCTCTGGCTGACGCTCCGTCCGCTTTTCTCCGGCTGACGCTCCGCCTGCTTTTCCCTGCCGACGCTCCGCCCCTCCTTGACGCTCCGTTTTTTTCATATCCGGTTTTGCGCCTTATCCGAAAGTCCGTGCGGAGAATCTTTCCGGCGCGGGTGCGCAGTCGCCATATTTTTACTATTTTTGTCTGCATGAAACTTACCTTTCTGGGAACGGGCACCTCGCAGGGGGTCCCTGTCATCGGATGCCGCTGTCGGGTCTGCACTTCGTCCGACCGGCGCGACGACCGTCTGCGCACTTCGGCCATGGTCGAGACGCAGGGCGTGCGCATCGTCATCGACGCCGGACCCGATTTCCGCTGTCAGATGCTGCGCACCGGCGTCCGCCGTATCGACGCCATTCTGCTGACGCACGAACATAAGGACCATATCGGCGGGCTGGACGACGTGCGGGCTTTCAATTTCGTCGATTACCCGCCGACGATTCACCGCATCGACCTTTATGCGGCTCCGCACACCCTCGATGTCGTGCGCAAGGATTTCGACTACGCCTTCGCGCAGGACAAGTACCGGGGCGTTCCGGAAATCGAACTGCACGAGATCGACGTTACGCGGCCTTTCAGCGTCAAAGGCGTCGAAATCCTCCCCGTTTCGGGACACCATTCGGAACGCTTTGCGGTGACGGGATTCCGCATCGGCAGGCTGGCCTACCTGACCGACTTCAAGACCATTGCGGACGCCGAAGTCGAAAAACTGACCGGTCTCGACGTGCTGGTAGTCAATGCGCTCCGTTTTGCCGAGCATTATTCGCACTTCAATGTGGCCGAGGCGCTGGAGCTGATCGCCCGTGTCTCGCCGCGCGAAGCCTACCTGACCCATATGTCCCACGACATCGGCCTGCACGCCGAGACGGAGCCGACCCTTCCGCCCCATGTGCATATGGCCTACGATACTTTGGAAATTGAAATAAACGATTGATATGAAAAACTTTAAGGATAAAGTCGTCATCGTGACGGGCGCTTCGTCGGGCATCGGCGAGGCGATGGCACGCGAATTCGCCGCGCAGGGCGCGCGGGTCGTGCTGGGTGCGCGCAGCGTGCAGAAACTGCAGCTCATCGCGGGCGAAATCCGCTCACAGGGCGGGCAGGCCGCCTACTGCGGCGTCGATGTGACGAACGTGGACGAGTGCCGCCGGCTGATCGAGACCGCCGTGAACGAGTTCGGCGGAATCGACGTGCTGGTCTGCAATGCCGGGCTTTCGATGCGTGCGATCTTCGACGACGTGGACCTCGGCGTGCTTCACCGCCTGATGGACGTCAACTTTTGGGGCACGGTCAACTGTTGCAAATTCGCGCTGCCGTATCTTCAGCAGTCGCACGGTTCCATCGTCGGCATCTCGTCCGTCGCGGGGCTGCACGGTCTTCCGGGGCGGACGGGCTATTCGGCGTCGAAATACGCCATGACGGGTTTTCTCGAAACCCTGCGCATCGAGAATCTCAAAAAGGGCCTGCACGTCATGATCGCCTGCCCCGGCTTCACGGCTTCGAACGTCCGCTTCTCGGCCCTCACGGCCGACGGGTCTGCGCAGGGCGAAACCCCGCGCAACGAGGCCAAGATGATGACTTCCGCCGAGGTCGCCCGGATCGTCGCCCGCGGCGTCCTGAAGCGCAAGCGTCTCTGCCTGATGGAGAGCGAGGGGCGCGCCACCCATTTCGTCAAGAAATTCGCGCCGGGTTTCCTCGACAGAATGTTCTATCTGGTGATGTCCAAAGAACCCGATTCGCCCTTGAAATAGCTCCGGACTCCGGCGAAAAATGGAGCGGAAATGGACCGGGCGGTTGCATGTCCGGCACGGCTGAAAGAAAAGGCGTCCTGTTTTCAGGACGCCTCTTTTGTTCGTTCGGAGTCTATTTCCCCTCCGTTGTTGTTCCCTCCGTCCCGGAGCTTCTCCGCAGCGTCCGTTCCGAAATCCGGATGCTGTATTCGTACAATCCGAACAACGGCAGCAGGACCAGAATCATGCTGAATACGTCGGGCGGGGTGATGACCGCCGAGAGAATCGCCAGCGCGACGAGGGCGTGGCGGCGGTAGCGGCGCAGGAAATCGGGGCTTACGAGGCCCATGCGGGTCAGGAAATAGACCAGCAGCGGCAGCTGAAACACCACGGCGCAGGCGATCGAGACGTTGAGCACGGTCGAGAGGTAAGAGCCGACGTCGATCATGTTGGTCACCTGCTCGCTGACGCTGTACTGCGACAGGAATCCGATCGTCAGCGGCGCGATTACGAAATAGCCGAACAGCAGTCCCGCGAAAAATCCCGCCGAGACATAGAACACGAATCTCCGGCATCCGCGCAGTTCGCGCTCGGTAAGCGCCGGGCGCGCGAAGCGCCACAACTCCCACAGCAGGTAGGGAAATCCGATGCAGAAGGCCGCGACCATCGAGATTTTGAGGTGCAGGTTGAACTGCCCGGCCATCGCCGTATTGATGAGCTGCATGTGCTCGATCCCCGGCACGAATTCGATCCCTGCCAGTCCGGCCATCCATACCAGCAGCCGGTTGGTCGGAAATCCGGCCGACATAGGGCCGAACAGCACTCCGTCGATCAGCAGCCCTTTGCAGAGGAATGCGGCCACGGCCAGCGCCAGTATCGCCAGCACACCGCGCACCAGATGGGGCCGGAGCGCGTCGATGTGCTCGGCAAAGGTCATTTCGTCCGTGTCGCTGCGTTTTTGGCCGGACATGCGGGCTTATTTCTTTTCTTCGGGGGTTTCTTTCCGGGATTCTTGCGGCGCGGCCTGCTCTTTCCCGTTCTTCTCGTCGCCTGCCGCGGGATTTTCCATGGCGTCCTTGAACTCCCTGACGCCGCGGCCCATGCCGCGCATCAGTTCGGGTATTTTCTTGCCGCCGAAGAAGATGACGACGATCAGCAGGATGACCAGTATTTCCGTCAGGCCGATTTTGCCCAGAAACAGCGGGTGGATGAACATCATTGTTTTATCGGTTTTCGTTCGTTGCGGGGCGGAGTCTCCGCCTCAGCGCAAATGTAATAAGAATTTCCGAAACCTCCCTCTTCCGGTTGAAAAAAGCGGAACGCATTTGTGATGCGTCCCGCCCTGTACGGTTTGCGAAATGCGTTCCGGCTCCGAAACGCATTTACGCCGAATCTTCTCTTTGGAGTTGCCGGCCGAATCTCCGCTACAATGCGCCGGCCGAATCTCCGCCGAACCGCTCCTTTGCCGGATTGCCTTCTCCGAATGGACGTTTCGTCCGGATCTCCGCCGCAGTGCACGGGCCGAATCTCCGCTACAATGCACCCGCCCGAACCGGTTCGCCCTCCGGGGTATTCCTATTTGAAGAATATCGACGAAATTTCCTTGTAGTTGTGTACGCGCTCGATCACGTCGGCGAACATGTCGGCGATGGTCAGCACCGTGAATTTGTGCAGGTCCTTGTCGGGGTTGAGCGGAATGGTGTCCGTCACGATCACCTCCTCCAGCGCGCTGTCGTTGATGCGCTCGTAAGCCGGGCCCGAAAGCACGGGGTGGGTGATGGCGGCGCGGACGCTCTTCGCCCCGCGCGACATGAGCATGTCGGCGGCCATGCAGATCGTGCCCGCCGTGTCGATCATGTCGTCCACGATCAGGATGTTGCGGCCTTCGACCTCGCCGATGGCGGTCATTTTGCCCACGACGTTGGCCTTGGCGCGCTCCTTGTGCGAAATGATGATCGGGGTGCCGAGCAGCTTGGCGTAGGTGTTGGCGCGTTTGGCGCCGCCCATGTCGGGAGCGGCGATCGAGAGGTCCTCGATTTTCAGGCTTTCGATATAGGGAATGAAGATGCCGCTGGCATAGAGCGCATCGACCGGAACGTCGAAGAATCCCTGAATCTGGTCGGCGTGAAGGTCCATCGTCATCACGCGGTCCACGCCTGCGGCCATCAGCAGGTTGGCTACCAGTTTGGCGCCGATCGGCACGCGGGGACGGTCCTTGCGGTCCTGCCGCGCCCACCCGAAGTAGGGGATCACGGCCACGACCTTGTAGGCCGAGGCGCGGCGTGCGGCGTCGATCATCATCAACAGCTCCATCAGGTTGTCCGAGGGCGGGAACGTGGACTGGATGATGAATACCGTGCAGCCGCGGATCGACTCGTTGTAGCAGGGCTGGAATTCACCGTCGCTGAAGCGCAGGACTTCCGATTGTCCGAGCGTCGTACCGAAACTTGCCGCGATTTTCTCGGCCAGATATTCCGAGCCGCGACCTGAGAAAATTTTGATTTTGTGGATAGCCATAGAAGATGGATTTTTGATGGTGCAAATATAGGACAACGCGGCGAAAAAACGTTCCCTCCGGACGACCTTTTTTCAACAATCGGTTAAACATTCAGGCATTCGCCGATAAAACCGAGTATCTCCTCGCGTCCTGTGCCGTGCTGGCTCGACGAGACGAACATCCGGGGCAGCTCCTCCCACTGCTCCGCGAGCGCCGCCCGGTAGCGTTCGACGCTCTTTTCGCGCTGCGTTTTCGAGAGTTTGTCGGCCTTGGTGAATATCACGGCGAACGGAATGCCGTTCATGCCGAGCATTTCGATGAACTGCAGGTCGATCTTCTGGGGTTCGAGCCGGAGGTCCGCCAATACGAACAGGAAGTGCATCTTCTCGCACTTGAGCACATAGTCGGTGATGATTTTGGAGAACTCGCTGCGTTTGGTTTTCGACGTGCGGGCGTATCCGTAGCCGGGCAGATCCACCAGATACCATGCGTTGTCGATCAGGAAGTGGTTGATGAGCCGTGTCTTGCCTGGCGTTCCCGATACTTTGGCCAGCCCCTGCCGTCCGGTGAGCATGTTGATGAGCGACGACTTGCCGACGTTGCTGCGCCCGATGAAGGCGATGTCTTTCAGCGCGTCTTTGGGCACCTGCGAAATACGCTCGGAACTGCACTTGAATTCGGCTTTGTTGATCTGCATGTTGTCGGAGTTTGCGGCAAAGACAGTGCGGGCCGGGCGCCGGGCCGCTGTCTGTCTGAGCGGATGTCTGCTGCAAAGATAGCATTTTAGCATCTATATACAAATTATACCGCATGGGAAAACCGCCGGTCGTTTTCGCCGCCTTCGGCGTCGTTTGCAATTCTGACCCACCCCCAAACCCCCGCCTCAGGCAGGAGCTTAGTGCCGCGAAGCGGCAAAATAGGTGCTGACGAACGGTCGTGTAAAATGGTATATGGGGCCCCTGCTCCGGAGTCTACCAGACGAGCGACACCCACAGCGGGCAGTGGTCCGAAGCGACGGTGGTGTAATCCACCGTGCGTTCGGCGATTTTCGCCGACTGCGGCAGGCCGCGGCCCAGTATGTAGTCGATGCGTATCGAAGGACGGTCCGAGGGGAACGTAAGCTGCGCGGTGTCCGACAGCGGCCTGAATTCGCCGCCCAGCCCGCCGAGTACCTCCTCGGCGTCGTCCATGTTGAAGTCGCCCGCCAGCAGCACGGGTTTGCGGCAGGTGTCGGTGGCTTGACGGATGATCGGCAGCGATGCGCGCTGGTCTTCGGGCGAGAGCGAAAGATGCGTGACGCAGACCACATAGCCGGGAAATTCCGCCATCAGCAGCACGCGCGCCTCTTCGCGTCCCGGAAGCGGGATGCGGCGCACCGAGAGCGGCTCGGCGCGCGACAGCAGCCCGATGCCGTAACCTCCGCCGTCGTAATCAATCGCGCGGCAGAAACGGGCGTGCATGCCCGTCATCCGGCCCAGCTCTTCGGGGATGAAGCGGCCGTTCATGCGTCCCGTCACGCTGTCCACCTCCTGCAGGGCCACCACGTCGGGCGCGACCCGGCCGATGACCTCGGCGATGCGGCCGAGGTCCTGTACGTCGTCCGCTCCGCGGCCGTTTCGGATGTTGTAACTCATGAATTTCACGGCCGTGGTCTGCGTCGTGCAGGCCGCCGGCATCAGGGCGCAGAACAGAACTGCCAGTGCGACGGAAAAATATTGCTTCATGACTTTTCGGGATTTTCCGCAAAGGTAATACAACCTCCCCTGAATGGCAAATAATCCGGCCCGCCGTTGTGTCCGCCGTTGTGTCCGCCGTTGTGTCCGCCGTTGTGTCCGCCGTTGTGTCCGGCGTTGTGTCCGGCGTTGTGTCCGCCGTTGTATCCGGCGTTGTGTCCGCCGTTGTATCCGCCGATCCTGTCCGGCGTTCCCTTCCGCCGTGACCGCGGCGTGGGTTCCGGCGGCGATGGTTAATGCAGACTAAAAACCGGATATTCAGATTTTTCGGACTTTTTCCGTTGTTATTCCCGGTAATTTTTCGTACCTTTTAGCATCCGATTTGCATCTTGCATCGGAGTAAATACATCTATGCTTATGAAAACACAATTTCTGACCGTGTTCGGCGCCGCTGCGCTGGCCGTTTTTCCCGCAGAGCCGGAAGCCTGCACGCGCGCCGTCTATCTCGGTCCCGACGGCATGACCGTCACGGGACGCACCATGGACTGGCGCGAAGACCCGCTGACCAACCTCTATATCTTCCCGCGCGGCACCGCCCGCCGCGGAGCCAATACGGACGACACCGTCTTCTGGACGTCGAAATACGGCTCCCTTTCGGCCGCGGGCTACGACATCGGCATCACCGACGGCATGAACGAGGCCGGGCTGGTCGCCAACCTGCTCTTCCTGCCCGAATCGGTCTACGAGCGGCCGGGCGACACGCGGCCCGTCATGGGACTGAGCATCTGGACGCAGTACGTACTCGACAATTTCGCCACGGTGGACGAGGCGGTCGCCGAACTCTCGAAGGAGAAATTCCGCATCGACGCGCCCGACCTTCCGAACGGCGTACAGTCGCGCCTGCATCTGGCCGTCTCCGATCCTTCGGGCGACAGCGCCATCTTCGAATACATCGACGGCCGGCTGGTGATTCACCACGGCCGCCAGTATCAGGTGATGACCAATTCGCCCTTCTACGACCAGCAGCTGGCGATCCTCGACTATTGGCGGCAGATCGGCGGTCTGACGATGCTTCCCGGCACCAACCGCGCTCCGGACCGCTTCGTGCGCGCGTCGTTCTACATCAACGCCGTCGTGAAGAGTCCCGATCCGAAAATCGCCGTCCCGGCCGTGATGTCGGTCATGCGCAACGTCTCGGTGCCTTACGGCATCTCGACGCCCGACAAGCCCCACATCTCCTCGACGCGCTGGCGCACGGTCTGCGACCAGAAAAACCGGGTCTACTATTTCGAGCCGACGCTGGCCATGGAGACTTTCCGGGTCGATCTGGCGAAGATCGACTTCGGCAAGGGCACGCCCGAACGGGTGTTGAAGCTGGTCGGCGGCCGGACCTACACGGGCGACGCCACGGCCGAATTCCGCAGGAGCGACAAACCCTTCGTCTTCCTGTTCGGGGTCTGACGGGCCGGAATATCCGACCGATCCGCATGTGCCGTGCAGTTCCCTGTCCGGCGCATGCGGATTTTTGATATATTTGTCAATTCAATATACTCAACTATGATAGAAATGGATAAATATCAATACATACAATGTGCTGAGGACCTCATTACATCACGAGAACAGACGAGAGCTGGTTTCATTGAAGCTGCACGTGCTAAAAATTATAAGGCTCAACCCTATATAGAGCAGGCTAGAACCTTAAAGAGCTTATCTTCCCAAGCTGCATCTCCTTCGGATTTATTGAATATTGAAGAGATCCGCAATAGTCTATTAACCGCATCGGGACTTTCTGATAAGGCCTTTAAATATTTCACGGAAGAAGATAAAACCGAAGCTATAAGGATATTAATTTCAGAATTTCTTGCTCCGGCAGGTGAAAATTTTGTAGATGAATTGGAAAATCGTTTTTTGTTGATCAAGGGAGATTCTTTGGGCGGTTCAATGCGTAACTATGTAGGTTCTGCCGCCCAAGTGAAACTTGTTAGAAAAATATTGTCTATCCTTTCAATGCAACAAATTGCCTTTCAAATTCTTTTTAAAGATGACAAAAAGAATAATGAGTGGCAGACCTTAAGTTATGAGGATGTTTTTGAACGAGTGGATGATGTTACGGCTATTTATTGGAACATTGTGCCACAAGATAAATCTTACGATAGAGTTTTATTTTTTAATGCAACTATACCTCTTGTTAAAAATAATATAGATACCCGTTGGCGGAATTAAAATAGCGCATATTTAACTCTGCCAATAGGCTTTTCA
>OMFY01000225.1_pt1 | contig 43331 bp, 38 predicted proteins | sample 1645701 | NCBI WGS metagenome assembly OMFY01 (sample SAMEA103958111, study PRJEB25191) | human gut metagenome | biome: human-associated habitat [ENVO:00009003]; feature: intestine environment [ENVO:2100002]; material: feces | place: Germany | collected 2013/2015
GGGGCTTTTTGACTAATTGTTTAACTCGTCCCATTTTAACGGGACACTAATGAATCACTATTCAAAAACATCTGGCATTTCTTCCAATTTCTTTCTCGTAAATCTTGAGTATCTTGTGATTTACCAAATGCCGAATGACACGATGACACTTTGACATTATTGAACTTTTGACCCTTTTCCTGAGAAGCAGAGTTGCATAATCAGTCAAACATGGGTTTCTCATGAACACGACTTTTATAACCAATAAATCATAGAACCTGTATGCCAAGTCGTCGCATACCAACGTTTCAAGGTACTCCAATGTATCGAACTTCTAATTACTGGATGTTTGTCAGAGAAAGCCCGATATTCAAAGTGTTTCGAGCTTTATAGCTGTATTATCTTCCGACTAAGATTGCCTAACGTCAGGGAAAGTAAGAATATCGGTAACTTTGCCTTTGATTTCGACATGAAGATTTTGCCTTAAACAGACCTGTCAGGATATGTTTTCAGTGTGCAGGATTTGCCAAGCAAGTTGTACTTTTGTGGCCACAAAACTCGTTTTGCCTCACAAAAGTTACTTGCCGACTGCTGTTGCAGCGGAGCGATTAATCGCAGTTCGCGAAGCGAAAAAAGAACATTTTCGGGAAAATGTGCCTTCATTTTAGTCTTCAAGAACATGATACTTGCCTAAATTAACTTGGTAAAGAATCATATTTTTGTTGATGCTTGTTCAACTGTAATAATGTGGTTTGCCATACAACAAACATTGGATACAATTACCAATATAACTTTGGTGTTTTAAAACATTATATCGAAACATCAAAAATACTCCAGTGATAAATGATTTAGAATAAATCACCTAATTGTACAGTCAATTTATCTTCAAATGCTTTATAATCATCTTTGCTTGTTATTGGAATTATAGCTTTAACATTTAAGGTTTTAACGCTCTTTAAACCGACAAATTTTGTAAGTCCATATTCTTTTTCTTCAATAATCAACCTGTTAGCTCCGAATATGTCGTCTTGATACTCTGGATTTGTAGGAAAATGCACAATTCCGATCACTCTCCCTAACTTAACGAACTTATCTAATGTATATTTCGAACCTCCATCAATCTTGCTTTGTACCAATATAATGCCAGAAGAAAGTCCAGCTTGAATTCGACTTGAAGCACTTCCTGAATATTGATCCTCTTTTTTCGTTGGCGGATATTCAGATATGATAAGTCCACCTGCTTTTAAAACATCATCAATCACACGAATATGATTTTGCGAACAAGTTGATTTGTAGCATAGTCCACCAGATATTATACCGATTGCATTAGGTACTACTTTCTCATTTACGTATATAGAATGCTCATCTATTCCTTCAACAAGTCCGTTACAGATTGCGAAATGTTGAGAGAAATATCCACCTAACCTCTCTGCGACTCTATTGCCCAGTTCCGTACTATGCCTTGTTCCAATGATTGCAACAATTTTTTTGTTTATAAGCTCTTTATTGCCCTTTACATATAAAACAGCAGGAGGGTTAGAAATTTCTAACAGCGATGAAGGATATTCCCATGACATTATATCAATAATTTCTATTTCTTCCTTTTGACAAATTGAAATAATGCTCTCAGCTTCATTCTCATACGTAGGGATATTCTTCAACTCTTCGGGCTTGAGTTCTCTAACCAAATCGTAAGCGTTGACATCGCTTTTCAATCTATGTATATTCTTTTTAATTGTTGCTGGGCCCATGCCTTTTACCATGGATAAAACTAAGATTTCCTTGGTCTTCATAATTTGGTCTTTTATATACTTATCTAATTTGTCTAAGTTTTCAAGTGTCCAAGTTATTACTTGTTTGTGTTCATCCCAATAATCGTTGTCCATGTGATCAATAGCCCATACTTCCCAGATATTTTTTCGTAAAGGATGATTATCAAGGATAGCCTTTGCTTTTTCTCTCAACTTATACATATCGTCTATATCCTGATCACTGATAAACTCTCTGGAATATGTATGCATTTCAGCAATCAGTCTGATTTTATCTTTTGAATCTATTACATATTGCAGCATATTGTGATTACAAAATTTACGTCCTCGGATAAACTCCTTAAAAGCCCACTCATATTTTGAGACAATCTTCAGATATTCAGCAAAAGAAGCATTTTTTTGGTAATCTACGATGTAACCGCATCCATCTCCCTTAAATTTAGGAGGGGTACATGAATAAAACTTGTATCCGTCTTTACGCCTTATTTTTATTGACATCGGTTTGCCGCAATTGGGGCATAAAACATCACTTTCCACAGGTAAAATCATCTGGAATAGGGCAATAAACAATATATTTTTCGCTCCTTTAGCCTTGAGTTTATGTATTACATACCAGGCTGTTGCACTTGTTGTAAGTTGGTCATCTATTACAACAATGTTCTTTCCGTTTATATTAAGTTTATCATCATCCTCTTTCTGAAATAGCCCTTGTTCTTTTATATCCGCTACATCAATAGATAAATATTGTTCTAAGAACTCTCTTCGCTCATTGTAAAGGTTCCTATTGCGGAGAGAACCACTGACTGTATCAGACCATTTTAAAAACTGCACTTTAGGAATCTGAGTTTCTATCATATCAAAAAGCTCTTTCATTTTGTTCCGAGGTACAGTTGTTTGTTTATCTGTTACATAAGTGATATAATCCCAACCTTGATTAGCCACTGCAGGCTGGTTAAGGTAAGAGCTTACTCCTTTTGCAAGATTCATCAATAATTCTATAGGTCTATTGGGATTAGCTATCAAATAATACTTATCAGCTCTTGCATATTTGTCACATACTCCTGATTCCTGTCTTGCAAGGCATCTCAATATTGCATAGGAACCATCAGTAAATCTATTTTGGCTATACTTTATGGCTCTTAAAGATTCTCCTCCAGCAAATACACTTTCTATTGCATAAAGATTGTTGAGTGGATCATCCAGAATCTGTTGGATTTCCATAAAAGATTTTGCAACGTATGTTGGCCCCATTTTGAGGCTTGCCATTTCATCACCGACTTTATCCTTCTCGTTTTTAATCTCTTCTGTTACGATGTAAGGAAGAATCCAAATAGTAGGTATGCCCATCCTACGACCTAACTCTATGTCAAGCACTGTGTCTCCTATAAAAACACAGTCTCCTGATTCTACCGTTTTTTTATAGCTTGGATGCATATCAAGATAAGAAAACAACTTGACTTTATTAGGTTTGTCTGCCAAACTTACACAATCGCATTCTATGTATTTGCTGATAGGCTCAACATACTTTGGATGTGAATCCGAAACTATCAAGACCGTATTACCTATTTCCTTTTGCTTTTGAAGAAACTCTTTTGCACCGGGGAAAAAGGGTAACTTATCAAGATAATTATCAACACGATAATTATCTTGGCCATCCTTATATGGTTTCCATGTCGGATGGATAGAATTCAATATAGTCCCGTCTAAGTCTATTAGTATCAGCATATCTTTAAATCATATTAAGCCAAACTTCGCATCCATATTAGAATATTACACAACTCATACACACAGCTCCTAAGTAAATAAGGCGCCATTGAATGGGCAACATTGCAATCAACCTTAAACCTTTCTTCTGCAGCTTTTTGACTATGAGAACCATCCTGCACAATTCTGACTGATGTGTGAATAGCGCGTTGTATATATTCAGGAACATTCATATCGCTATCAACGTAACGAGAAAGGTTGTTTAATGTTACCTTTTCTTTTGTTTCTAAAAAATAATGATAACCAAGTTGTTTTAATCCTTCGGAGATATCCTCAAGAATTTTTCTCATATCATTGAATAAGGCAGGATTATTTTTTACATCGTTTATAGTTATCTCATACAAAACTTTCAAAAGTCTTTGCCGAGTTTCTTCTCCACAAAAGTCATTTGCTATAGTTAAAACGTCTTTGTACAGTTCTTGGCATGTGTAAAGTTTAGATACGTTTTGTATTTTAAGTATGTCTTCGAACAACAGTTTATAATCATCTCCATTCTTGTCATAAATACTTTTAGAGCAATAATCAGGTTTCCTTATAGTAGAATGTTCTCCGTGATATAGCTTATTACCAGATAAAATAAAGATGTAAGGTTCTTTTTGATGATTAAGAGCCTGTATGCTCTTAATTTCATCTCTTGCTGCATCAAAATCGTCCGAAGCCTTTCCTGATGTTGCTTTCTGATTGTGAATATCAAGAATCACAGCGCACCATTTATGAGGATTGTTTCTAATAGCACCAATGCCCTCCTTGTAAGTTTGCATTGGGGTTATCTTTATTTTTTGCTCATAAGCATAGTTCACAAACTCCTCTCCCATTGGAGAACGCTTACCGGAGTCTGTCATACACTCATCGTCTATCCAAAGTACTTCTATCATATAAAAATATTTAAAGTGAGACAATAGGGAATTCCACACTGATAACCACAGGAAAATCTTCAATAGAATATGGTTCTATAGCCTTCCCATTAAATTCCTCGCATATTTCAAACACACGCGCTCCTCCGATACCTGTATGACCAGTTTTTCCAGCGAAGCTACCACGAACAAAATATTCACTACGTCCTCTTTCAGAGATTGGATTACCATTATTGGCTATGTCAATTTTACAAAAACCTTCATCCGTCTTAGAAATAATAATAAGAATTTTATAATCCTCTCTCGTATCGTCTGTGAAGCCATGACGGACTGCATTTGTAAATACATTATCAAGTAATTCCATTAAGGGTTTGCGTGAAATCTTTATCTTTAGCCCTTTATCCCTACAATCAACACTAACTCTAAAATGTCGGCCAAATTTTGAAGCTAGATTCTCACAATACTCTCTAATGAAATGTTCAACTTCCAATGTTTCAAGTTGCTCTCCGACAGTTTCACTCTTAGTCAAATTGTTTATTTCCATTTCAATGTTTTGTATTGAAGTCTTAAGATTATTCAGCAAATCGCCCACTGTTTGTTGGGTCGCTTGACCTATTATAGATGATAGCTTTATACCCTCAGAAGAGTTAACGAGGAAACGTTCCAGACGCTCTACTGCCATTCGTGCAGGCATTATTTCATTACTCAGTCGATGCTTGCTATTACGGATGTGCGTTTCATTCAACCATTCCTTTTGTTGGAATTTACGTTCTTTCTCTAACATTCGGTCAAGAATCGCTTTCTCCATCATTTTTGCGTCATCTATTTGCTGACGCTGTACAGATAGTAAAGGAATGAGATCTCCAGGACGTATGCCATTTAAAAAAACAGTTTCAGCATCTATTACCCATTCTTCATTTCCATCAAAATGGCAATGACCAACTTCACGAAATCCCGTACAGAGATCATATTTTGCTGCTTCATCTATATGATGAGATATATTGCACCATGAGTTGTACTTTGACATATAGAAAAAGTACTCCGGCCATACATTGGGCATCAGACCAAACAGCATCGTGTACCCATCCTCTTTAATACGATTAAAGGATGAACAGAAATAAACAGGTGACATTTCTGTAGCCAAGATAAAAGCCATCTTGGGAGCATGAGATTTAAGTAAAAGAACCGGGGAAGTAACTTTACGCATGCCTTTTTGTGCCTTACCTTTCGGAAGATTTTCGGGATGAACGTCAATATCGTCCCAATTTGAAGCAAGATACTCGTCCGTGAATATATATCCATTTTCTGGTTCTCTCAATTCAACCCATTTTGCCCAATTAAGACACTTGCTAATAGAAATCATTTGAGAATCTGAAGAAAAAACATCCATCATGTGAATCAAAATTTAAAATTAAACATTGCTAACTGATTTCAAGTGCAAAGTTATACGCCATACGTTCAATCTATTTGAACCTATCGATAATTTTTCAAATTATTTTCGATTCTATGTTTGATTTCATCTCTAAGAGTTTCTGGTTCAAGAACCGTAACACGCTCTCCAAAAGATAGGAGCTGTTGGATTAATTCAAAATTAGGTATAACCTTTATTGATATAATAGCATCACCGTCTTGCATGAATTCGCGAACTACCTGTGTATGATGAAGCGGTTTGGTAAGCATATATGGAAGTTGCTCTGCACAAACTTTAAGAATTATAATAGTGGGCACATCACTTTTATTAGAACTCACACCTATTATGTTATCGAAATAATGTTCAAAGTCAACTTTATTATTCTCTATAAAGAGTCCAGATGTCTTTGTAAATCCCTTAATACGGTCTAATGGAAATATTGTAATATGTTGACATTCATTATTTAAAGCAAATAAAAACCAGCGCTGATTATACTCTTTCAAGTAATAAGGATGTATCACATAGGTTTTGGCAGAATTCTCTTTGTATGATTGATATTGAAGTTTTATAACTTCTTTTCTTGATATACACTCAAAAAGAGGAGTAAAATACTCCATACCCTTAAGCTGTTTGTTTTCATCAAACCCAACGATGTGTCTTAGTTCTAAGTTAATTGTAGATTGCAGATGAGCATTAAGTTCATCAACCCAATCAAAGCCAGGCATTCCTTCGAATCTTTTAAGCAAAGACACTGCTTGATTTAGTTGGGCTATTTCATTTTCATTTAAAGGAAAGTTAAATATAGAAAAGTTGGGATCTTGGTATCTATACCTGATATTACGACCAATTTTTATTGGCTCAACAACAACATTCCATCTATTTTCAATGGACAGAATGTCATTCCTAATTGTATTGGTGGCTGTAATCAACGGCTCACAACGACGTTCAAGAGCATCATTGCACTTTTTCATTATCTCCATTGTTGAGTATCCTCTTCTGCTCTGAAGACATCTATCTATAATTATTTCTCGAAACGCTCCGCTCTTAACATTAGCCATATCTATTTTATTTGATTAATTTTAGCGTTAAGTTTAGTCAAGTTCTCAACCAACATGTCAAATGGTTCTGACTCACCATAAATCATATGTAACCGCATATTCTCATAATCTATTTTCCACTGTTCAATAATAGAAGCCGGTGGAACGATATTAAGTGTTGCAGGATAAAGCGTGTCATAATCGAAGCCGCGCAAACCAATGAATGTACGGCGATGTTCCACTACTTGACGATAGAGATCTTTGTCATTGATGGCACGTTCAGCTATTGGAGTTTTCATCATCTGACCAATATCATACATATGTCGTGACATACGTTCCACTCTGATTAAATCCTTTGGCTTGGCAAACTCTTCATGAAGCAGAAACACCTTTTCAAGAAATGTGCGTTCCGGAAGAACTGCTCGTACTATGAACTTCTGTTCCGCAAAAGGAGCTTCAGGATATATTTGGTCTATCATAGAATTAAGTGCAATTTCTTTCACGGGTTCACTCATAGACCTACCACTTACTTCCACTTTTACTTTGGGCAGAATGTATTGATTGCCATGCAATCCATCTATGGAAAAGGATAACACGGAATCATAGTTTATGTTTATTACTTCTGGATCTGTTGTAGTGATAGGTGTTACATTCACATTTACTTTGAATTTTTCTTTTGATATACCATATTGATATAACTGCGCTGTTAAATCACTTTGCATGGTTTCTCTCACGAAAGCACAAGCGGCACGGCGCAACTTATCACTTATTTGCGTCTTTGATAAAGTTCCCTCAAAACCAAGAAATTCCCTGTCAATAGCAATATCTATATCTTCAGAAAAGCGGTTGATAAGATTCCAGCATTTGCTTAGCGATGTTCCTCCCTTGAAAGACAAATGATTTGCATACGACAAACAGAATATGGCACGGAGGACTGCCGTTACCCATAAGTCCTTTTCTACAGCCTGAACAGGCAAGCCTGTCTTGTTGGCTGCTTGGGTAAGCACCATTTGCTGTTGTTCCTTGGATAGTTGAAAGTAATTATTCATACGCTTGTCTTGTGAAGGTTCTTATCCATGCCGGCATGAGTGCTTCATCCGCCAGCACTTTTTCCCTATCTTCTTTCTGAAGCACGTTCTTAATTTGTTTGGCAATATCGTCCGTTACATTATCTTTCCCTATTTCTTTCAGGGCAAACGTAACTAGCATTGCAAGGGGATTAGTGAATGAGAGATTTTTGGGAGTCGTGTATTTAAATTGTATCGAGCGACCATTTCCTAAGCTCACCTTGCGAGAAGCCCCGTCTGTCAGATAAACTATATTCATGGGCACTTGGGTAGATATGCCCAATCTGTTCAGAGCATATATACCAGTCGGCACAATTCGAGCCTTATCCCTACGGGCTATCGTTTCGGCAATTTGTTCGATGGATGGCATCAGTACGCCAAGTCCCAAGACTGTGTCAACCTCAGGATATGTGTATATGCCTCTCGCCAGACGGATGATGTCGCCTTTTGCAGTCAGTCGCTCAAGACTTTTGCCAACAGCCTTAACTTCTCCGTATGAAGTAAAATCCGAAGGAAAGAAGATACTACCTCTTCCTTTAGACTTAATAGCAGTCAAAATATTCTCTTCTATGCTTGCCATTACATCATATTTTGTCGCAAAAATACAAATTATTTGCGACACAGCCAAGATTTGAGCATGTTATAGGAGCTTATTTAACGTGAGTTCGACGAATTCCACTTTATATGCGCGGTCCTATTATTGCCAAACTGTAGAGACGCATTCTTGCGTCTCAGCCAGCTGCCAAGTCTTCGCAATAGGCGATTTTATTCGGCAATCTTGCTGGCTGAGACGCAAGAATGCGTCTCTACAAGTTTTCGTCGAACTCACGATATTTAGCAATTATTTGGCAATAAAGCGGTCTAAAACAGATAGCTTGCTCCCATGAAAAGAACAGCTATCTGTTTCTTACTTAAAGTAAAGTGTCATCATGTCAAAAAGGTCAAAGTGTCATTGACATTTCAGAATTTGCAGTAACGCCCATGCGCTTCTTTGCGGATGAACTCACGTGCGCCTTCTCGCAAGAACCTTTTGACGGTGGATTCTGACAGGCCGAGCTTCTTACCGGTAGCGACGGCTTCGGACGTGGTGAACGATTGAGACAAGAGGGAAAGCAATTCTGTATGCCGTAAATCCAATACGCCTGTCTCCATTTCGGGAGTTATGCGGCTTTCCATTGCACGGAAGTATTCTGTCAACCAAATGGCACGTTGGGCACTCTCTTCATCTATCTCGTCCATTCCGGCTTCCCCGCAGATGCCTCTCATTACTTGAATAATCAGACAGAAGCGAATAAGGTAGGTTTCCAGTTTGCCACACAGAGCTTTCTCCGTTTCGCTTTCCGAATCTGAATAGATACGGCTGTTCACCCCGTTCTTCCAGCTTATCAACCGATGTTTCGCCGCCGATGAAAAGGAAAGTTCAATGGAGTTTATATTTCCCTCTTGTACAGTAGGCGGCTTTATGCCGTCTACCTTGCGGATGATATGCTCCCATTCCTCCAATACATCTTCCGGCATGGAAGTTTCATTCCAGAAAGGCATAGCTGAGATATGCGGATAGACCTTCAAAAAACGGGAAGAAAATCCATTCAGGGAACGTTTGCCACCGAACAGCGTGGAAAGCATACCGGGTTGTGTCGAGCCGATAATGGAACAATAAGGCTGAGACATCAAGAGAGGGGCAATGGCTTGGCGAAGCGGCGGTGTTTTGCCACAACTGGGTGGGCCGACCAACACCATGTAGATGATGGGGCGGCTTACCCACCCGGTCATAAAACGGGCCGACCACGTGTTGCCCATTGTAGCGGCAAATACGGTAAGGAAAGCAGAGGCGGTGAAGTCTATTTGGTAATTCTCGTACTTGTGCAGTGAGTCCACTATGTTGCGAATGGGCATAGGGAATACACTGAGAGGGAAAATAATAGAGTTGTCCATACATTTAGATGATTTGGTTACGTTTACCGAGCGCCTTGCGCACCTCATATTCAGGATAAAGCACCTTGTTGCCAGTCTTGACAGGTTTAAGAATGCCTTTCTTGTCCCAGTGCCACAAAGTCGCATCGCATACTCCGAACAAATCTTTTACTTCTGCTTTGGAAAGCATCCTCTCCTTACGTGCCGCTTCCACCATAGTGCCGAGTTCGTCTTTGGCACGGCGGATAAGTTCATCAGAGAATGCCTTCAAGTCTGCGGCATCCATTTCCACTTTCACGTGGGCTTTGCCGTCATTGAGGATATTGAATAAATCGTCCATAATATCTGATTACCGTCTGGGTTAAGGCCGTTTCTGCCGACGGATTGAAGACAGAAATGCCACCGCTCCAACAGGGAGTGATGGTGAAACAACTTGTTTTGGAACCCCTAAAACAAGCCCTGCTTTTTTGGATTTAGAGACCGCCGGGAAAGTATCCTTACTTACTTGCCAAAGAACCCTTGGGTAAATGGCAAAGTATCCAATAATACTTGGCGAAGTATCCTTGCTTCCTTGAAAGAGGAACCATAGGCGTGCTTACGAACAAGCCCAGAAAGGGAGCGGGACACGCCTACCTGCCCAAGGAAAACCTCGCTATCCCTCGCGGAAGAAATCGAGCGCCTGCTTGATTTCCTCCGCCTCAGCGGTCTGGTCGAGACGAAGGTCACCGATATCTCCCAGCAGGGTGAAGTTGATGATGCCTCCCTTATTCTTCTTGTCGTGCGTCATCAGCTCCAACAACTCATCATAGTCGTCACAGGTGATGGACAACGGGGCGTAATGTTCACGGATAAAGTTCACCGTCTGCCGCATGCGGTCGGTAGGGAAGCCACACTTGGTGACACTAAGGTATAGCTCCGCGATGATGCCCAGCGCGACAGCGTCGCCATGGGGAATGGGCTGCCTGCGCAACGCCCAACTCTCAAAAGCGTGGCCTACGGTATGGCCCACGTTGAGAGCCTTGCGAATGCCATTCTCGTGAGGGTCTTCCTTGACTATGCGCTCCTTCACCGCCACGGAGTCTCCCACCATCTGTCGCAATTGCCTCAAGGCCTCAGCGTCATGCCCCATCGCCTTGGCCAGGGGGAAGTTCAGCAGCGCGGCCCACATAGAGACATCAGAGATAAGCCCGTGTTTCAGCATCTCGGCATAGCCCGAACGAATCTCCTCGGGGCTCAGCGTATGCAGGAACGCGGTGTCCAATATCACGAAGCGGGAGTCGTTGAACACGCCTATCTCGTTTTTCAGTCCCCTGAAGTTGATGCCAGTCTTTCCGCCCACAGAAGCGTCCACCATGGCCAGCAGGGTGGTGGGAATATTGATGAAGTTGATGCCTCGCTTGAAGGTTGAGGCCGCGAAGCCCCCCAAGTCTGTCACCATACCCCCGCCCAAGTTGATAAGGCAAGAGTGGCGGGAAGCTCCGCCCTCCCCTAGTTGAGTCCACACCTGGGCCAGGCTGTCCAAAGTCTTGTGCTGGTCATTGGCTCCTATGGTGATAACGTTCGCTTTTCTTAAGCAAAAGAAACTGGCGACACGAGGCAAACAATGCCTGCGGGTGTTCTCGTCGGTGAGTATGAAAAGCTTGTCGTGTTCGCAATCAGCGAGAGCCATGGCCAATTCGCTCTCCAGATGCTGGGATATGATGATACGTTGTTGCATGCGCTATAACTTGGTAATTGATGCAAAGTTAATGAAAAAACCTGAAAATTCATGTCGGAAAGGCAAAGAAATGAAAAAAATGGGGACATGGCGTTAAACTTGGCGGAAGCCATAGCGTCTAAACGGCAGACAAATACCAATAGAGCAGAAAATGAAACGACACGTATTGCTATTGTTTCTAATGGCATGGAGCTGCCTGGCAATAGCGCAAGAGAGAATGATCAGCGGCACACTAACTGACCGAGACACCAACGAACCCGCAGAGATGCTGACCGTGCAATTGCTACGTACAGACAGTACTTTCGTTACTGGTACGATAAGTAACGAGAAAGGCGCGTTCAAAGTGGCTGCCCCCGCAAATGGCAAATATATTTTGCGCATCACGGGAGTGGGCTACAATCCGCTATTGAAAAACGTAACCATAAGCAACGGGAAGAGCGTGGCGCTGGGAAAACTGGTGATAGGCGCCGACGCCATCATGTTGCAGGGAGCCGTAGTCACGGCGCAGGCCCAAAAGGTGACCCTGAAAGAAGACACCTTTGTCTATAATTCCGCGGCTTACCGCACTCCCGAAGGCTCGGTGGTGGAGGAACTGGTGAGGCGCATACCAGGCGCGGAAATCAGCGATGACGGCACTATCACCATCAACGGCAAGGAAGTAAAGAAAATCATGGTGGACGGCAAGGAGTTCATGACGGGTGATACCCAAACGGCCTTGAAAAACCTGCCTACCAACGTGATAGAGAAAATAAAGGTATACGACGAGCAAAGCGACCTGGCCAGGGTGACTGGCATTGATGACGGAGAGGAAGAGACCGTGCTGGACTTCGGACTGAAGAAAGGCATGAATAGGGGCACCTTCTCTAACATCGACCTGGCCTACGGCACGCACAGCAGATATGCCGCCAGGCTGATGGGCACTTACTTCACGGACAATCACCGCTTCATGCTGATGGGCTCAGCCAACAACACCAATGACATGGGCTTCGGCAGTGGAGGAAGAGGCCGCTTTGGAGGAGGAAGACAAGGCCTGAACACTTCCAAGATGATAGGCGGAAACTATAACTACGAGAAAAAAGACAAGTTGAAGATAGATGCCAGCCTGCGTTGGAACCACAGAAATGGTGACACCTACACCAACACCAGCAGCGAGAACTTCGTGAGCACCATGGGTTCATTCTCCAACTCAAGGCGGCAAAACTATTCCCGCAGCGATAGCTGGAACGCGAGAATGAGGCTGGAATGGCAACCTGACACGATGACCAACATCATGTTCCGCCCCAATTTCTCATGGTCTACCAGTGACGGACTCACCAACTCCCTTTCAGGAAGTTACGCGGAAGACCCCTACCTGCACGTGGAAGACCCCTTGGACCAAGAGGCCATCAAGACCTTGGCGGACGCTGGCGTGATGGTAAACACCAGCAACAGCAACTCCATCTCTTACAGTTCCTCGAAGCAAATCAGCGGAATGTTGCAATTCAACCGCAAGATAGGCAGCAAAGGACGTAACTTCACCCTGAGGGCAGACGGTAGCTACAACAAACAAGACAGCAAAAGCCTGAGCACCAACGCCGTGCACCTTTATATGGTGCAAAACGCCATGGGACTGGACTCCACTTACCAAACCAACCGCTACAACCTGTCTCCCACCGACAACTACAGCTATAGCCTGCAGGCCACCTACAGCGAGCCGCTGTGGAAAGGCGCCTTCTTGCAACTGAGATATAAGTTCACCTACAATTACAGCAAGAGCGACCGCGACACCTACGATTTCAGCAACTTGGGCGAGGAGTTCTTCGCGGGCGTGACTCCTGAATATAGGGCGTGGAACAGCTACCTCGCCCTATTGCCCAAACCATGGGAGAGCTATCTGGACAGCGACCTGAGCCGATTCTCCGAATACAAGAACTACATACACGAGGTGCAGTTGATGTTGCGAATGATAAGGGAAAAATACAACCTGAACGTGGGCGTGATGTTCCAGCCTCAAACCTCGAAATACGTGCAAGACTACCAGGGCGTGTACGTAGACACCACCCGCCACGTGAGCAACTTCTCCCCCACACTCGATTTCCGCTACCGCTTCAGCAAGGTAAGCAACTTGCGCGTCAATTATAGGGGAAGCAGCTCACAACCCAGCATGACCGACCTGTTGGATATCGTAGATGACAGCGACCCTCTGAACATCACCATGGGTAACCCTGGACTGAAACCATCCTTCACCCACAGACTGCGCGTTTTCTACAATACTTATATCGAGAAACATCAAAGGTCGTTGATGACTTACTTGAATTTCTCGACCACGAATAACAGCATAAGCTCCAAAGTCAGCTACGACCCCAACACGGGCGGACGAACCACGAGACCAGAGAACATCAACGGCAACTGGAGCGCAAATGGAGCGTTTATGTTCAACACCGCCATTGACTCCGTAGGCTACTGGAACGTGAATACCTTCACCAACGTAAACTATAACAACTACGTAAGCTACCTGAGCCTGGACAACATGAGCGACTCGCAGAAGAATACCACTCGCACATTGTCCTTGATGGAAAGGCTGGCTGGTAGTTATCGCAACGAGTGGCTGGAAATAGAATTGGACGGCTCACTGAATTACACCCATGCCCGCAACAAGCTTCAACCTTCCAGCGATTTGGATACATGGCAGTTCTCGTATGGCGCCAACTTGAACATCAACGCACCTTGGGGCATGAGCATCTCCACCGACATCCACCAAAACAGCAGAAGGGGATATAATGACAGCTCAATGAACACCGACGAATTGGTATGGAACGCCCAAGTGGCACAGAGCTTCTTGCCTGGCAATCCGCTCACGGTGACCCTGCAGTTCTACGACCTGCTGCACAACCAGAGCAACTTCAGCCGGGTCATCAACTCCATGTCACGTACCGATACGCAATATAACAGCATCAACAGTTACGCAATGCTGCACGTGATATACAGATTAAATATATTTGGAGGAAAGGAAGCCCGCAGGCAAATGCACCAAGGCCCAGACGGTAGAAGACCTGACTTCGGCAGACCAGAGTTCAGGGGCGGACGGCCACCCATGGGAGGACCTGGCGGCGGCAGAAGGTCTATGGGTTTTGGAGGACCTGCTTGATGACCAAGGGATAATATCTCATCTCCAAGAGATTCTCTTTCGCGGCGATATCCTCGGGCGTATCCTCGGGTGATATCGCCGTTTTGTATTGGGCTATTATCTCTCCGCCGTCGCACTCCCCTGTCACGTAATGCACGGTCATACCTGTCTCCGTCTCGCCAGCGGCCTTTACGGCCTCGTGCACACGGTGACCATACATTCCCTTGCCGCCAAACTTGGGCAGCAAGGAAGGATGCAAATTGATGATACGACGGGGGTAGGCGGCTATCAGGTAGTCTGGTATCATGAGTAGGAAACCCGCCAAGACAATGAAGTGGATATCACGCTCCCGCAACAAGGGCAACATGAAAGAGTTGTCAGACAACTGCGACTTGGACACCACCTCTGTGGGCACTCCCAAGCGCCTGGCTTTCTCCAAGGCGGGAGCGTCCGACTTGTTGGACACCACCAAAGCTATATTTACCACTTCACTGCCTGCGAAGTAGCGTATGATATTCTCGCAATTGGTGCCAGTTCCTGATACGAAAATGGCCACTCGCTTCTGTGCTTCACTCATCATCCTCTTCGTCTAAATCATCATCAAAGTCGTCAAACCCAAAGAGGGCATAATCCCTGAAGGCTTCCAAGGCTCGTTGGTCTTTCTTGGTAGGCCTTCCCGTCCCTCTCGCCCTATCCACGAATCCACTGATACGGGTCATTTCCAATAGCTCATATTGCTTGGGATCAGTGACATTCTCGTAAATTGTCGGCAAGAGCTTGGCCCCCACACGTTGCTCTATGCAGGAGAGAACACGAAAGGAATAAGTGACAGGCGGCTTCTTCACATTGATTACCACGCCAGCCTTGATAACATGAGAAGGCTTCACGTTCACTCCACCTATGGTAACCCTGCCATTTTTGCAGGCGTTGGCTGCCAGGCTACGCGTCTTATATACCCGCGCCGCCCAAAGCCACTTGTCTATCCTTGCCGTTTCCGCCATATGCAAACGCTATTGTTTCTTGCCCAGTTTATTATATTGGTTCATGGTGATATCAATACCCGCCAGCACGAAGCTCTTGATGATATCCACCGCGGTATCCAGGCTGGGCTTCAGCACTTTGAGTTCTTCCTCATCATACTTGCCAAGCACCCATTCCACCTGCGCTCCGCAAGGATAATCATTGCCTATGCCCATCCTGAGGCGAGCGTAGTTCTGGCCTATCAACTGCTGGATATGGCCTAGCCCGTTGTGACCGCCATTGCTGCCCGACGCCTTCAGCCTGAAAGCCCCTAGCGGCAAAGCCACGTCATCGCTGACGACCAACAGCCGTTGCTGGTCTATTTTCTCCTGGTTAAGCCAATAGCGCACGGCATTGCCGCTCAGGTTCATATAGGTAGTAGGTTTCAGCAAGAACACTTTCCGCCCCTTGAGCGAAGTTTCCGCCACAAACCCATATCGCTTGTCCTCAAAATGAATGTTGGATGCCTCGGCAAAGGCATCCAACACCATATATCCAGTATTGTGGCGGGTACCCGCATACTCCGTGCCAGGATTACCCAAGCCACAAATCAAATACTTATCCATTATTCCTCAGTTGCGGCGGCAGCGGCAGCGGCCTGCTGTGCCTGACGTGTCATCTTGATAGAGCAAACCACCACGTCCTTGCTGGTAGCCATCTCCAGGCCCTCGTAATTCAACTGGCCAACCTTGATGCTCTTGCCGATGGTAAGAGAGGTAACGTCAACGTCAAGGTGCTCGGGGATGATTTGATAAGGAGCGGTAACATTGATCTTGCGGATAGAAAGATTCATGCGGCCACCATCACGCACACCTTGTGCCAGACCAACCAGCTTCACGGGGATGCCTACGGTGATTGGCTTCTCGTCGTTCACCTCGTAGAAGTCAACATGCAAGGGAGCGTCGGTTACGGGATGGAATTGTATTTCTCTCATCACGGCAGTATGAATCTCGCCATCGATAACCAACTTGATGACATACACGTGAGGAGTATAGATGATTTTACGGAGCTCGGTGAAAGGAGAAGCGAAAGCCAATGCCACGGGCTTGCCTTCAGCGTCCTTCAACTCACCATAAAGGTTACATGGAACCATACCCTCCTTGCGGAGAGCCTTAGAAGCTTTTTTTCCAAGGGCAGTGCGCTTCTTACCTGTTACTTCAATTTCTTTCATAACGATTAAGTTGTGTTACTCTAAATTAATATTGTTAATTCGCCATCACACACTCAGATGCGAAAAGCGGTGCAAAGTTAAGGCGTTTTTCCGAAATACGCAATGTTTTACCCTAAAAAAAAGGAAATTATTCCAAAATCACTTGCAACTTCCGAGTAAAATATATAATTTTGCATTTTAGAACAAATGATTATTGGAGAATGATTAATCGTGAGCTAATACGTATCAAGATAGTCCAGTTAACCTACGCATACTATCAAAACGGAAACAAAAACATGGAAAACGCCGAGAAGGAGTTGCTGTTCAGTCTCTCAAAGGCGTATGACCTTTATAATTTCCTGCTGTCACTGATAGTGGCGGTAACCCGTGAGGCACGCAAGTACATAGACGTGGCCACGGCCAAGGCGCAACGCGAGGGTGGAGAAATGCCCTCCCAGAAATTCTCGCTTAACAGGTTTGCCCTGCAATTGGAGGAGAACAAAATGCTCAACGACTTCATTGAGACCAAAGGCTTAAAATGGGATGAACAGGAAAAGCTGGTGCAAGACCTTTACCTGCGCATCACGGAAAGCGAGACCTACCAAGACTACATGAAGAGCGAGGAGGATTCTTACGAGGCCGACCGTGAATTGTGGCGCAAGCTCTACAAGAAATATATCATGAACAATGAGGCCATCGAGGATGCCCTCGAGGAAATGAGCCTCTACTGGAACGACGACAAAGAGGTGGTGGATACGTTTGTGCTGAAAACCATCAAACGATTTGACGCTTCCAATAAGGCGAACCAAGAATTGCTGCCCGAATACAAGGACGCGGAAGACCGCGAGTTCGCCCGCAAGCTCTTTAGGGCCACCATCCTCAACGCCGACCAATACCAGCGTTACATGAGTGACGCCAGCAGAAACTGGGATTTCTCCCGTTTGGCTTACATGGACGTAGTGCTGATGCAAATAGCCATCGCCGAGATGATGACTTTCCCCGCCATTCCCGTTTCTGTGACCATCAACGAATACGTGGAATTGGCCAAGGTATACAGCACGCCCCGTAGTGGCGGCTACATCAATGGCATGCTGGATGCCATTGCCCGTTACCTGAACGATACGGGCAAGATATTCAAGCCCATGACGACAAAAGAGAAAAGCGACAAGGGCGCCAACGCTCCCAAGGAGGAGACCCCGCAGGAATAATTCTCACGAAATCATTAACCCTTATATACATTATTAATAATAGGTATGACAACATCTTTAGTATTACAAGCGCAATCTGGCGGCGGAAGCATCGGCTTCCTGGTGATGATGGTAGCCATCTTCGTGATAATGTGGCTCTTCATGATACGTCCGCAGCAAAAGAAACAAAAAGAGATACGCAATTTCCAAAACTCACTGCAACCTGGAGCCAAAGTGGTGACAGGCGGAGGCATCTATGGCACCGTAACCAAGGTGAACCTGGAAAACAACACCGTGGAATTGGAAATAGCACGTGGCGTGGTGATCACCGTGGCCAGGGGATATGTCTTCGCGGACGCTTCCCAGCAGCAAGGCAATGCGTAATGACTCACTGACAAAATCCATTATCAGGAACTTCCTTCTCTGTAACATGAACAAGGAGTTTCTGATTTTTTTGTTCTTTCTCGCCTTAAGCAGTAGTTTCTGGCTTCTCATGAGCCTCAACGAGACTTACGAGAAAGAATATTGCATTCCTGTGACCCTAACAGGCGTGCCCAACAACACCGTAATGACGGGCGAGCTCTCTGACACAGCGCATATTGTCGTGCGCGACAAGGGGTTCACGCTGCTCACCTACAGCTATGGCAAGAAGTTCCGCCCGCTGTCATTTCGCTTCGCCACCTACGCCAACACCCAAAAGGGGAAAGGCTATGTGCCCACGGCAGACATACAGCGGCAAGTGCTCGCCCAACTTTACGGCTCCAGCAAACTGGTGTCTATGAAGGTAGAGCACCAGGACTTCTTCTTCAATTTCGGACAATCAAAGCGCGTGGCGGTAAAAATGACGGGAAAGATTTCCACAAGCCAAACCTACTACCTGGCCAACACTTCCATATCGCCCAACACAGTAACCATCTACGCCCATAAGTCTTTGCTGGACAGCATATCTGCCATCTATACGCTTCCCGTAAACCTGGCAAACCTGCGGGACACCATTCATCAACAGGTGGAATTACAGCAAATAAGGGGTGTAAAGGTAGTGCCATCCACCGTAAAGATAAGTCTGTATCCCGACATCCTTACGGAAGAGAGCGTGGAGGTGCCCATCACGGCGGTCAACATGCCCGAGGGAAAGACCTTGAGAACTTTTCCCGCCAAGGTGAACGTCAGGTTTACCGTAGGTGCCAGGGTGTTCCGCTCCATCAAGCCAGAAATGTTCCGGGTGGTGGCAGACTACAAAGACATTGAGAAGCAAGCCGACGAGAAGTGCCCATTGCAGTTGGTGAAATGGCCGCGAAATGTGTCCAGGGCGCGACTAGAGATAAGCCAGGTGGACTATTTGATAGAGCAATGACAGATACGGCACACCTATTTGGCGCGATCACGGGTGGCATTGGCGCGGGAAAGAGCTATATATGCCAACAGCTTCGGGAAATGGGCGTTGAGGTCTATGACTGTGACGCTGCCGCCAAGCGGCTCATGCGTTCCGACAAGATATTGCGGGAACGGCTGACCGAACTGGTGGGAAAAGAAGTATACGAGGGTGACGCTCCCCGAAAAAACGTATTGACCGCCTTCCTTTTGGCAAGCGAGGAAAACAAGCAAGCCGTGAACGCCATCGTGCATCCAGCGGTTGCCCAAGACTTCATGGCAAGTGGCTGCGAGTGGCTGGAGAGCGCCATTCTCTTCGAAAGCGGTTTCCACCAGAGAGTGCCCCTCGCATGCGTAACGTGCGTAGTGGCACCTTTAGAGACAAGGCTGCGAAGAGTAATGGAGCGGGACGGCATTAGCATGGAGCAAGCATCCCGCTGGATAACCACACAGATGCCGCAAGAGGAAATAGCCAGTCGCAGTGACTATATCGTCCACAACGACGGCATCACTCCCCTGCTTCCGCAATTGCGGGGCATGCTGCGAGCCATCGCCCAACGCAAGCATACATTATAATATATATTCTAACAATCAATCAGGAACATTCAAACATTAAAGACTGGATTATTTTATGGAGACAATTCTTTCTATCGCAGGCAAACCAGGCCTGTATAAACTGGTAAGCAGAAGTAAAGGCACGTTCATCGTAGAGATGCTTGACGAAAGCCACAAGCGCATGCCCGTATTCGCTACAGACAGGGTAACGAGCCTGGCCGACGTGGCCATGTATACCGACGCGGACGAAGTGCCTTTGTGGCAAGTGCTGGAAAGCGTGGGCGTAAAAGAGGAAAAGAAAGTCAGCTCAATAGACTACCGCAAAGCCAGCTCTGCCGATTTGCGTTCCTATTTCGCGGAAGTGCTGCCCGACTTTGACCGTGACCGCGTACACGACAGCGATATCAAGAAGTTATTGCAATGGTATAACATTCTCGTCAAGGCGGGCATCACCGAGTTCCAGGACGCGTTGGCACCCACGGAAGGCGACAACGTAGCCGACCGCGCCTAGCCTTCAGCTTTCCCCTCTTGAAGAGGAAACCTCCACGATGCGCCATATTGTCGCTTTTCCTGACAATATGGCGCATTTCCCGTTTTTGGAACACCCTTTGCAAAATGATAGGTGTAAACGTTAAACTAACAAACAACTAGGAGGTAAAAACTATGACATCCATCTACAGAAACAATTGGTTACCCGAGGTCTTCAACGACTTCTTCGATAACATCGCCCTTCCAAGAACCAACGCTACGGCACCTGCCATCAACGTGAAGGAAACCGAAAACGAATACGTGGTAGAAGTAGGCGCTCCCGGCTTGACAAAGGAAGACTTCAACGTTCATATCAACGATGAAGGAAACCTCACCATCAAGGTGGAGAAGCACAATGAGGAGAAGGAGGACAAGGCTCACTACCTGCGCAGGGAGTTCTATTACTCCAAGTACGAGCAGACGTTGATCTTGCCGGATGACGTGGACAAGGAACACATCGCGGCTAAAGTGGCCGACGGCGTTCTTTCCGTCCAACTGCCCAAACTGAAGAAGGAGGAGCAGAAAGTCAGCAGGCAGATCACCATTGGCTAATCTTTCAATAGGTAACCAAATACATCCCACATCAGCCCCCGCTAGAAGTTATCTTCTATGCGGGGGCTTTTCATTGTCGCGGACATATGGGGGAATGGTAAAGAAAGGTAAAATACGCGCTTTTCCGTAAAAAAAGTTGCGTATTTGAATTAAACTCATTAACTTCGCACCCGATAAGTATAAGGATAATGTCTTCTTTTTGTAGTTGAAGCACTATCCGTTAAGGTATCTAACGGAACTGAGATTGCGCTCGCCTCGCGCCTTTATGCCCCAGGCCGCAATCGCGAAAATACCTGATGTTGTAGTTCAGCTTTTCAGGTTCCATAAAGAATATGTTATGAATAAGATTGTAAAAAGATTTGTAGTAGTAGTAGTATTAGCGTTAATGATGACGGAGGCTGCGATAGCCTCGAGAAATGGCGGAGCCAAGCATGATTGGGAACCTGTGATAAAGGCCATCATCATGGTAGAGAGTGGCGGTGACGCCCGCGCCAAAAGTGGAAATTCTGTTGGGGCCATGCAAATTACCCCGATACTCGTAAAGGAGTGCAACAACATACTCCGCAAACGCAAGAGCAAGAAACGTTACACCTTGGCCGACAGGTACAGCGTGAAAAAATCCAAGGAGATGTTCCTGTTGATGCAATCGGAATTCAACAAGGAAAACAACGTGGAAAAAGCCATCAGGGCATGGAACGGTGGCAACAAGTATAGCAAGAAAGCTACACAGCGTTATTACGAGAAAGTGATGAAACACTTGAAATGAAAGCGATAAAGAGGCCTGGAACTTTGATGTTCCAGGCCTCTTCACGTTTCAACCCAGCAAAGAGGATGTTGGAATCTTGAAGTCGCAAAATGCGACCTCATGTTGGGATGGTGATAGAAGATTGCCCTACGCTTTCACGGAGCAAGGTATCGCCATGCTTAGCTCTGTCTTGAAATCACAAACTGCCATAGATGTGAATATCCGTATCATGCCTAAAGGCAACGATTTGGGTTAAAAAACCTGTCAGGGATATAACCTCGGGGCGCAAAAAACAGACTGGCCGAGGAGACGAAGCCAGTATCCTTTTCAGTACCAGCTAAGTGGTATCGATTACGGTACCCAACGAGTTTCCTCTACATATTGGTCAAAGTCCATGGAGGAGTTTGCTCCTACCTGTTCGAGCACGTACTTGATGATGTCTTGCTCCTCTGGAGAAAGCAATATATCTCCTCTTCTGCACTTGAAATATTGGTTACGGCCGAAATGCTGTATGAGCGTGGTCATGAATCGCCCATACTGCTCGGGGTACATTTTCTTCTGGAAACCCGTGAAACCCTTGGCAAATCTCACGGGCTTGTCATCAGCGTAATGGGGACAGCCCGCCTGCTTTGTACACTTAGAAGGATTGAGCAAGCTTAAGTAAGTTCCCATTTCCTCTTGCCGGCGGAAAGCCAGTTGGTGGAGGCATTTCTCCGCCAACGGGCAGTCCCCATGCATGCATACGGGATAATTTTTGGGGATGGTATTGGCAGACTTCATAGCGTCAAAGGTTCATAAGGCAAGCCAAACACGTCGGCCACGGCCTTGTATACCACTTTGCCCTCCACGATGTTCAGTCCCTCGGCCAAGGCGGGGTCATCTTGGCACGCTTTCTTCCAGCCCTTGTCGGCCAAGGCCACAGCATAGCTTAAAGTAGCGTTAGCCAACGCTGAGGTGGAGGTATGGGGGATGGCGCCAGGGATATTGGCCACACAATAATGCAGGATGCCGTCTACCTCATAGACAGGGTCACTATGGGTGGTGGGACGGGAAGTCTCAAAACAACCTCCTTGGTCTATGGCCACGTCTACCATTACCGTACCAGGACGCATCTTGGCCAGCATGTCTCGGGTAACCAACTTGGGAGCCTTGTCGCCAGGCACGAGCACCGCGCCTATCACCACGTCGGCATCAGCGAGTTCCGACTCCACATGGTGGGGCGATGAATAGACCGTACGGACGTTGGCGGGCATCGTAATGGACAGCTCACGCAACTTTGGCAACGAGATGTCCAGTATCACTACGTCGGCGCCCAAGCCTGCCGCCGTGCGGGCCGCGGCTTGTCCCACGATGCCTCCACCCAGCACAACCACCTTGGCGGGCCTTACTCCTGGCACGCCGCCTATCAACTTGCCCTTGCCTCCTTTGGTCTTTTGCAAGTAATACGCACCATTGATGGCAGCCATGCGGCCTGCCACCTCGCTCATGGGAGTCAACAGCGGCAACGCTCCATCCGCTGTACGTACGGTCTCGTAGGCCACGCATACACCTCCCGAAGCTATCATCGCGTCGGTGAGGGCCTTGTCGCAGGCGAAATGGAAGTACGTGAAAACAATTTGCCCAAATTTAATCAAAGGATATTCCTGGGGCACAGGTTCCTTGACTTTCACTATCATATCGGCCTTCCCATACACCTCCTCGATGGTAGGCAACATGGTGGCGCCCACGGCCACATAGTCTTCATCCGCGAAGCCACTGCCAATACCCGCCGTGGCTTGCACGTAAACCTGATGGCCACGAGCCACCAACTGGGCAACGCCCGCGGGGGTCATACCCACCCGGTTCTCGTTGTTCTTAAGTTCTTTAGGAATTCCAATCTTCATCATACGCGTCAGGATTTAAGGTTTTACCTAACGCGAATATAGCGAAAATACCTCTAAGTTCCAAATTTTCAAGGCTTGATTTTATCCCTAGACTCACCTTTTTCCTTGTCCATTTCCACTCGCTTCACCTTGCGGAAGAGATCGGAGGCGAATACCAGGTCGTTGAGCTTCTCGTTGGTGGAACCCATCACCTCGTCCTTGGTGCCCTGCCACTCCTTGTGCCCTTGGTAGATAAAACAGATGTTCTCTCCTATACCCATCACGGAGTTCATGTCGTGGGTATTGATGATAGTGGTGATGTCATACTCCTTGGTGATTCCTGAAAGCAACTCATCTATCACTAGCGAGGTCTTTGGGTCAAGTCCTGAGTTTGGCTCGTCACAAAACAAGTACTTGGGATTCATGACAATAGCCCTCGCGATGGCCACTCGCTTCTGCATGCCACCCGACAACTCTCCAGGGTATTTCAACTGCGCGTCTATCAAGTTGACCCTTCCCAGGCACTCCTGCGCCCTCTTTACGCGCTCACGATAATTCATGGACGAGAACATATCTAAAGGAAACATCACGTTCTCCAACACGCTCATGGAGTCGAAAAGGGCCGCTCCCTGGAAGATCATGCCCATCTCGCGGCGCATGGCCACCTTCTCCTTCTTGGACATGGAAGCGAAGTCACGACCGTCGTAGAGCACCTCGCCCGAAGTTGGGGTCAGAAGTCCCACCATATTCTTGATAAGCACGGTCTTTCCCGATCCGCTCTGCCCGATGACGAGATTGGTCTTCCCTTTCTCAAAGACCATATTGATGTCAGACAACACGACCTTGTCGCCAAAGACTTTAGTAAGATGCTTCACTTCTATCATGGTCAGGAAAGGATTTGGGTGAGAAACACGTCAGAACACAATATCAGCACACTAGAGTTAACCACCGCCGCGGTAGAAGCCTCGCCCACCTCCACGGAGCCTCCCTCCACGGTATAACCGAAATAGGAGGAGACACTGGCGATGATGAAAGCGAAGAAGAGGCTCTTGATGATGCTCATCCACACAAACCAGGAGTTGAACGCGTGCTGCAAGCCCAATGTCAGGTCAGAAGGCGACAAGATGTGCCCCACATAAGCCGTCCCGTATGCGCCGATGATTCCCATGGCGGAACTGAAGATAACCAGGAAAGGCATAATGGTAATGAGACCCATGATTTTGGGCAATATCAAATAACACGCGGAATTCACGCCCATGATATCCAAGGCGTCTATCTGCTGGGTGACTCGCATGGTGCCCAATTCGGAAGCGATATTGGAACCCACCTTACCCGCTAAAATCAAGCACATGATACTGGAAGAGAACTCCAGCAACATAATCTCGCGGGTGGTATAGCCCGACACCCAGCGGGGCATCCAAGGACTCTGGATATTCAACTTCATCTGGATGCAAATCACCGCCCCGATGAAAAAAGAGATGAGCAGCACAATGCCGATGGAATCCACTCCCAACTGGGACATCTCCTTCACGTACCGCTTCAAAAACATCCTCAGTCGCTCTGGGCGGGAGAAAGCCCGCCCCATCAACATCAAGTAACTGCCAAAGCTAGTCAACCACTTATATATCAACATGCGATAAACTTAATGCCACTTATATATATTACACGACGCGAAAGTAACTAAAATCCTCTAAAAACCGAAATATTATAAAGAGTTTTTAGGAATTATCAGCGGTATTCGGGCGAATTTTACTAATTTTGCAGCCAAATCTACAAAGAGAAATGGAAGAGACCAACAATTCCACAAGCCAGACAGGGCAAGGCATGGTGCTGCGCACGGAAGGACTGGTGAAGCGTTACGGCAAAAGAACCGTGGCCAACGGAGTGACCATCAACGTAAGGCAGGGAGAAATCGTGGGGCTACTGGGCCCGAACGGAGCGGGTAAAACCACCTCTTTCTACATGACCACGGGGTTGGTGATACCCAACGCGGGGCACGTTTACCTGAACGACGAAGACATCACCGACTACCCTGTATATAAACGCGCGAGAGCGGGAATAGGCTATTTGCCACAGGAAGCCAGCGTTTTCCGCAAGCTGAGCGTAGAAGACAACATCTTGGCCGTACTGGAGATGACCGGGCTGAGCCGCCAAGAGCAGCTAGACAAGTTGGAAAGCCTCATCAGGGAGTTTAGGCTAGAGAAGGTGCGCAAAAACAAGGGCGACCAACTTTCCGGTGGAGAGCGCCGCCGAACGGAGATTGCCCGATGCCTGGCCATAGACCCCAAATTCATCATGCTTGACGAGCCTTTCGCGGGAGTCGACCCCATCGCCGTGGAAGACATCCAATATATCGTATGGCAGCTGAAATACCGTAACATCGGCATCCTCATCACCGACCACAACGTGCAGGAGACCTTGACCATCACCGACCGCGCCTACCTGCTCTTCGAGGGGAAAATACTCTTCCAAGGCCTGCCAGAGGAACTGGCGGCCAACAAAATCGTAAGGGAAAAGTATCTCAGCAACAGTTTCGTGCTCAGGAAAAAGGACTTCCAGCTCATAGATGAACAGAAGAGAGCCAAGGAAGCGGAGAAAGACGGTTAAGCCCAAATCGTCATTAGCCGCATAAGACCCACTTTTCCTCTAAAGAGAAACTCTTTGGCATCTTGCCCGCTTCTGCCAGCCTTTTGCCTCGATGTAGCCCGCTACGCCTTCAGCAATCCGGAAAGCAAGCCTCAAGCCATAAAAGGGCAATCAGTCCAAAGCCTAATGGCCTATTTGCGTTAAAAAACACAATTTTTGCACACTCCATTAGGTAAATACGCAAAAAATATGTAATTTTGCACGCCCATCGCAAGAAACTCACAAGTTAGTATAAACATAACAAAACATAAAACACAAGAAGATGAACATTTCATTTGACATCCAAGACAAGGTGAATGGCCTGCTGACCATCACCGTGGAGGAAGAAGATTACAAGGCAGATGTCGAGAAGACATTGAAAGATTATCGCAAGCGGGCCAGCGTACCAGGCTTCCGCCCTGGCCAGGCTCCCATCGGCATGATAAAGCGTCAATACGGAACTGCCGTGAAGATGGATGCCATCAACAATCTGGTAGGCAGGAAAATCTATGATTACCTGACAGAAAACAACATACAATTCCTGGGTGAGCCCATGACCGCCAACGGCCAGGAGCCTATCGACGTGGAGAAGCCTGCGCCATATACCATGAAATTTGATATCGCCGTGGCTCCCGAGGTAAACGTTACCCTCAGCGACAAGGACACTTTGGACTATTACGACATCCAAGTAGATGACAAGATCATCGATGGGCAGGTAGACATGTACGCCTCTCGCATGGGTGAACACAAGACCGTGGAAGAATATCAAGACAACGACATATTGCGTGGCGACCTGCGCGAGCTGGATGCCGATGGCAACGTGAAGGAAGGCGGTATCACTACCGAGGGTGCCGTGATGATGCCCATGTACATCAAGGTTGAAGACCAAAAGAAGTTGTTTGACGGCGTGAAAATGGGTGACCTCATCACTTTCAATCCCCGTAAAGCATATCCCGAAAACGACGGCGAGATAGCTTCCCTCTTGAAGATTGACCGCGAGGCGGCAAAAGACATCAACGCGGATTTCAGCTTCCACGTAACGGAAATCAGCCGCTTCTTCCCCCACGCTGTAGACCAGCAACTCTTTGACCAGGTATTTGGCGAAGGCAACGTGAAGGACGAGGCAGGTTTCCGTGCCAAGATTGCAGAGAACGTAAAGGAACAACTGGCTACCCAGAGTGATTTCCGCTTCCTGCTCGACATGCGCAAGCATTATGAGGACGAGGTTGGCACGTTGACCTATCCCGATGAGTTGCTCAAGCGCATGATGAAAGCCAAGAACAAGGACAAGGGCGATGATTTTGTAGAGAAAAACTACAATGACAGCGTCAAGGAGCTCACTTGGCATCTCATCAAGGAGAAGTTGGTGAAGGACAATGACATCAAGATCAACGACGAGGACTTGAAAGAGACCGCCCGCGAGGCCGCACGTGCACAATTCGCGCAATACGGCATGTCGAATGTACCCGCTGAGTATATCGACAACTACGCACAGGAAATGCTCAAGAAGGGCGAGCAGAAAGACGCGATTATCGAGAGAAGCATAGACCGCAAGTTGGTGGAAGTGGCCAAAAACGTAGCCAAGATCAACAAGAAAGAAATCTCTCTCGATGACTTCAACAAACTAGCGTAAAGAATAATTTTTGTAAAAAATATACGTATTTATTTGGGGTTATCGACTTTTTTATTATCTTTGTTTCTAGAAACAAGATGAAAAGGGTCGATAACCCCATTTTCGTACCCTAAAAAATACCACAAAAGACATGAATGATTTTAGAAAATATGCCACAAAGCATTTAGGAATTAATGGCTTGACATTTGACGAGGTAATAAGCTCACAAGCCCAATACCTGAATCCTTACATCCTGGAAGAGCGGCAGCTGAACGTCACTCAAATGGACGTGTTCTCTCGCTTGATGATGGATCGCATCATCTTCTTGGGCACACAAATAGACGATTACACCGCCAACACCCTGCAAGCCCAATTGCTCTACCTTGACTCAGTAGACAACGGCAAAGACATCTCCATATATATAAATAGTCCTGGCGGTAGCGTCACGGCGGGTCTTGGCATCTACGACACCATGCAATTCATAACCAGTGACGTGGCCACTATCTGCACAGGCATGGCAGCCTCGATGGCAGCCGTATTGCTCGTATCTGGCAAGGAAGGGAAGCGTTCTGCCCTACCCCATAGCAGGGTGATGATTCACCAGCCGCTGGGCGGCGTGCAGGGACAAGCTTCCGACATCGAGATAGAAGCCCAGGAAATCATGAAATTCAAGAAAGAACTCTATACCATCATCTCCGATCACTCTCATACACCCTACGAAAAAGTGTGGAAAGACAGTGACCGCAACTTCTGGATGACCGCTCAAGAAGCCAAGGAGTATGGCATGATAGACACTGTACTGGAAAGGAAGCGTTAAGGAAAGATGGCAAGAAAGAAATGCAGCTTTTGCGGGCGCGACGAAAAGGAAGTGCGCTTGCTGATAACGGGCATTGATGGCTTTATATGCGAAGAATGCGCCAACCAAGCATATAACATCGCCAAGATGGCGGGAATGTACGCTCCCGCCAAGGCGGAGCAAGCGCAGGCAAATCCAGAGAGACTGAAACAGATACCCAAGCCCAAAGAAATAAAAGCGCACCTGGACGAATATGTCATTGGCCAAGATGAGGCCAAACGCACCCTGGCGGTGGCTGTCTATAACCACTACAAGCGACTGATGCAACCCGAAGCGCAAGACGGCGTGGAAATAGAGAAGAGCAATATCATCATGGTGGGAAGCACGGGCACTGGCAAGACTTTGCTGGCCCGTACTATCGCCAAGTTGCTCGACGTGCCTTTCACTATTGTCGACGCCACGGTGTTCACCGAGGCGGGATATGTGGGAGAAGACGTGGAGAGCATACTGAGCCGACTGCTGCAAGTGGCCGACTATGACGTGGAGGCCGCCCAAAGGGGCATCGTTTTCATAGACGAGATAGACAAGATAGCCCGCAAAAGCGACAACCCCTCTATCACCCGTGATGTAAGCGGAGAAGGCGTGCAACAGGGCTTGCTGAAACTGCTGGAAGGCACCATGGTCAACGTGCCGCCCCAGGGAGGCAGGAAGCATCCCGACCAAGAGTATATCCACGTGGATACGCGTAACATACTTTTCATCTGCGGCGGTGCATTCGACGGCATAGAGCGCAAGATAGCGCAACGCATGAATACCCATGTGGTAGGTTACAACTCCGTGCAAAACGTAAACAAGATTGACAAGGCTGACCTGATGAAATATGTCTTGCCACAAGACCTGAAATCATTTGGCCTCATACCAGAGATTATCGGCAGGTTACCGGTGCTCACTTACCTAAAGCCACTTGACAAGGAAGCCTTGCGCATGATACTGGTGGAGCCCAAAAACTCTATCATCAAGCAATACATCAAGCTCTTCGAGATGGACAAGATAAAACTGACCTTCGAGCAAGACGCCCTTGACTACATCGTGGACAAGGCCGTGGAATACAAGCTAGGGGCAAGAGGTTTACGTTCCATTGTCGAAGCGGTGATGAGGGAGGCCATGTTTAATATGCCTTCCACCAAGGCTCGCACCTTCAAGGTGACTCGCGAATACGCGATGAGCCAGCTCGACAAAGCGCATTTCCACATAAAGGAATCGGCCTGACACCGAAGAGCCGGGCGGCGCTAGAGGCTTTGACCAAGGACAACAGCATCATAACGATATGGCGGAAAAGGTAAATCTAACCAAGCAATTAAAGCACTACTTCGGCTTTGACACGTTCAAGGGCGACCAGGAGTCTATCATTCGCAACCTGCTGGAAGGTAAAAACACGTTTGTGTTGATGCCTACGGGTGGCGGCAAGAGTCTCTGCTATCAGTTGCCCTCGTTAATCATGGAAGGCACGGCCATCGTCATCTCACCGCTCATAGCCTTGATGAAAAATCAAGTGGATGTCATCAACGGATTGAGCGAAAGTGATGGCGTGGCGCATTACCTGAACTCATCGCTCAACAAGTCAGCCATTGAGCAAGTAAAATCCGACATTCTCTCAGGTAAGACAAAGTTGCTCTACGTCGCCCCGGAATCGCTCACCAAGGAGGAGAACACAGACTTCCTCAAGACGGTGAAGATTTCCTTCTACGCCGTAGACGAGGCACATTGCATATCTGAATGGGGGCACGATTTCCGCCCGGAATATCGCCGCATCCGCCCCATCATCAATGAAATAGGGCAAGCGCCTGTTATCGCCCTCACGGCCACCGCCACCGACAAGGTGCGTACAGACATCAAGAAAAGCTTGGGTATCAACGACGCTGTTGAATTCAAGAGCTCTTTCAATCGTCCTAACCTCTACTACGAGGTGCGGCAGAAGACAAAGGACATTGACAAGCAAATCATCATGTTCATACGCCAGAATCCTGGCAAGAGCGGTATCATATACTGCCTGTCGCGCAAAAAGGTAGAGGAACTGGCTGAAGTGTTAAAGGCCAACGATATCAAAGCCGCCCCTTATCATGCGGGACTTGACTCCGTGACCCGTTCACAGACACAAGACGATTTCCTGATGGAAAAGCTTGACGTGATTGTCGCTACTATCGCCTTTGGCATGGGCATTGACAAACCTGACGTGCGCTTTGTCATTCACTACGACATCCCCAAAAGCCTGGAAGGATATTATCAAGAGACTGGCAGAGCCGGGCGAGATGGCGGCGAGGGCAAATGCATCACGTTCTATGCCAAGAACGACCTACGCAAGCTGGAGAAGTTCATGGAGGGCAAACCTGTATCCGAACAAGACATAGGAAAGCAACTATTGCAAGAAACCGCGGCCTACGCGGAGTCCTCCGTGTGTCGCAGGAAAATGCTGCTCCACTATTTCGGAGAAGAATATACCGAGGATAACTGCCATAATTGCGACAACTGCCTGCACCCCAAGACCAAGGTGGAAGCCCAAAACGCCCTGACCATGGTGCTGCAAGCCGTAGCCGCCGTGAAAGAGAACTTCCGGCAAGAATACATTATTGATTTCGTGAAAGGCAGGGCTACGGACGACATCGTCTCACACAAGCACCAAGAGCTAGAGGAGTTTGGAGCTGGCGAAGACGAGAATCCGAAACTATGGAATCCCGTGATAAGGCAAGCGCTGTTGGCAGGCTACTTGAAGAAAGACGTAGAGAACTATGGCCTCTTGAAACTTACGCCAGCTGGCAAGCGTTACTTAAAGGAGCCACACTCGTTCATGATTGTGGAAGACAATGAGTTCAACGAGAGTTGTGAAGAGGAGAACCACGAGGGAGGTGCCGCCTTGGACCCCACCTTGTTCAACATGTTGAAAGACCTGCGCAAAAGAATCGCCCAAAAGGCGAAATTGCCCAGCTACGTTATCTTCCAGGACATCTCCCTGGAACAGATGGCCACCATGTACCCCATTGATTTACAGGAACTGCAAAACATACAAGGTGTAGGCGCGGGAAAGGCCAAGCGTTACGGCAAGGAGTTTTGCGAGCTCATCAAGAAGTACTGCGAGGAGAACGAGATAGAGCGACCCGAGGAATTGCGGGTGAGAACCGTGGCCAAGAAGTCTGCCCTCAAGGTGAACATCATCCACAGCATAGACCGCCAAATAGCCTTGGATGACATCGCGGAGGCTAAAGGACTGGAGTTCGAAGCCTTGCTCGACGAGATAGAGGCCATCGTCTATAGCGGCACCAAGCTGAACATAGACTATTTCCTGGACGAGGTGATGGACGAAGAACGCATAGATGAGGTATACGACTACTTCATGGAGAGCGAGACCGACGACCTGGATGCCGCCATCGAAGAGCTGGGAGACATCTGCACCGAAGACGAGATAAGATTGGTGCGCATCAAGTTCCTTTCCGAGCAGGCCAACTGATTCCGCAGACACAAGCCGTACCAGCACTACCTGGCGCGGCTTCTTTGTTGCCTGTTCCCCGCATGGGGCTTTTAAGAAAAGCATTTAGCGTGCATTCGATGAATCTTAGCTTGCGTACGTAAGCCTTTCATTGCCAAAGAGTAGAGAACGCGCTTACGCGTCTCAGCAAGCAAGAGTGCCGAATAAAATCACCACTGGCGAAAGTCTGGCGGCCTGCTGAGACGCAAAAATCTCTACAAACTTTTCGCCGAATTCACGTTAAGTTATTTTGCTCAGCAAAACAACTTATTTTCATGAGCGAAACAACTTATTTTCCTGGGCAAAATAACTTGTTTTCCTGAGCAAAATAACTTGTTTTCAAACGCCCTCAAAATCGCCCTGCTGAACACCTTCCAAGTGATCTATAGAAATGAGGTCAACTGCTCTATAGAAATGACATGAAGTGAACTATAGAAACCATGACAACTGTTCTATAGAGCACTTGAGACGCCAAAATAAAACGCAATAAAATGTAATTGAACGCATTCAAACGAAAGAAAGCGCAAGCTTTTCCTCCCATTCACGATAAAGGCCCTAAAAAAGTCAGTACTACTCCTTTTCAATATCAGTAGTACTGAAATCCCAGAGCGGTAGTACTGACTTTCATTTTCAGTAGTAATGGCTTTTTGTGTGCGTAATCAGCAATTGGGTTTATTCCGAGAATCATTGAACTCACGACGTTACCTTGTTTTTAACAGTATACCTCGCTCACAACCTTTCTCGCAAAGTCCAATAACGATTTGGGTTAAATTGCATTAATATCCCATGAAATTCGGGAAAAAGCACGGCAGTCTGAAAAATTATCGCTAAATTTGCACGCAATAAATTTTTTAAGATATATCATTATGTCATCATTTGTTGCAGATAAAATTGTCATGGACGGCCTTACTTACGATGACGTCCTGCTGGTTCCAGCGTATTCTGAGGTGTTGCCAAAGACGGTACAGTTGAAAACGAAATTCTCACGCAACATCGAGTTGAACATTCCTTTTGTCACGGCAGCCATGGACACTGTTACCGAGGCGGCTATGGCCATCGCCATCGCGCGAGAGGGAGGTATCGGTGTCATCCACAAGAATATGTCTATCGAGGAACAAGCCAGGCAAGTGGCCATCGTGAAGCGTGCCGAGAACGGCATGATCTACGACCCCGTGACCATTTGCAAGGGGCGCACTGTCAAAGACGCATTGGACATGATGGCGGAATATCATATTGGAGGCATCCCTGTAGTTGACGAAGAGAACCACTTGGTAGGTATTGTCACCAATCGTGACTTGCGCTTCGAACGCCGACTTGACAAGAAGATAGACGAAGTGATGACCTCGGAGAACCTGGTCACCACACATATACAAACCGACTTGGTGGCCGCCGCGCAGATACTGCAAGAGAACAAGATAGAAAAGTTGCCTGTTGTTGACAACGACAACCACTTGGTAGGCTTGATTACTTACAAGGACATCACCAAGGCCAAAGACAAACCCATGGCATGCAAGGACGAAAAGGGTCGTTTGCGCGTGGCCGCTGGCGTGGGCGTGACGGTGGACACCTTGGAGCGTGCGCAAGCCTTGATAGAGGCTGGTGCCGACGCCATCGTGATAGACACCGCGCATGGCCATTCCAAGGGCGTTATAGACAAGCTGAAAGAAGTGAAGTCCGCTTTCCCAGGCATAGACATCGTGGTGGGCAACGTTGCCACGGGCGCGGCAGCCAAGATGCTCGTGGACAATGGAGCGGACAGCGTCAAGGTAGGTATAGGCCCAGGCTCTATTTGCACTACCCGCGTGGTTGCTGGCGTGGGCGTTCCCCAATTGAGCGCGATATATGATGTTTACTCCGCTTTGCGCGACACCGATGTTCCTCTTATCGCAGATGGTGGCTTGCGCTATTCAGGCGACGTGGTGAAGGCATTGGCCGCTGGCGGTAACTGTGTGATGATAGGCTCTCTTGTGGCTGGCACCGAGGAAAGCCCAGGCGAAACCATCATCTTCAATGGCCGCAAATTCAAGAGCTATCGGGGTATGGGCTCATTGGAAGCCATGGAGCATGGCTCTAAAGACCGTTACTTCCAGAGCGACACCAAGGATGTGAAAAAACTGGTGCCAGAGGGTATCGCTGGCCGTGTGCCCTATAAGGGAACTGTACAGGAGGTGATTTATCAGCTCGTGGGAGGCTTACGCTCTGGTATGGGTTATTGTGGCGCACCCACCATTCGCGAGTTGCATAACGCGAAGTTCACCCGCATCACCAACGCAGGCGTATTGGAGAGTCACCCACATGACATCGCCATTACGAGCGAGGCGCCAAATTACAGTCGCCCCGAGTAGTGTTTGCCCGATAGCACAATTATGAGACATACCCTACTCCTGCTCTTTATTTTATTCACCTCGCTCATGACCAAGGCTCAAAACGACCCCGTGGTCATGAGAATAGGTGATAATGAGATAAGATTACGGGAGTTCATGTATGCCTACCATAAAAATTACCCTGAATCCGAGCGAGACAGAAAAAGCCTGGAAGCGTTCGCGGACAGTTACCTGGACTACCAGCTCAAGGTAAAAGCCGCGCTTGACGCAGGTTTAGACACGATTCAAGGCGTAAAGCAACCGGAAGCGTCTGGCGAGAGCCTTCCCGCCAGAACCTCTTTTGGTGTTGACCCTCAAGTGGAGAATGAGGCACATTTACTCTATAAGTCTGCCCGCGCGAAAGTAGAGGCAAGCGGAGGAATGGTGAAACCAGCCCACATCTTATTGGCACTACCACAGAACGCTAATGAGCGACAACGTCGCAAAGCGCAGCGAAGAGCGGATTCGCTTTACCAAGCCATCAAGGCGGGGGCTGACTTTAACGAGTTGGCGAGCAAATATTCTGACGACAAGTCCACGGCCGCAAAGGGCGGAGAACTGCCTTGGCTATCCAAAGGACAGATTGTGGAGCTATTTGAACGGGTGGCGTACTCCCTGGAAGTTGGCGAAGTAAGTCGCCCTTTCCTTTCTGAGTTTGGTTATCATATCATCAAGTTGAAAGACAAACAGCCTTTCTACCCCTATGAAGCACAGCGGGACGAGCTGTACCGACATGTGGAGTTAAACCTGATGAGAAAAGGTGTCGCCCAAGACACCACAAGGTACTTTTCCAAGAATCGCTCCACAAAAGCGAAAGCCATAACTTTTGAAAGCACAAAAAGAAAAGCGGGCGCGGACAGAACAGAAAACATTTCGCTTCAAGACAAAGAGTATCGTGACGCGGCTTTGGTGTATGAGATTACAGATAAAGTTGTTTGGCAAAAGGCACATGACGAAAAGGCTTTGGCCAGCTATTTCAAACGGCACAAGAAAAGCTTTCGATGGAAACAGCCACGTTTCAGTGGCGTTGCATTCTATGTAAGGACTTACGAAGACGTGAAAAAGGCTCGCCAATTGTTAAAAGACCAGCCCGCCACGCAGTGGAAAGACATCTTGGAGAATACCTTCAACCGAGACTCGGTAATAGGAATAAGAGTGGAAACGGGTCTTTTCTTGCCTGGTGACCATCCGCTGGTAGACAGGGACATTTACAAAAGAGCGGTACAACCTTCTCCTTACATCGGCTTGCACATAGGTACCACATATGGAAAATTGCTACGCAAAGGACCAAGTGAATATACGGAAGTGCGTGAACTGGTGTTAGCGGACTACCAAGAACATCTGGAGAACGAATGGGTGGCCAACCTACGCAAGCACTATCGCCCCACGGTCTATTGGGAAGAATTGATAAAAGCATTATAATAATTAAAGTATTATATATATAATAAGGTATATGAGAAAAAAAACTCAGATATTAGCAAGCTTTTTGGCCATGCTGCTATTGGCTGGATTGAGCGCACATGCACACAAATCATTGTCCACGCCAGCAAACAATGACTCCGCAGTCAACGAGAATGATAGCGCCATAACCCAAATACCTCGCCCCGTATCAGGAAGTATTGTAGATGAGGTGATATGGGTAGTGGGTGATGAACCTATATTGAAATCAGACGTGGAGATGACACGCTTGCAAGCCGAGGCCGAGGGCGTGAAGTTCCGCGGCGACCCTGACTGCTCCATTCCCGAGCAGATTGCCGTACAGAAACTTTTCTTGCATCAAGCCGCTATAGACAGTATAGAAGTAACGGAATCGGAAGTGTTGAACAGTATAGACGAACAAATCAACTACTGGATACAGCTGATAGGTTCCAAGGAGAAACTGGAAGAGTATCGCAAGCAGACTGTAACGCAGATGCGCCAGCAGATGCACGACGATTTCAAGAACCGCCAGTTGATACAAAGAATGAAAGAGAAACTGGTGGAAGACATCAAGGTGTCTCCCGCCCAGGTAAGAGAGTACTTTCATGATCTTCCCGCTGACAGTATTCCCTTTGTACCTACGGAAGTGGAGGTGGAAATCATCACCATGCAACCCAGGATAAGCCAAGAGGAAATCAACCGCATAAAGGACGAACTACGTGAGTACACCGATCGCGTGAACAAGGGAGAGACAACTTTTGGAACCTTGGCTCGCCTTTACTCTGAAGACCCAGGCTCAGCCCGTTTGGGTGGAGAGCTGGACTACACGGGCCGCGGCATGTTGGATCCCGCGTTCGCCAATGTGGCCTTCAACCTCACAGATCCCAAGAAGATATCCAAAATAGTAGAATCAGAGTTTGGTTTCCATATCATACAGCTGATTGACAAGCGTGGAGACAAGATAAAGGTACGCCATATCTTGCGCAAGCCGCATGTAGACCCTGAAGCTATTGACATCTCCATGAACCGACTCGACTCACTCGCCAATTTCATCCGTGAAGGCAAAGTGACTTTCGAGGAAGCCGCTTCTCACGTATCCGATGATAAGGACACGAAAAACAACCGAGGACTAATGGCCAACACCTCCCAAACGGGCATGCGTACCTCAAAGTTCCAAATGAAAGATCTTCCTACCGAGGTAGCCCGTGTGGTAGACACCTTGAAAGTAAACCAGGTGTCCGCTCCTTTCCAAATGATTAACTCCAAAGGAAAAACCACTTGCGCCATAGTAAAACTTGTAAGCAGGGTGGAAGGCCACCGCGCCACTATCACCGAGGACTTCCAGGTGATGAAAGACATCGTAACCGACAAAGAACGGGAAAAAGTGCTTCACGACTGGGTGGTGGACAAGATAAAAAACACCTATGTACGGATGAATGACAACTACAAGGATTGCGAATTCGAATACCAAGGTTGGATAAAATGACGATAAAACGTTGGGCGGGGAAACATCTCAACGGGCACAGGATCATGCTAATAGTGTTCTTGTGCCTGTTTGGGTTATGCCTATCACAGGCTATGCGCCCCTCGAAAAAGCATCAGGACACTCGTGAGAAGGGTGACCGCGTTTACCTGCTGCACGCCGATGAATTGTATTACGACCAATGGGGCGACAACCCTGAAGCGCAGATACTCAAAGGCAAAGTGAAATTCAGCCATCAAGGAGGCATACTGGATTGCGATAGCGCTTACTTCTTTCAAGCCTCCAACTCTTTCCAAGCTTTCGGCCACGTACACTATTACCAAGGGGACACTCTCTCCTTGAACTGCGACCGTGCGGAATACGACGGCATGGTGCAGATGATGCGCGCGCGGCATCACGTTGTTTTGCGCCATCGCACGCAAACCCTGCGTACAGATAGCCTAGACTATGACCGCCTCTATAACTATGCTTACTTTTTCGAGGGTGGCACTCTGGTAGATGGCAAAGACAGACTAGTGGCCGATTGGGGAGAATATTACCTGGACACGAGACTGGCCAACTTCTATTACAACGTGAAATTAAGAAGCGGTGAGGATCTCATTACCACCGACACACTGTTTTACGACCTATCCAAATCGCTCGCCCACGTGACGGGGCCTTCCCGTATCGTCTCCAAGAACAGCGTTATCAATACCGACAATGGTTTTTATGATTCCGACAACAAGACCGCACAACTATATCAACGCTCTACGGTCAACGACAATGGGAAGAACATCACGGCAGACACTCTCTTTTACGTAAAGAATGGCGAAAGTGAAGGCTTCGGCAACGTAGTCTATGAAGACACGATTAACAAGAACGGACTCACTTGCGAATATTTTCGCTACAATGACAGCACAGGGATAGGGTTCGCCACCAACAATCCCGTGATGATGGATTACTCTCAAGGTGACACGCTGTGGATGCACGCCGATACCCTAAGGCTGGAGACTTTCTTCATCAATACAGATTCCGCCTACCGCAAAGTGCACGCCTATCATAAGGTAAGGGCTTACCGTTCAGATATACAAGCGGTATGCGACTCCCTGGTAGCCAACTCGCAGGACTCATGCGCCACCATGTACAAAGACCCCATCTTATGGAATGGTCCTAGCAGGCAATTGTTGGGCGAGGTCATTAAGGTTTACTCCAATGACAGCACGATACGCTTCGCCCAGGTAATTGGGCAAGCCTTGGGACTGGAGCAACTGCCAGACAGCACCCACTTCAACCAACTAGCCGCAAGGGAAATGCGGGCTTACTTCATAGACGGTAACCCCAGAATGGGTGAAGCCATTGGAAATGTCCAGTCCATATATTACCCCATCGATGAGAAAGACAGCGTGTTGATAGGCCACAACTACCTGGAAACGGACACCATGCGCATGTATATGTCGCCTGAAAGGAAACTGCAGAAGATATGGGCTTCTAAATCGGTGGCTACCATGTATCCAGTGACACAGATTCCAGCGCAACGGTTTAAGCTGCCTAGCTTTGCTTGGTTTCCGCAAATACGCCCCATAGATAAAAACGACATCTTCGTATGGCGTGGGAAAGGTAGCCAGTATGAGCTGAAAGCCATCAAGCGCAACGCGCCTCCATTGCAGAAGTTACGCCACAAGACCACTCCCCGAACCGTGACGGCAGACTCTACGCAAGCAGCTCCAATAGCCGCCTCTCAAGAAAGCACTATACCCCAAGAGACCATCCCCGCGGCTAGCGAAGGACAAACAAGGAATATGGACAGTAGCGCTACCGCTATCCCGAAGGCTACCATCCCCACAGAGGAGAAGAAGTCCAAGACGAATCCGTAGGCGTCATGAAACTTTTCGCCAACCAACGACCCAAAGGTTTTCGCCACCGAGACTTACCTCATGCGGAAAAACGCTTTGACTTCCACCGTGACCATCCCAGGGGAAGAAGTATGGGCAACGTGATAACCCTGATTGTCCTGCTGGCATTACTCTTGGCATTATGGAAAATCTTCAATTAAACCCATCATGAGCGACATCATACAATTATTACCGGATAGCGTAGCCAACCAGATAGCGGCGGGCGAGGTGATACAACGCCCCGCTTCCGTAGTGAAAGAATTGGTGGAAAACGCCGTAGACGCTGGCGCCAAGTGCATCCACGTACTTATAGAAGACGCTGGGCGCACCTCCATACAAGTCATAGATGATGGCAAGGGAATGTCGGAGACTGACGCTCGCCTGTCGTTCGAACGCCATTCCACCTCCAAGATACGCAAGGCAGAAGACCTCTTCGCGCTCCACACCATGGGATTCCGTGGAGAAGCGCTCGCCTCCATCGCCGCCGTGGCTCAAATAGAACTTCTTACGAGGCAAGCCAACGAGGAAGTCGGAACCCGTCTCAACATTGCCGGTTCAGTGTTCCAAGGCCAAGAGCCGTGCTCATGCCCTGTGGGGAGTAACTTTCGGGTAAGCAACCTATTCTATAATGTACCCGCCAGACGCAAGTTCCTGAAGTCGAACACCACGGAGATGAACAACATCCTCTGCGCTTTCGAGCGAGTGGCATTGGTCTATCCCGACATCATGTTTACCCTCCACAGCAACGGCACTGAGCTGCTACACCTTCCCGCGGACAATCTCATGAAACGCATCGTAGGCATATTTGGCAAGAAACTCAGCCAAGACCTGTTGCCCGTAAACGTGGAGACCGCCATGTGTAAACTCACCGGCTTTGTCGGCAAACCTGAAGCGGCGCGCAAGAAATGCCCGCATCAATACTTCTTCGTCAACGGCCGCTTCATGAAACATCCCTACTTCCACAAGGCCGTAATGAGCGCTTTTGACCGGCTTGTGCCCCTTGGAGAACAGGTGCCCTACTTCCTCTACTTCGAAGTGCCCGCACAAGACGTGGATGTCAACATCCATCCCACCAAGACCGAAATCAAGTTTGAGAACGAACAGGCTATCTGGCAAATACTGTTGGCTGCCGTAAAAGAGGCGGTAGGACTTTTCAATGACGTGCCCACTATAGATTTCGACACCGAAGGCAAGCCCGAGATTCCTTTATTTGACAATGCCCGTGGCGATATACACGCACCCCATATCGAGATAGACCCCAGCTATAATCCTTTCAAGACCGCTGGCAAAAGCGCGGGAAAGCCGTCCGCCCCCCTGCGCTCGTCCAAGATAAACATGGATTGGGAACAACTCTATGAGGGTATGAGGAACGAGGAGGAGGAAAAGCCAAATGAAGCCGCGAACCTTTTCGATGATTCGGTCGTGGTATCCAATTCCCACGAGATGCTCACGGAAAAGAGTCCCACCCATTACCAATATAAAGGCCGCTACTTGATGACCGCCGTGAAATCGGGACTGATGATTATCGACCAGCATCGGGCCCATGTCCGTATTCTCTTCGAACAATACTTGAGACAGACACAAGAGAAAACTTGGCATTCCCAACGTGTACTCTTCCCCGAGGTAATACAATTCAGCCCTTCCGAAAGAGTGGTTTTGGAAAAGATAATGCCCGAGTTGCGCACAGCGGGGTTTGACTTGAGCGACTTGGGAAGTGGCAGCTTAGCCGTGAATGCCATTCCCGCGGGGTTGGAAGGAGTCGACATCACCCATCTGGCCTGCGACATCGTGGCCACAGCCATAGAGAAAGGCGTTTCCGCCACCGAGGAAGTCAACAGGATGTTAGCTCTTAGCCTAGCTCGCAACGCCGCCATCCCCTATGGCCAAGTACTGAGCAACGAAGAGATGGAAGGCATTGTCAACAACCTTTTCCAATGTGCGACCGTCAATTACACCCCCGACGGAAAAAGTATCTTATGCATCCTAAAACAAGACGAAATAGAGCATCTTTTAGGCTAAAAGGCGAAAAAACGCACCATAATAAAGGGGATAACGTCATTTTTTGTGCTAAAAACTTGTATCGTATTAAAAAAAACATTACCTTTGCCCAATAAAAGAGATTCGATATTCGAAATTTTTAACATTCAAGGTTATGAAAAAGTTATTGTTCTTAATGGTATTCGCTGGTGTTTCTTTCACCAGCTTTGCCCAGAATGCTGTTCCCACGGAGCAGTACAGTGTGGCAACTAATTCCTTCTGGAGCAACTGGTTCATCCAGTTGGGCGTGGATTGGAATGCATTCTACAACGATGCAGAGCATGGCAACGACTACCAACGTGGTCCCTGGAGGTCTTTCCGCTCCAACCCCGGTCTGTCCGTAGCTGTTGGTAAGTGGTTCACTCCCGGCATTGGTCTGCGTACAAAGGTGCAGGGCATCTGGGGCAAGTCCGTGGGCGTGGACGACAACAACCGCAACAGCAACAAGTACTGGTTGGTAAACGAGCAGGTAATGTTCAACCTCAGCAACATGTTGTGCGGTTATAGCGAGACCCGCGTATGGAACGTAATTCCCTTCGCTGGTGTCGGTGTTGGTCGTAACATGACTTACAACCGTTACGCAATGGGCTTGAGCCTGGGCGTACAGTCTTCCTGGATGCTCTCCAAGAAGTGGAGAATCTACGCTGAGGGTGGCTGGAACGCTATGCAAGGCGAATTTGACGGCTTCGGCGCAGCCCGTCACCGCGGCTGGGACAACGCCGATAACAACCTCTACGCAGAGGTGGGTATCACCTACAACCTGGGTTCCGCAACCTGGAAGGCTTCTCCCGATGTTGACGCCATCATGGCACAGCACCAGGCTGAGCTTGACGCACTCAACGCTAAGTTGAATGACGCCAACTCTGAGAACGCTCGCCTGAAGGAGTTGCTGGCTAACCAGAAGGCCGTACAAGAAGGTCCAGACGTAGCCGCTGAGTTGGCTAAGATTCCTGTATCTGTATTCTTCAACATCAACAAGAGCGAAATCGCTGACGAGAAAGACCTCGTTAACGTACAGGTTTTGGCTGACTACGCTAAGGCAAACGACCTGAACATGGTTGTTACCGGTTACGCAGACAGCGAGACTGGTTCCGCAGAGTTCAACCAGAAGTTGTCTGAGGAGCGTGCAAACACCGTTGCTAACGAGTTGCAGAACATGGGCGTAAGCGCTTCCAAGATTACCGCAAAGGGTAATGGTGGCGTTGCAGACCTGACTCCTATCGCTAACAACCGTCGCGCTATCGTACAGATTTCCAAGTAAGTTTTTATTCAAACATTATCAAAAGGGTGCTCCTTCGAAAGAAGGGGCACTTTTTTTATGGTACAATTCCATCATGTCCGTTGTCTGATGGAATCTCTTAAGCCAAATCGGTCATTAGATTTGGGGTTAAGCCTGGCAAACCATCTGCCTAAATAGCGTAAGTTCGACGAAAAGTTATAGAGATGCCGTGACATATATAGCTTCATGTTACCGGAAGTATAGTATCCTTTCCAGTACCAGCCTACAGAAACTCCAGTACCAGTCTACTGGTACTGGAGTTTCTGTAGGCTGGTACTAAGCTTGCAATAGTACTGACTTTCAAAAGGAGTAGTATTGAATACTACCGCGAGGCGGCAACACTAAGCCCCCAGCCGTAGAGACGTGGCGTGGCCGAGTATATTGATTTTTTGACCATGAAGGTCAGCGGCTGTCTCTTCTGATTTCACGCGGACTAATGCCCAATTTGGATTTAAGTTGTTTTCCCTATGAAATCAAGTTATTTTCGTAAGCAATTTAAGTTGTTTTCATGGGCGATTTAAGTTGTTTTCATGGGCGATTTAAGTTGTTTTCCCAAGAGATATTCTTCCACAAACAACGCGGAGAACTACCTTGCGCAAATCAAAGAATCACAGTGTATTTACGCAAATCGAGTCTCAGCTTGTGCACATAATCAGCCATCTTGCTTGTAGAGACGCGAAAACGCAGTACTGTCCAAATAAAAATGTTAAATTATTCCGTAAAACATTGATATTTAAT
>OMFY01000265.1_pt1 | contig 38278 bp, 45 predicted proteins | sample 1645701 | NCBI WGS metagenome assembly OMFY01 (sample SAMEA103958111, study PRJEB25191) | human gut metagenome | biome: human-associated habitat [ENVO:00009003]; feature: intestine environment [ENVO:2100002]; material: feces | place: Germany | collected 2013/2015
TCACCCTCCGGGAGCACCAGCGCAACGCCATCGCTCATGTGCTTTATGGCGGTAACACGCTGCTTGCACACGAAGTTGGTGCGGGCAAGACCTACGAAATGGCGGCATCTGCCATGGAAGCAAAACGGCTGGGGCTGTGCCAGAAAAGTCTTTTTGTCGTGCCCAATCACCTGACGGAGCAGTGGGCAAGCGAGTTCCTGAACCTCTACCCCAATGCCAAGCTGCTGGTAGCACGGCGCAAGGACTTTGAGACTGCCAACCGCAAAAAATTCTGTGCCCGCATCGCCACCGGGGACTACGATGCCGTTATCATCGGCCATTCGCAGTTTGAGCGCATTCCGCTGTCCTTTGAGCGGCAGGAACGTATCATTCAGGAGCAAATTTATGAAACGCTTGCCGCCATTAACGAACTGAAAGTCCACGCAGGTGAGAATTTCTCCATCAAGCAGATGGAAAAGACCCGGAAAACGCTGGAAACCAAGCTGGAAAAACTGCGCTCCGATGAGCGTAAAGACGATGTAATTACCTTTGAACAACTGGGCGTTGACAGGCTTTTTGTGGACGAGAGCCATTTTTACAAGAACCTCTTTTTGACCACAAAAATGCGGAATGTCGCAGGATTATCCACCAGCGAAGCGCAGAAATCCAGCGATATGTTCGGCAAGTGCCGCTATCTGGACGAGATCACCGGCGGGCGGGGCGTGGTGTTCGCCACGGGCACGCCCGTGAGCAATTCCATGACCGAACTGTACACGGTCATGCGGTATTTGCAGTACAGCACCTTGCAGCAGAAAAAGCTGACCCACTTCGACTGCTGGGCATCTACCTTTGGAGAGACTACCACTGCAATCGAGCTGGCGCCGGAGGGCTATACTTTAATAGGACGATAAAATTAACTGTCCTAAATTGAAAATACATAAGGAAGGAGGTTAAGAGAATGTCAAGGACTTCAAAAATTACAGCACTCTATGAGCGTTTGTCGAGAGATGATGACCTTAATGGTGAGTCAAATTCAATCACCAATCAAAAGCAATACTTGGAAGATTACGCCCGAAGAAATGGTTTTACGAATATCCGTCATTTTACTGACGATGGTTTTTCGGGTGTAAATTTCAATCGTCCGAGTTTTCAGGAGTTGATTAAGGAAGTAGAAGCAGGAAATGTCGCAACGATTATTGTTAAGGATATGAGCCGATTAGGGCGAAACTATCTGCAAGTCGGTTTTTATACGGAAGTTCTGTTCCCACAGAAAGATGTCCGTTTCCTTGCGATAAATAACAGTATCGACAGCAATAATGCTTCTGACAATGACTTTGCCCCATTTTTGAATATAATGAACGAATGGTACGCAAAAGACACAAGCAATAAAATCAAGGCTGTGTTTGACGCCCGTATGAAAGACGGAAAGCGTTGTAGCGGTTCAATTCCCTATGGATATAACCGATTAGCAACCGACAAACAAACGCTTGTCGTTGACCCTGTGGCTTCTGCGGTGGTAAAGCGTATCTTTTTGCTTGCCAACGAGGGCAAAAGTCCGAGAGCAATCGCTGAATTGCTTACCGAAGAAAAGGTTTTAATTCCGGCTGCACACGCAAAGGAATATCACCCCGAACAGTATAACGGAACAAAGTTTTCAGACCCGTATCTTTGGGGAATGTCAACCATAAGAGCGATTTTAAGCAGACAGGAATATCTCGGTCATACCATTTTGCGTAAGTCTGTCAGCACCAATTTCAAGCTGCACAAAAGGAAGAATACCGATGAAGATGAACAGTATGTGTTTTACAATACGCACGAGCCTATCATCTCGCAGGAACTTTGGGACAGCGTTCAGAAACGAAAGAAACGAGCGAACAGGACAGCAGCCAAAGGTACGCATAGCAATCGTTTAAGCGGTTATCTGTACTGTGCGGATTGTGGCAGAAGAATGACCCTGCAAACACATTACAGCAAAAAAGACCGTTCGGTGCAGTATTCTTACCGTTGCGGCGGATATGCAAGCAAAGTAAACTCCTGCTCTGCCCATTCAATTAGTGCTGATAATGTTGAAGCCTTGATATTATCGGCTGTCAAACGATTATCAAGATTTGTTCTGAATGACGAAGAAGCCTTTGCAAAGGAACTTCAAGCACTTTGGAATGAAAAGCAGACAGAAAAGCCTAAGCAAAATAAATCGGAATTGCACCGTTTTCAGAAGCGATACGATGAATTATCTAAGCTTATTCGTGGCTTGTATGAAAATCTTGTTTCGGGATTACTGCCCGAAAGACAGTATAAGCAACTGATGAAGCAGTACGATGATGAACAGGCTGAACTGGAAATGAAGATTGAAGCAATGCAACAGGAACTGACCGAAGAAAAGGCAAATACGGTTGATATTAAACATTTCATTTCTTTAATTCGCAAGTGCAAAGAGCCGACAGAAATTTCCGATTTGATGTTCCACGAACTCATTGACAAGATTGTGGTTTATGAAGCAGAGGGTGTGGGAAAAGCAAGGGCACAAAAGGTTGATATTTATTTCAACTATGTCGGGCAGGTCGATATTGCCTATACGGAAGAAGAACTTGCTGAAATAAAGGCACAGGAAGAACAGATAGAAATGGAGCGATTGGCAAAACAGCGTGAGCGTGAAAAAGCCTACCGAGAGAAGCGAAAGGCGAAAAAACTCGCTGAAAATGGTGGAGAAATCGTCAAGACAAAGGTATGTCCTCATTGTGGGAAAGAGTTTGAGCCTACAAGTAACAGACAGATTTTCTGTTCAAAGGATTGTTGTTATCAGGCAAGGCAAGACCAAAAGAAAGCCGACAGAGAAGCTGAAAAAGGAAATCATTATTATCGTCAGCGTGTCTGTGCTGTGTGTGGCAGTACCTACTGGCCTACACACAGTCAGCAGAAATTATGTTCCGAAGAATGTCAAAAGCAAAATCACAACGAGAAATCTTTGGAATTTTACCACAAGAAGCAAAAGGAGAAATCAAAATGCAACGATTTATCACAGACGAAAGAACCGGTATCCAGTACGAACTCATCGGAGATTATTACTATCCCTGCTTGACGATAGAAAACGAAGAACTGCCCACTCTCACAAAATACGGAAGAATGAGAGAAAGATATTTAAGAGAACACAAGAGAGTCTTATATTTCAATCTGCTTACAAGCGGAAAGTTATATGAACACCTTGCTGAAATTGATACTTCGGCGTGTAATATGGCGGAGTATCTGATAAAGGAAATGGCAAGAAAACAAGGTGTGACGGAACAACTGAAAGCGGAGGATATGATGAGATGGGTCGGATTGATGAATAATATCCGAGCCTGTGCAGATGAAATTGTAATGAACGATATTGTGTATTCTTAATAGCATACCAGCCGAAAAGGAACTGCTGTCTTAACTGATAGCAGTCTTCTTTTTCGGGAAGTATTCAAGAAGTCATTAAGTTGTGAGTGTAATGGAAGTGGCTATTTTGAAAATTTCATAATCTTTCAAAAGAACATATTGACAAATATCTATGTGAGCGTTATAATGTTCACATAGACAAATATCTATGTGAGGTGTTTTTATGAATGAAATTGATGTTGCCTTGATATGCAAGGCATTAAGTGATTCCAACCGTCTAAAGATTGTGGAAATGCTTTCGGACGGAGAAAAATGTGGGTGTAAACTTCTTGAAGCCTTTGAGATTACCCAGCCGACCTTATCCCATCATATGAAAATTCTCTGTGATTGTGGCTTGGTGGAAACTCGCAAAGAGGGCAAATGGTCGCATTACTCTTTGAATTGTGAAACCCTGTTGAGCTTCAAGGCGTTTATTTCCAGTCTGTCCTGCAAGAAAGGCGGTGAGTGTTGTTGCAAGTAATTTGGGACTTCATTCAAAAGGAACTGCTTGGTATGAATTGGCTTAACCGTATCATTGGTAGTTTGCTTGAACTCTGCGGATTGGATATTACCTCCCGTATTGGAGGTAGTGTGCAGTTTTTTCTCTATGACACCATCAAAATTATGGTGCTGTTGGGTGTGCTGATTTTGCTGATTTCCTATATTCAAAGCTACTTCCCACCAGAGAGAACAAAAAAGATACTTGGCAAATTTCACGGCATCGGGGCAAACTGCGTAGCTGCTCTGCTCGGTACAGTAACTCCGTTCTGCTCCTGCTCCTCAATCCCTCTGTTTATCGGCTTTACAAGTGCAGGACTTCCGCTTGGTGTGACATTCTCTTTCTTGATTTCCTCGCCAATGGTGGATTTAGGCTCACTCGTACTTTTAATGAGTATTTTTGGCTGGAAGGTAGCGGTGCTGTATGTGGTTCTCGGTTTGGTAATTGCCGTTATCGGTGGTACAGTTATTGAGAAACTACACCTTGAAAACGAGGTGCAGGAATTTATCCGCAAGGCAAATTCCATTGACCTACCGCAAGATGAACTGACTTTCAAAGACCGTATCAAGTACGCTTGGGAACAAGTGGTTTCCACCGCAAAAAAGGTATTCCCGTATGTTCTTGTCGGTGTAGCCATCGGTGCATTTATCCATAATTGGATACCCGAAGATATAGTTGTAAAAGTTCTCGGCACAGGCAATCCTCTTGGTGTTATCATTGCGACCATTGTTGGCATCCCAATGTATGCTGACATTTTCGGTACAATCCCGATTGCAGAAGCACTACTTGCAAAGGGAGCAAATCTTGGGGTGGTACTCTCCTTTATGATGGGGGTTACAACACTTTCCTTGCCGTCTATGATTATGTTGAAAAAGGCAATCAAGCCGAAATTGCTTGGTATCTTTATCGGCATTTGTGCGGTAGGAATTATTGTAGTCGGCTACTTCTTCAATGCTATTCAAGGATTGATTTTATAAAAATATAGGAGGTTGTCATTATGGCACTATTTAATTTCGGTAAGAAGAAAGAGGAAAAGAAACCTTGCTGTTGCTCTTGCAGTTGTGAGGCCCAGGCTTCTGTAACAGAAGAAGCCACTTGTTGCGGTGAAGCCATTGAGGGAATTTGCTGCATTAAGGTTTTGGGCGCAGGCTGTAAATCCTGCCACGATCAGTACGAAAACGCAAAAACGGCGGTTGCTAATATGGGCTTGTCCGTTGAGGTGGAGTACATCACCGATATGGAAAAGGTGATGTCTTATGGTGTAATGTCTATGCCTGCTATCGTTGTCAATGAAAAAGTCGCTGTATTCGGCAAGGTACTGAAAGTCGCAGAGGTTGAAACCCTCTTGAGGAAATATCTATGAGTGAGTGTCCAAATGTAAAAGAGTGCATCTGCCCAAAGGTAACCTGTCCTAACCACGGGAGATGCTGTCAATGTGTAATTAAACATCGAGAAACGGACAGTCTGCCATACTGCTTATTCCCCGATAATAACGGAGATAAGTCCAATAGAAACCACTATGCAGTATTGAAAAAGAGATTTGAAAACGAATAATAGTCACAGTTTATTCGTACACAGAAAATATAGAACAGAAAACATCGTAGAAATACGGTGTTTTTTGTTACCCCAAAACTCACAATTTCATACATAACCACAGGTTAGTACAAATTACCTTGCGTGTTTTTTGAAAGGCTTAGAAAGGCAATTTCGCCCTATTTTCGCCCCGAAAAATAACAGAAACAAGGCTTGAAGTATCTTTCCTGTGGTTTTTTTATTTTCAGACGGAAAGGAGGATTGATATGCCGAGAATGAGCAAGAAACGGAAACAAGAGTGGGCATTGTTTCTGAATGAAAGAAATCGCATTACCTACAACGGACTTTGCAGAAAATGCAGTAGTGAATGTAAGCAGAGTTTTCGCTGTGTTGTGGTGCATTGCCCAAAATATTTATCGAAAAGGAGAACAAAGAATGATGAAACAAATTGAAAATGAAATGAATTTCAGCGTACCGCTTGAAATCATCAAGGCAAGTGAAATCGAGCCGAAAGAAGTGAAATGGCTGTGGTATCCGTATATTCCGTTCGGCAAGGTTACGCTGTTGCAGGGCGATCCGGGCGATGGAAAAAGCAAGTTAATGCTCTCCATTGCCGCCCTGCTCTCAAAAGGAGAAGCCTTGCCCTTTACCGATGAAGAAGTTGAACCTATGACTATCATCTATCAGACAACGGAAGATGATGCAGACGATACGGTAGTACCCCGTTTTAATTCTGCCGGTGGGAACGGAGAAAATCTTATCTTCATCAAAGAAGATGAAAAGTCTTTGTCCTTTGGGGATAACCGTATTGCTGAAGCAATCGAAAAGTACCACGCAAGACTTTTAATTCTTGACCCGATGAGTTCCTATATCGGAGAGAACTGTTCAATGAATAACGCCAACGAAACAAGAGCAGAGTTTAATCATCTGATAGCGGTTGCAAAGAATACTGGCTGTGCAATCGTGATTATCGCTCATATGAACAAGATGAGAGATACCAACCCTCTTTATCGTACCAACGGTTCTATTGATATTGCGGGTGCTGCAAGAAGTATTCTTGCAATCACACGCTCACCGAACAAAGAAGCACCAGCAGAAAGATATATGGTGCAAGTGAAATCTAACCTTGCCCCGACAGGCTCGGCAATTCTTTTTGAGGTGGCAGAAAAGGGAGTGGACTTTATTTCTGAAATGGAAATGACCGCAGAAGAAGCGTTCCAATCCCTCGCACCCAAAATGGGCAGACCGAACGAAAAGGAACTCAAGGCGAAAGAATTTCTTTTAGAAATGCTGAAAGACGGAGAAATGCTTTCTTCGGATTGCGAAGAAAAACTGGAAGCCGCAGGGTTCAAGAAATCGACCATTAAAAAGGCAAAGAAGAAAGCAGGAGTTATCTCCCGAAAACGAGGCTTTCTGTGGTACTGGTCTTTGCCGAGGGGCGATATACCGAGAGAATAAAAGCAGGCTGTCTGATGGTGGGACAGTCTGTTTTTGTGATTGAGGTATCAAAAGGAGGTCAAGGGGGAACTCCCTTGCCCACGACATCTTTGCAGACGAAGTCTGAAAGTGTCATAGTGGGTTACACACATTCAAAGAATGTTGTGTAATGGCTTCGCCCCCTGCTGAGAAAGGAGAGCAAAATGGCAAAAACCAACAAGGCAGATATGAGTTGTGCAAGGGTAAAACAATACACCGCTTCTGATGTGAGCAAGGCGGAAAGGCACAACGAACGCAAGAATGAAACTTACGAAAATATGAATGTGATTGTGGAGCGAATACCCTTTAATGTGCATTTCAAAAAAACGACTGCCCCGACCTATATGGAACAGTTAAAGCAGATGGAAACAGACGGGCAGGTGTCGCTTCGTGGGTTGAGGAAAGACGCAACGCTGTTTGATGAAATTGTGATTGATGTGAACACGATGTACTTTGAGCGTAATGGTGGCTATGAATACGCAAAGCAGTTTTATGAAGAAGCCTATCATTTCATCGAAGAAAAATTCGGTGCTGACAATGTTATATCGGCAGTAATGCACGCTGATGAAATCAATATAGCAGCCAGTGAGGAACTTGGAAAAGAGGTTTACCACTATCATCTTCACGCTATGGTTTTGCCTGTGGTGGAGAAAGAAATCCTATGGAGCAAGCGTTGCAAAGATGAAAAACTGCGAGGAACGGTTAAGGAAGTTGTTCATCAAATCAGCCATTCAAAGAAATGGAAATCGGATATTCCGCTGACCGACGAAAAAGGCAATCCGCTTCTCAGAAAGAACGGAAAACCGATGTTCCGAGCTTCATACAGTATTCTGCAAGATGAATTGTTTAACCATATGACGGAGCAAGGCTTCAAAGGCTTTCAGCGTGGCGAATACGGAAGTACAGCAGAACACCTGACTTCCCTGCAATATCAAATCAAGCAGGACAAGGAACGCTTGGAGAAGTTGCAGAAGCGCATTCAGCGTGAACAGATAAAATATGAGCCTGCCCGTAATGTTTCTAAAACCTATAACGAGATTGACCGTATGGGGCAGAAAACAATCACAGGTAAAATGGCAATCTCCAAAGAGGATTATTCTGAGCTTACTGCCCTTGCCAAAGAGGGCATTACAAGTCGTGCGGAAATTAGCGAATTAGAACAGAGTGCCAACTATTACCGACAGAAATATTTTGACTGTGCAAACGCACTCGAAAGAATGAAAACTAAATACAACGAACTGAAAGAAAAGTGCAGACCTTTTCTTCAAGCGTTGGAGCATTTCCCCGAAGTTGCTAAACTTTTTACCGAAAAAGTGAAGCAACTTTTTTCTTTTAAGGAAGCACAGGAACGAGCCGAAAAAGAAGCAAGGGAAAAAGAACGACAGGAGCGTATCAAGGCTCGAAGAAACAAGCGTGGTATGGAAAGATAACCATTTCCATTATACTCACGACTTAATGACTTCTTGATATATTGAAAATCTGCGGTTACTGGGTGCTCTAATGTGAATGCCCAGCAATCAAATTTTATGAAAGAGAGGAACTGACTATATGAAAGAACAGAAATATTCTTATTCACAGCGAATTGGAAAGACAACATTCATCGTAAATGTAAAGCAGTCCGAAAGTGCCAAAAAGCCTTTGAATACGGTGTTTCAGGACATCTGCAAGCACGAGGTTTTGGGCGGCTTTTTTACGGACAAATCGTTTAATTTAGAAAATCCACAAAAAGTATCTTGACAAACTCGACCCCGAAGGTACAGGCTATCGGGCGAGAACGAGATTTGCCAAGTTCTTCAACCTCCCGGAACTGATGTCCATGTTCAAGGAGGTTGCGGACATTAAAACTTCCGACCAGCTTCATCTTCCGGTGCCGGAGGCAAAGTTTGAGACCGTCGTGGCAAAGCCGTCCGACCTCCAAAAAGAAATGGTGCAGGAACTGAGCAAGCGTGCGGCAGAAATCCACTCCGGCACCGTGGATGCATCCGTGGACAATATGCTCTGTGTCACCAACGACGGCAGAAAGATCGGCTTGGATGTGCGCCTGATGAACCCCATGCTGCCGGACGACCCCAACAGCAAGCTGAACGTCTGTGTGCAGAACGTGCTGAAGATCTGGGAGGAGGGCAAGGACCAGAAGCTGACCCAACTTTTGTTCTGCGACCTTTCGACCCCAAAGAACGATGGCAACTTCAACGTCTACGATGATATTCGCAAAAAGCTGATCGCCGCCGGTGTGCCGGAAAACGAGATTGAGTTTATCCACAACGCCGATACCGAAGCAAAAAAGGCGGCATTGTTCTCCAAAGTGCGCTCTGGCGATGTGCGAGTTTTGCTCGGAAGCACTGCAAAAATGGGAGCGGGCACCAACGTCCAGTCCCGGCTTGTGGCGGTGCATCATCTGGATGTTGGCTGGAAGCCCAGCGACATGACCCAGCGCAATGGTCGCATCATCCGGCAGGGCAACATGAATAAGGAAGTCAAGGTGTTCAATTACGTCACGGAAGGGACATTTGACTCGTACTTGTATCAGACCTTGGAGAATAAGCAGCGATTTATCTCGCAGATTATGACCAGCAAATCTCCGGTGCGCTCCTGCGAGGATGTGGACGAGCAAGCGCTATCTTACGCCGAAATCAAGGCACTGTGTGCCGGAAATCCGCTCATCAAGGAGAAGATGGATTTGGATGTGCAGGTTGCAAAGCTGAAGGTGCTAAAAGCCGACCACCAGAGCCAAAAATTCCGGCTGCAAGACAAGCTGCTGACCAAGTTCCCGGCTGACATTCAGGAAACGAATGCCCACATTGCCGGGCTGAAAGCCGATGCACAGCTTGCCGCCGCCCATCCGCAGGGCAAGGAGGAGTTTTGCGGCATGGTCATCAAGGGCGTTGCCTACGACGAGAAAAAGACCGCCGGTGAGCGGCTGGTGCTTGCCTGCTCGGAACTGCCCAACGCCGAGGAAAAAGTCATCGGCAGTTACCGGGGCTTTGAACTGTCCCTGCGGTTTGACACTTTCCGCACGGAGTATCAGGCACTTTTGAAAGGGCAGCGGAAATACACGGTTCCCTTGGGCACCGACCCACTGGGCAATATTATCCGTCTGGACAATTCGCTGAACAACTTCCCGGAGCGAATTACCGCCGCAGAGAACGAGCTGGCCACCCTGCATCAGCAGCAGGCGGCGGCACAGATCGAGGTGGAAAAGCCCTTCCCGCAGGAGGAAGAGCTGGCAGAGAAGTCCGCACGGCTTGCAGAATTGAACGCCCAGTTGGATGTGGATGAAAAGAGCCACGAGCCGGAACAGGACGAGCAAGAACAGGAGGATGCCCCTCGCCGCCCCTCGGTGCTGGCGGCACTGGAAGAAAAGTCGGATAAGCCGGAGCCGGTGAAACCTTTCCGCAGTTATTACGACAAGGACGGTGATGCCCGGTGAAGGAAAAGCGGGATGAAATCATTATCCTGAGAACCACAAAAACCGAGAAGAACCGCATTTATGAGAAAATGCTGGGCATGGGCATCCGCAGCCTGAGTGCCTATATCCGTAAGATGGCACTGGATGGTTACTGCCTGCATCTGGATTTGAAAGAACTGCGCCGCATGGCGTATCTGCTCCAGATGTGCAGCAACAACCTCAACCAGTATGCCAAATGTGCCAACGAAAGCGGTCAGGTCTACGCCGCTGATCTGGAGGACTTGCGCATTCGGCTCGATGAGCTGATCTCCATTGGCAAGCAGATTCTCGCAAAACTGACCGAACTATAACAATACCCGCAGTTAGATGCTGCGGGTTACATAGATTTACCACTCACTTTCGTCCTCATCAAGCAGAAAATCTTCAAAGTCACCCAAATCATTCGGCACAAACTGCTCTGGATGAAAACGCGCGTTAAGCTGTTCTTGTGCTAGCTCTCGAATCTCTGGCCGCTTGTCATGAGCTTTGTTATGCAACCATTTGACTTGTTCTTTAGAAAGTCTCCATGGTAGAGAAAGCAGTTTGTTTTCAATCATCTGCGTTGAACGCACATCAGGTGGCAATGCGGCGCATTTTTTGCAAATATGTGCCGCATGACCTTTGCCCGAAAACTTTTCATTCGCCTTATACTCACCGCAGACCTTACAATAGTGTCCATGTTTTTTCATATGAGCATTCCTTTCGCCGCCAATTTTATATTAGCATATCAGATTTCAGCTGCAAATCCAACTTGATTTTGAGAAAAAAGGAAGGGGAGAGTGCCGATGGCAGCAACCCGATTGATTGCACTGCACAAAAACAAGGGAAAATCCGTTGCGGCCTGTCTGAAAAGCCGCACGGATTACGCCCAGAACCCGGACAAGACACAGCAGGGCGAACTGGTCAGCAGTTACGAATGCAGTCCCTTGACGGTTGATGAAGAATTCATGCTCTCCAAACGCCAGTATGAACTGATGACTGGGCGCAGGCAGAAAAACGATGTGATTGCCTATCAGATTCGGCAATCGTTCAAGCCCGGAGAAATCACCGCCGAGGAAGCCAACAAAGTCGGTTATGAGCTTGCCATGCGTTTTACAAAAGGCAAGTATGCTTTTATCGTTGCGACCCATACAGACCGGGAACACATTCACAATCACATCATTTACAACTCCACTGCACTGGACAGCACCCGGAAATTCCGGGATTTTTTGTTGTCCGGGCTTGCGGTACAGCGTCTGAGCGATTTGATTTGTCTGGAACATCAGCTGTCTGTTATTGAAATCAAGCCGTACCGGGAACGGCAGAAGCGTACCCTTTACCCACCCAGAGAAAGCAACCGGGATAAGCTGTGCGCCGTAATCGACAATATCCTGCTGAACGAGAAGCCCACAGACTTTGAAGCCTTTCTTCAAAAGCTGGAACAGCAGGGCTATGAGATCAAGCGAGGAAAGCACACTTCCGTCAAAGGCACACGACAGAAACGCTTTATCCGTTTTCGGACGCTGGGCGCAGGGTACAGCGAAGATGAAATCAAGGCGGTCATTGCTAGAGAAGCCGAACACCGTCCGCATCAGAAGCAGCCGCCAAAAGAGCAGCCGTTCCATTTGTTGGTGGACATTCAGGCGAAACTCTCCGAGGGCAAGAGCGAAGGCTATGCACGATGGGCAAAACGCTACAATCTGAAAGAGATGTCCAAGACCCTGATCTTCTTGCAGGCAAATAAAATCGGCAGCATCGAAGAAATGCAGGAGAGAGTAAATGCGGCAACTGCACAATACCATGAGTTGGGCGATTCCATCAAGGCCGCAGAGCAGCGCATGGCGGAGATTGCCGTCCTGCGGGCGCACATCATCAACTATGCCAAAACAAGACCTGTGTATGATGCCTACCGTAAGGCCGGGTACAGCAAAAAGTTTCTGGAAGAACACCGGGAGCAGATCACACTGCACCGGGCGGCAAAAGCCACTTTTGACGAAGCTGGACTGAAAAAGCTGCCAAAGGTAAAAGAACTGAACACAGAATACTCCACACTGCTTTCTCAAAAGAAAGCTGCTTATCCAGCCTACCGCAAGGCGCGTGATGAGATGCAGGAACTGATGAAAGCACAGAAGAATGTAGAGATTTTTTTCACAGAAGAAAAGGCCACCAAGGAAAAAGCGCAGACCCGATAAGCAGAGAACACCGAGGATTCTTCCCATTTTTGGGGGAGTCCTCGGTGTTCTTTTTTGTTATAGAAGCATTTGGCACAAATGCGCAGCCTGCATCCAGCGGATGCGGTGCACAAAGGGTCTGGGACTATCCCAACAAGCATTTTGCAACGCAAAAATGGCATTTGTATATACGAATGCCCTGCTTGCTGGTACAATGTCATCGATGAAACAAAAATAGTTTCATCACAGACGGTTATATGGTTGTGCCGATTTCCAAAACATAGTAATATTGAAGTACTAACTGGGGCTGAAAGTGGCAAAACTGCTTGCTTGGTTTCCATTCAGGAATTACTAACAGCGTAGACCGTCCGTTCGCTTCGTAAAAGATTCAATGTTTTGATTGGTTGGGTCGGCACAACCGTTACCCGTGTCAACAACGCGCCTGTTATTTTTGCGAAGAAGCGAAACTGCCCTGAAAGGAGAGTTGTACCGTGCCTCGATTGACAGAGAAGTTTTCAGCGACTTCTCTTGCATTGTGTGTTTTTTCCAATGCCTGAATCAGAAGTTTTCTTGCTTCATTGTGCAACATTTGAATCGCCTCTTTGACTCAATCTTACACCTTTTGTCAAGTTGTAACTTTATTTGATCGGACTGCTATAGATAGACTGACAACAATCTTGCAAATTTTACTAAGGGAGATTTCAATACTAATGAAAAGGTACAGATAATTTGATTTGCAAAGGTTACATAATACAACATATAACTAAAATTAACAGTCCCTGAGTCGATAACAATTGGAAATTTGAAAAATTCGATGCGCGAACATAGAGACCTTGTATGCAACTGCTGCTCAATGCAAATATCAATCACGGCTCCCGCAAAACCTTGTACAATATGCACAAGGTCGTCAAATGACAAGTGTATTAAATGCCAATGGACAGATTGTTGATAGCATGATATGATATAGAGGGTGAATGGTCAGCGAGAGAATATGTTGACTTTATTTACACACAAAAAGAGTCTGTTACGATGCAGGAGAGATCAGAAGGAGGGCTTGCTATGGAAAACAATAAAAAGAGTCTTGATGAAATTTACCGCGAAGTTGAAACCGATTTGAAAAAAGGTTCTTTTAAGGGCCCCAAATACGAAAAAATAGACATAATGGTTTATGGTGCTGGTGATCAAGAAGCGAATGAGGCGAACAAGGCGGACGAGAATTAGTTGTATAGGTGACTAGTAATATACAAGAAAGGAGGCATCTTGCTGTTGTAAGATGCCTCTGTTTTTATATAATGAAAGTCGTTCATACAGGAGGGAAAAATGTACGAACCAATTGTAGATAAATTTAAATATGTTCCAGAAAGTGCATTAATTGAATTGTGCTTTAAATGCAATCTAAATTGCAAACACTGCGGCTCGAGTTTGAATGCATATAAAAAGAGCAGGAAAGGTGAACCACTAAGTCTTACAGAATTTTATTCCGCAATTGATGATTTAAAAGGCTTGGGAGGAAAACGAATAGGTCTTGTCGGAGGTGAGCCTCTACTATATGAAAATTGGGAAGAGGTGGCAAAATATGCAAGCGACCGCAATTTTTATGTTTCAATGATATCGAATGGGATGATTATTGATGATGAAATGGCGCATAAAATTAAAAAATGTGGAATAGCTTTAGTGGCTTTAAGCTTGGATGGGCCAGAAACATACCATAACGAGTTAAGGGGAAGTCAAATGGCATTTAAAAATGTACTAAAAGCCATAGCATCATTGAAAAAAGAAGGCGTGCAAGTCAACATAATTACAACAATTATGAAAGGAAATCTTCCGCTTCTGCCAGAAATCGAAAAAACAATATCAACAAAAGGGGTGTCGTTCTGGCAGCTGCAACTCGGTATACCAATGGGCAAGCTAAGTGAGCATATGGAGTTTGTAATTGAGCCGAATCAACTTCTTGATGTCAAAAAGTTTATTCTTGAGGCCAAACAACGAAACCAAATACAACTTACAATTGCTGACTCTATCGGTTATTGCTCTCAGGATGAATTGATTATGAGAAACAACTCAAGTACAAATGGTGAAAGAGTATATTTAGGATGCATGGCCGGATGTAAAGCGGTTGCAATAGAATCAAATGGTGACGTAAAAGGATGCTTGTCGCTTCAAAACGAACGTTTTATTGAGGGGAATATACGAGAACGTTCTTTAAAGGATATCTGGACAGATAAAAAAAGCTTTAATTATAATAGGAACTTTAATTCGGAAAGTCTTGGCGGATATTGTTCAAAATGTGTATATGCCAACATATGCAGAGGAGGATGCACATCATTAGCATACAATACATCAGGCCACATTAATAATAACAATTATTGTATGCATATTATGGAGCAAAGATGGTGATTAAAGTATGAAGGCTTCATTGGTTTCACTCCCAATGGCGGATTACTGTATGCCGCCATTGGGCATTTCTTCAATTAAAGGGTATTTGAAGGAACATGGAATAATAAACGTTAAGTGTTATGATCTTAATTTGGAGTTTTTTTACTATGCAGTAAATACCAAACAATTGAGGCGCAGCATTCAATATGATGAAAATCGTTTGTTCTTTTCTGGCGAAGAATTGACTGATAGCTATAGACAATTGCTTCTCGAGTGCTTACTAAATGGAGAGTACTTATGTTCGCATATAGATGAAGCGATTTCTGCTTTAAAAAAGGAAGAAACCTATTACAAATATTCAAAATATGAAATTTATTCATCCATCATCGAACGTTCACTGAAGTTGTTTGGATCAAGATTTTATCCTACATCGATTTCTTCTGCTGTAATATTATTTCAGAAAGGTGAAGATTGTTCCGATGCTATAAAGTCATATATTAACTATCGCGAGCAGAACCCGCTGATTGAATTTTATCATAGTATATTGCCTTTAATTATTCAAGACGATACACAATATGTTGGAATATCTGTAAATTATTCTGGTCAAATTATCCCTGCAATTACTTTGGCAGCATTAATAAAGAAAGCCTTTTCTCGTGTGAAAATAATTTTTGGCGGTTCGCTGTTTCCAGCATATGCAAATAAAATAAGCGCATTAAATATCTTTGCTGAATATTCTGATGCATTGATAATTTATGCCGGTGAGTATCCATGGAATAATATAATAGAATACGACACCCTAGATTATATTCCTGGGTGTATGCGTAGTAATGGGCATTCATTCATCCATAACAATCTTCCCCTTCCACAAATCAAAAGGGCTCTGCCGGACTTTTCTGATTATTCATTGCAAAGATATCTCGTTCCTCATAATATATTACCATACGCCATGTCAATTGGCTGTTATTGGGGAAAGTGCAGCTTTTGTGGATATCAATCTTACAAAGATATATGTGTAAAAAGATACGCACAAAATGATATCGATTTAGGTAATTATGTTTTTGATGATTTGTACAGGCTTTATAAAATTTATGGTGTAGAAAATTTTTATTTTGTCGATGAAGCCATGACAGCTTGGATTGGAAAAATTATCGCAAAGAGAATATATGAAAGCGGATTGTCGTTTCATTGGTACTCCGAATTCCGTTTTGATTCTTTTCTCAATTATTCATATTTGAGTGAAATTAAAAAGGGCGGTTGCTCTTTGATGTTTTTTGGCCTCGAATCGGGCAGTGACAAAATCCTAGGCAAAATGCAAAAAGGGACAAACAAAGAACGCATATCACAGATTTTTGATTATTGCAGAGAGCTTAAAATCAAAACTATGCCAATGTTCTTTTTTGGGTTTCCTGGCGAAACTTATGCGGATGCAATTGAAACCATAGAATTATTGCAAAAATATAGTGACTCAATCCAACATATTGCAATGGGTACTTTTGTGTTGCTTAAAAACATTCCTGTATATCAAGATGCAAATTTGTTTGGAGTAAAGATAATTCATCGAAACGGAGAATTGTGCCTATATGATAATTATAGTGTTTCCAATGGAATAACTCCATTACAGGCCCATGATATAACTGACTATGTATACAGAGATAAAAATCTGAAAAGATACTTTGACTATGAGTTGTTATCCAGGAATCATCTTTTGTTTCTGCCATTGCGGAGAAACGATAATGAACCATGTGACATTGTAGAAGATGCACTTTATTCAATGAATCCATCTTGTAATATTTTTCATGGTAAATTCATTCTGGGTACCGGCGAAATATCTGACAGAGTGTTTAACTATCTCGTTGATGCATCGAAAAACTCGTTTTATACGCTTTCGGATGAAATGTCTGAATTTTTTGAGAAAAATCATTATTTCAAAAAATCGGATTTTGACATTCAGGATTTTAGTGTAGAGATTTTTCGCTATTTTATTAATGAAGGTGTAATAGTCATACATGAAGACAATTAACCATCACAGACGCGGCTTTTTGGGATGCACATTCAAAGCTGAAAAACAAAATGTAAAAGTAAAGGAGGTTTATTTGAATGCCTCTTTCTTCAAGCAAGAAGATACAATTTATTCTATCCAAAACGAACCGATAGAATCGATGTATCAATTGGAAGCAATAATAAAAAAGTACCATGCGGGGGATTCGCTGGATATTACTGTGGTTAGAAACGAAAAGTACATCTCACATAATTGCATCTTATACGAATATCCTCGTGAATCTTCAAGTCTTTTTGACATTGAATATGATTCATTTATATACAAAAATTTGTTTATAGAACTTCTGATTACAAAACCTAACGATAATGATTTTGTCCTTTTTTTATTGCAAGGCATTGATTGCTCAACAATTGATACTCCATTATTGAGTAAAAACACGTATCGAGATTTAATGTATAGCTTGAGCAATTTTGGGATTCCTACGGTAAGGGTCGAACTATTTGGGAACGGTGATAGTGACGGATATAAATGTGGTAAATATGGTTTCAACGACATAATTGACTTATACGACGCTGCCATGCATCATGTTGTTGCCTCTGGGAAAAAACTGATTCTTTTTGGATACAGCATTGGTGCTCTAATGGTTCCGTCTTTAGTTAATCGAAATAGAGAGAGCGTATTGGCTGCAATTATTTTTGATACAATGATTTTTGGCCCGAAGGATTACTTTGTCAAAAATAAAATTCGGCAAGATATATTAAGGGGAATACCAAAAGACAAAATAATGTATAATGCGCGGACATTTGATTCCTTTATTGAAATTGTTCTTGATGGAAAGCACTCCATTAATGATATCGTGAAGCAAAATCCTCAGTATAGTACATATGTTGAACATGGACTATTTGCAGGGCATGATACAAATTATTACCATGAGCTGTCTGAAATTGATTTCTTAAGTGGATGCAAAAGCATCTCTTTGCCATTACTTTTGCTTATAGGAAGTCGAGATTGCGCAATCGACTTTAAACAACATCTGTTTTTTTTCGATTCAATTAGTTCTACTGAAAGTGATATAATTCATAAGGAAGTCTTTAGCATTGATCATTCCTTTCGTAATGAAACTGGTTCAATTGATTCCGAATGTATTAAATGCATTTGTGATTTTATATTTGAGATTGTGATGAAGCACATCCCATTTGATGGCGGAAGGGCATAATAGTTATGAATATCAATTCGTCTTATAGGAAAGTTTGGTTTGCAAGATTGATTTCCATTTTGGGGACAGGATTAACGTCATTTGGGGTAAGTGTCTGGGTTTACACGGTCACAGGAAAAGCGACCCCAATGGTTTTGATTCTCCTTTTCTCTATATTACCAGCGATATTTTTAGCACCTTTCAGTGGTTATTTATGTGACAAATACAATCGTAAGGCTATCATTATTTGCGCCGACTCCATTGCCGCTTTGATAAGTGTGTTTATCTATATTTGCGTCAGTTATTATGAATTCAATTATTTTGTTCTTTGTGTTTTTACCTTTCTTGATTCTTGTGCAAATTTCTTTGATAATAATGCATATCAAGCATCAATTACAACTTTGGTTTCTCCTGATGAAGTAAAAACTGCTAACGGCATGAGTCAGATTATTGATTCATTGGATAGTATTGCTTCCCCGATTGTTGCCGGAATGCTCTATCCATTAATTGGACTAAATGGGATTATAATAATTGATTTAATAAGCTATCTTGTTTCTTTAGTAATTCTTGTTACGATAGATTCAAGCAAGTTTTCAATGGACAACGAAAATCAGAAGAAACGAAATACAAAAAGAGAAATTTTGCTTGGATTCAAATTTATTTTTTCTCAAGGAAGTTTACGTGTACTTTTGATTTACTTTACTATTTTAAACTTTACGTTTAATCTCGCAACCTCATTAATAGAGCCTTTCGGCTTGACACTTGGGAATACATTTGACCTAGGCATTATTAAGGCTTGTGGTGGATTCGGGATTTTATGCGGAAGTTTGGTTGTTACATTTTCAAAGAAAATACATTTTACTTATAAAACGATCGTTATTGGTGGCTTGGTTGCTGGCATAGCTTTGCAACTTATGGGGTTCACACATATTACTTGCATTGTTGCAATCGGAAGATTTTCCTTTTCATTTGTTACGCCAATTTTGAATACGGTTGCCGGCACATTGTGGATGCAGGAAACACCACGGATTCTTCAGGGGCGTGTGTTTGCATCGCGTTCCATGATTGCAAGGTGTTTTGTTCCTTTGTCATACGTTGTCGTAGGCCCGCTTGTTGACATTGTTTTACCGAAGCTGTTGCAATCAAATCTTGGACTTATTATTAATGTAGTCGGCACTCAAGCACTTGAATACCGTCTCGTTTTTTGTGGAGCGGGGGTTTTGTGCGTTTTAATAACTTGCTGTGTTGCAGCAAATACAAATTTCAGAAAACTTTAACTTTTCCGCATCAAATTGTTTTATCAATGTTGTAAGAATTGTTATTAATATGCTTCAATTTTTTGTATGTTCTTTTCGCTATGCTATAGTCTTGGGGGATTCAAAATCTTTTGTCTGTTTGCGATGTTTGCACTTGTAAACATCAAATATAAAAGAAAGCCGGCCGAGAACGAAATCAACGTATACTCGGCCTGTTTGTGGTTCATAACTCTATTTCATTGCGTTTGGGTATTTGCCTCGGCGGATCTTCAGCCATTGCTTGACGATTGCGTTTTTCTTCCTGAACAGACTGCGGCGGTTCGGCTCTTTCATTGAGAACTTTTTCAACATCACGCCTGCCATGAAGCATTGTAGCAGGAGTAAACTGTTCTCCATACGCCTTTTGCAGTTGCTGAACAGCGTTCTATTCTTTCTCGTTGCGAATAGCCAGCCTTGCTTCATATAACTCTCCTGCGTCCAAATCTTTTGCCTGTTCCTGTAAGTCGGCAAAAGCGTTTTTTGCATCATCCAGCGCATAAGAATACTTTGCCTCGCTGACTTCGAGCTTTTCAAGCATCGTCTCTGCGGCAGTACACCTTTTCTTGACTTCGGCGGTATCCCTACTTTCTTCACAGTCAAGATACATGAGGATTATTGCCCGCTCCGAGCGCAAATCTTCGAGCTGTTCCGTCAAATCCTCGATGCGGCTGGTCAGCTCACGATGCTTCAAAACATTAAGAATTGGCGTTGCCTTTTTCTCGGCCTGTAACTCTTTCCGCGTTTTGATAGCAGCCTTGATTTGCTTTGTCAAAACATCGTATTTTTCAAGCTCAGGCTTGGCAGCTTCAAGATACGATGTCTCCAAAATGATAACATCGGCAGTCGTGGTGCTATCGTTACGGTTGTGGTAAATGGACAGAATGTCCGTTTGCTGCTAAGCAGAATCGTTTTGAAATTTCGTTACGGCTCTACCATGTGTCTTTTTTGATCGCATGATTTATCCGTAACGCTCTGGCGGTAGGATTTCTGACGGCAGGCATTACTACAATAGACAGCATCTTTGCGTTTAGGCGTAAATGTTTTGCCACAACACCTGCAAACAAGGCCGGTGCGCTGTGCAAGCCGCTTCTGTCGCTGGCGTTTCCAGTTGCCAAGTTTTCCGCACGTGTAGTAGTCACAATATTTTTTCGATTTGACAATTGTATAAAACGTTTTTCCGCAGCCCTTACAGATGATTTTTCGCACAGGGTACATATACTCATGTGCATTATGTTTTGCCTGTTGCTCGTCGTACCGTGCTTTTATGGCTGCGAATTCTGTGGAAATGGAGGATGCAGTGGGAAGTACAACATAGATTGACTTCACTTGCAATGTGGAATGACGCGACAAGAATTATTTACATGGATACACCAGCAGTACGGCACAGAGCCGGAATATCCCAGGCATGACTGGAATGCTGTGTTGCGGCACAACGACAATAATAAATGGTATGGTGTAGTTCTGGAAGTATCAACTGATAAGTTGGGACTGCCGGAGGCAGGCATCGTTGATGTCCTTAATGTGAAAAGCGATCTGCTACTGATTGGCTCTCTTCGCGGGCAGAAAGGCTATTTTCTGGCCTATCACATGAACAAGGAAAAATGGCTCAGTATTCAGCTTGGCAAGCCGGAACTGGATGATGCTATCAAAGATCTGCTTTCTTTGAGCTATGAGCTGACAGCACCGAAAAAGCGCAACTTAAAGTCATCAGGAAAAAATCCGGGAGATTCCGCAAATGGCAAAGAAAAAGAAATTGACGAAGGCTGAGCGAAAGGAAGCACGCCTCCGAAAAGGCAAGCAGTGGCTGCTCACCTATACCGGTTCACCGAAAAAGATGAACAAGCATTACCGGGAACGCTTTCATGTGGATGCTGTGACTGCCGCTAAAGATTTGCAGGAGCTGGGGGTCAATTATACACAGGAACAGCTCGACCAGATAAAACAGGCTGAAGAGCAGCGGCTTCGGCAGCGGAGAATGGAGCGGGAAGCGAAAGAGAGGGAACGTCTGGCAGAACTGTATGAGGACTGCGATGATCGTTTTGCCTTTATCGCTGGATACACAGATGGCGGCGCACCGTTCGGTGTGATGTGGGAAGAAGTCGGCATTGATCCGGGACTGCCGTTCGAGGAAAAAGTGAATCTCTATCATATGCAGATGTTAGGCTGATAATTGTGCAGACGTCATCTGCACAATTTGCAACAAAAAAGAGAGGAGCCAGTCCAGGCTCCTCGAAGGTACATTATTTCAAAAAGTTGCTTTTATGTTCCAGCGCGTGCAGATTATATCCAAGTGTGGCCAGGTGCGCCACCTTCAGCGCAACCAGATTGATGTCGGTGGACATCGCACTGGCGATCTGCTCGGCTGTGTATCCATACTCATAGATGTAACGAAGGACTTCATCGCTGTCCATCAGAATCTCTGCTGCTACGATGTTCGCTTCATATTCCGGTTTGGATTTCATATCGTAGAGCATGAACTCATGAATCGGGGTGGTTTTCGCCATATTCCGGTGAAGCTGGTCATGCCCTAATTCATGTGCGCACACGATGCGCAGCATATTTTCATCCAGACTGTTATTCAGGAAAATAAAGCGATTTCGCTTAATCACCCGGTACATTCCCTTCAGGGAACCAAAATTTTCGCAAAGCATGACATTGATACCAAGCTGCCTTGCAATTTCAAAAGGGTCTCTGGAACCGCAGCGTTTTACCAGTTTCTCACCGACCCGTGAAAGCTGTTCCGCATTCATCATACCACCTCCAGTTTACAGTATAGCGAAAAGTGTGTACGATAAATATCACTGATCGGATTTTTTACGCCTCGTTTTCGGGGCGTATTTTTTATTGTTCTCTTTGGCAATCCAGTAGGCATCGGTCAGAGCTTTATAAGCTCCTTCGATGGCATCTTCGCTTAATTCGCCGCCAGCGAACATACCGGTCACTTCGCTGACCAGTTCTTCAATATCTTTCGCTGCTTTTGCGCCGCCTTTTTCATGAGCTTCTACGACATAGGTGCCGCTGCTTCCCAGCAGGTACTCAGTAGTAGTATTCAGCGCATCCGCAATCTTCTGGATCGTAACCATATTGGATGGTTTGCGGCTGCCAAGCTCATAATTCTGAATTGTGCGGGCGGTTACACCGGCCTTCTCTGCAAGTTCTACCTGAGTTAAATTGGCTTCTGTTCTTTTTTCTTTCAACCTTTCTTTGAAGACCATAGAAATACCTCTTTCTTTTTTGATGGCGAACACGAACACTTTTTCATAAAAACCTATTGACACGAAAAACTGTGCTTGCTATAATGACGATGAAAACACGAAATACAATTCGTGTAATTATAGTATCACAGGAAATGCTGTGTGTCAATGCGTTCGTGAAAAGTTGTTCGTGCTTTCACGAACGGAGAGGAGGAATACAGGATGCAAAGAGTGATTCTTCACTGTGATATGAACAATTTCTATGCCTCTGTCGAGTGTATGCTGAACCCGGAACTGAAGAACAAGCCGGTGGCAGTGTGCGGTTCTGTGGAGGAACGGCATGGTATCGTACTTGCGAAGAACTATGCAGCAAAGGCGTTTGGTGTTTCCACTGGAGAGGCAATCTGGCAGGCAAAGCAGAAGTGTCAGGATCTTGTGATCGTGGAGCCGCACTATGAGCAATATATGAAGTTTTCAAAATTAGCCCGTGAGATATACGGTCGTTATACTGACCAGATCGAGCCGTATGGGATGGACGAATGCTGGTTGGATGTGACCGGAAGCGGCTGCATGGGAACCGGATTTGAAATCGCAGATGAGATTCGCAGAACCGTTAAGTTTGAATTGGGACTTACGATTTCCGCAGGAGTGAGCTTCAATAAGATTTTTGCCAAGCTTGGGTCGGATATGAAAAAGCCGGATGCGATTACCTGCATCGAAGCAGATTCGTTCCGAGAGAAGATTTGGTGTCTTCCTGCGTCTGACTTGCTTGGAGTCGGCAGAGCGACCGAGAAGGTTCTATCCGGTTATGGGATTCATACGATTGGAGAGCTTGCTGCAACATCGGATGATTTCTTGAAGTGCCGCCTTGGAAAGAATGGACTGGCGATTAAGAAATATGCCAATGGACTGGATGATTCGCCGGTTATGCGTTCCGATTATGTCTCCCCAGTAAAGAGCATTGGGCACGGGATAACGACCATGCAGGATTTGGAGAATAACGCCGAAGTCTGGTGTGTCATGCTGGAACTGGTGCAGGAGATCGGAACCAAGCTGCGAGCACATAAAAAGAAAGCTGGCGGAATAGCGATTTCCATCCGCAACAACGAGCTTTACACGAAAGAGTGGCAGTGCCGGATTGGTATTCCGACACAAAGCCCTACCTATCTGGCGAAAACCGCATTTGCACTGTTTGCAAAGAACTATCAGTGGAAGCATCCGATTCGTTCAGTGACGGTTCGGGCAATCAACCTGTTTGAAGAGGATTGTCCGATACAATACGACCTATTCACCGACGTGAAATCACTGGATCGCCAGGAACGGCTGGACGCAGCGATTGAGCAGATTCGATTCCGATTCGGGAAAGATGCGATTAAAAATGGGGTACTTTTTCAGAAAAGCAAGATGCCGACAGAGCGAAAAGTGGATTTGGTTATGCCGACAGGAATGATTGGTTAATACAGCACCGGTAGAATCTGGTGAGTTCTTTGCTAAAAGAAGTCAACACATTCGCCGGTTTACAGAGGAGGAGCGTAGAATATGTCGGAACAGAAATGTAGAAAAGTATATGTACCTGTGAACTTAGATGTGGATGCAGAGGGAAATATTCGCCCGCGCCTAATTCGATGGATTGACGGACGGGTGTATGAGATCGACCGATTGAAGCATAAGTGCCGAGCTTCTTCCACGAAAGTGGGCGGCTGCGGAATTCGTTATACGGTCATGATCGGTGGGCATGAGAGTTTTCTGTTCAACGAAGATGAAAAATGGTTCGTTGAGGCAAAGGAGCAGTGCCTATGATCCTTTCACAGAAAAAAATAGAAGAAATCGCTGTTGCAGTGATAAGAGATTTTCAAAAGTCCTTTTTCGGCAGCGAAGCAGATGATCCGGCAAGATTTGCGCTTCCGACACCCATTGACCAGTTTGCATCCGATTATCTGAACCTGAAGGTGTCATTTCAAAAGTTGTCCTCGGACGGAAGCATCTATGGTCTGACCGCGTATGTGGATACAGAATATCAGATAGAGGTTGATGGAAGTCAGAGGAGCATCTTCCTGAAAACTAATGATGTGGTTCTGGACAAGAGTTTCATTGAACCAGAGAATATACGGAAACTCTGCGGAAAACGCAGATTTACGCTGGCACATGAGTGCGCTCACCAGATATTGTTTCAGCTGGATGCCGATGACCGAAAGATAGCCTGCCATAAGAGACCGGAAGTGAGGAAAAAAGGTTCCCGCGTTCTGAGAACGCAGGAAGATTGGAACGAGTGGCAGGCCAATTCGCTGGGAGCTGCCATCCTGATGCCCCAGTCAGAAGTGGATCGGGCGATGTGGTTCATCAACAGCAGAAAGCCTCTGACATGTTATGGATGGCGTTTTTATAACAAAGACCAGGTGAAGATAGATACTTTCTGTGGTGTCTTTGGCGTTTCGAGATCGGCAGCTGCTATCCGCTTGGAACAACTGGGCTATCTGAACCGGAAAAAGGATTATGAATATCGTGATCCATTGGAGGTGTGGCCATGAGCAGGAATATCAGAGTGTCGGAACCATCTGCGGAAATGCAGATTAAAATCATCCGGGCAAAGGATGCGATTGCTTCGCAAAAGCCCAGGATTGTCAGGTGCCCTTATTGCCGACACAATTCAATCATCGTCTTTGAGGATACCAGAGGACATGTGCAGACCAAATGTAAGGCCTGCGGACGCGAGACTGTCTTCAATGTTTTGGAGATGAGAAGATTACGGAGATTGCAGCTCTACTATTCGTCTTTGAATGGTTGAGATGACAATAAATAACCCTATTAACACAATTTTATAAGTCATAGCTGTGCTGTGGAGCCGCTGATAGGCGAAGTCTTCCGAATGCCGCATGAGACAGAATTATGGGATACCCATGTTCTGTTTTATCGGCACAGGATTTTTCTTCACCGTCATGCGGCTCTTTTTTTGACCTTCCGTCGATCCGGTTCTGTACCGGCTGTGCGGAAGGAGAAACGTATGTATTTTGACGCAAAAGAGTTTGGTAAGAGACTTCACGATGTTCGCACTTCCCGTGGCATTACGCAGGAGGAACTGGCGGTTCGCCTGGGCCTGGCAAGCAAGCAGCATGTCAGCCGCATGGAGAACGGTGAACGCAGCTGCTCTATTGACTTGCTGATTGAACTGTCCTGCATCCTCCATGTCAGCACGGATTATCTTCTGATGGGCAGCGAGCCAAGCAAAGAGGAAGTCAAAAATGATCTTCTTAGTATTATTTCGGAGCTGTCTACGATTGCGAAAAAAATCTAAAAAGCATTAGGCGCAATATAACTGCTGACGGCGTAGAATCATGGTGGCTATCTTGGTGGATACCTTGATGGGTGTCATCCTCTAAGTTATCATGGGTTGTATCATGGGTTGCGTCATAGGACTTATCATTGGCTGTACCCATGATAGAGTGAGCATGAGTGATTTGAGCACCCTCACTGCCGTGGGCAATAAGGTGGATACAAAGATTCAAAACTGTGTGTGGGATGTCCGGCGATTTATCTTGCTCACTAACTTGGTCATTGACTAAGTTTTTCTGACTAAGTTGGTAATTTACATTTTTCAAGATGACTCTGAAATCTGTTGCCGTTGAGAAAATTTTCGGATTATATGCCGCTGTATATCCAGGCGGCTTTTCGGTTTCCCTGACGATTTTGCGTAGGCCGCTTCCATGACGCTCCATGTATTTCATGCGGTGGAACGGGTCAGCAATCACAGGGCTTGCCATATTGAACGGATACTTTTTAGTGTCAAAAACAAATCAGAAAATAAAAACGGAAAATCCGTTGATATTTTCTGATTTGCGGCGTATAATAAGATTATAAGAAAATAAAAACGAAAAAACTGTTTTTAGAGGAGGACTACCTATGAAAATACTCCGCATCACCGCACAAGGACTCCCATTATTCAAAAAAGACTTGGATATTTGCTTTTATACGCAGCAACGTGTTTGCGAAGAGGACAAAGATAGTCTTTACCGTTTGACGGATAACTACTATCTCCACTCTGCCTGTGCTTTCATTGGAATTAACGCATCTGGCAAGACCTCGGTATTAAAGGTCATTAGCTTGGCCTTAAATATTGTGAAAAATGAGCCCATCAATCATGTGGAGGCAAAAAGCATTCTTGGCGGAGCGAAGAATGTTACAATCCGCACATATTTTTATGATAAGCGTAGCTACGTCTGCTGCTTGGAAACTGTAATTGCGGCAAAGAAGTCGAAAACAGGGGAATATGTGTATTCGATTCTGTCTGAAAGCCTTTGGGAAAAACCGATTGCAACCGTTAAGTCGAAAAAGTATCTGACAGATTTTACAGGAATGAAGCCTGTAGAGCAGCGCAATAGCGATGAAGCATACCTTTCTGATGATGTCAGCTTTGTCATTGCACATAATAAAAAAGTGAATGATACAGTGGAAATATTCAGCCTGCTTTCCTATACGAATGTGAATGTGCTTCCATTTACCGAAGATATTCCATTGGAGGTAATTGCATTTCTCGATCCGACCATTGAGAAATTGTGTTTTGAGCAGACAGAGGGAAAAACATTTATCCACTTGAAGTTTAAGGATGAAGAAGAGATTATCCTGAATAATGCGGCAGACCTTGAGCAGTATCTGTCCTCTGGTACGATTAAGGGTATTATTACATTCTCGATGGTAAAGGAAGTTCTTCATTCAGGTGGTTATCTTCTGGTAGATGAAATAGAGAATCATTTCAACAAGGAAATTGTAACGACCTTAGTGCGCTTCTTTATGGACAGCCGACTGAACAAAAATGGCGGAACGCTTATTTTCACTACGCATTATCCGGAACTGCTGGACGAATATGACCGAAATGACGGAATTTGTATCGTTAGAAACCGTAATGGCATTACAGCAGAAAATCTGAGCTATATATTGAAACGTAATGATATTAAAAAGAGTGATGCTTACCAGAGCGGCTTCCTTGAGGGAACAACGCCAGCATATGAAGCGTATATGCGCTTGAAGAAAAGCCTGGCTGCTTCAATCAATTAAGGAGGCGGCAGAATGGAATTAGCAAAATACAAGGCGTGTATATGTGAAGGCTCTGCCGAAGAAGCTATTATCGACATACTGGTTGATAATGATCTTCTGATTTTCAACAGAGAAGAAATGTTGGAAGAACGTGTCATCCGTTGCAGAAGTGCTAAACGATTCGAGGAGCGATACTTACGGAAAGGATTCGATGAGCAGATTTCTGTGATACGGATTTTGGATTCTCGCAGAGAGGAATTTCGATTGAGTAAAGCATATGAGCAGAAAATTGACGTGGTAAATGTCATTACTGCTCCAGAAATTGAAATGCTGATTATTCATGCGGAAGGAGCATATGATCAGTTTAAGCGTTCTGGAAAAAAACCAAGCGAATTTTGTAAAATAAATCTTCGGATGCATGATGTGAAGTCGTATGATTTTGTGAAGCAGTATTTCAGTAATCCTCAGCTCTTGGTGAAAGTCATAAAAGAGTATCGCAGAACAGCAAATATCCCCAAAGGAGAATACAGCTTGTCTGATTTGCTGAGATGAGCGTTGCTATTTTTGTTACATTAGCCGTGACTCAAATGGTCACCAGGAGATAAACGGGTACCAGTTTATAGAAAAAAGAATAGAATCGTCTTTGATGCCTCGTTGGGAAACCAACGGGGTATTTTTTTGCCTCAATCCGGCTGTATAGAACACAGAAAAAGTCAAAACGAACCGTATGTAGTCCTGCAAGGACAACCAAAGTGCGCCTACGAGGCCAACGCGAAACCGGAGGATTCTTGTTAAACTTACTTTGTAAGGACGAAAGTCCGAATGTCCCTTGAAAACTGAATACTCATTCTTCAGGTACATTCCTGTTTGGTCGAGCCTTCGACTGCACGCCATGAAGCCCATCGGGGCGATAGCGGTTTCGCAGAAGCAAATGCCGGATTGCAACCGGCGGCGGTGTTAAAGCCAGACAGGGACAATGATACTTCCGTAATTCGCGGTCCGGCCATAAGGAAGGCGGGATGGTTAAATTCCAATGGAGCAGTGAAGCACACTGCCGCCTGTGAGAAATCCTACATCTCTGGGGTGATAAGAAAAAGTACAGAGAAACCATATTTTCAGAAAGCGCTGCCGGGTGCTGTATCAGCATGATACCTGGCAGGCTTTATCCATATCAGTGTATGGAGATTGGAGACAACAGCATATGAAAGAAAACTGGGTTTATCGGCGAGGTGATTTATATCTCGCCAATCTCGGTGTTCCGGTCGGATCAAAGCAGGGCGGTGTTCGTCCTGTTGTGGTTCTTCAGAATGATGTTGGCAATTATTATGCGCCGACGATCACGATTGCTCCGCTGACATCGAAAATTGAGAAGAAGCGAAAACAGCCAACGCATTTCTTTCTCCGTAAAGCAAAGGGACTGGCAAAACCGTCCATGGTATTGGCAGAACAGCTCGACACCTGCGACAAGATATGCGTGATTCGCTATCTTGGGCGGGTAAGTAAGGGGCAGATGCGTGGGATTGATGAAGCTGTAAGGATTCAACTTGGATATTACATTCCGGAACAAGCAGAGAAAAAAAGACAGGGCAAATGCCGAAAGGATGGCGAAGAAGGCGATGGATAAACTGATTACAAGGAAAGAAGCAGCCAGTATACTGGGAATCAGCGTAAAAACACTGGATGCTGCAAGAACAGACGGTTTGATCTCCTATGTTCAGTATGTGGAAAACGGCTGCGTTTATTTCACGGAAGTGGGGATTCAGGAGTACATTGCAAAATGTACGCACCGTGCAAAACCGATGGAACGTGCTGCGACATATCGCAAACCTCGAAGCTTTCGGCGGTGAAAATCGACATCGTTGAGTATGGACGATGAATCCGCAATAATGAAAGCATCAACAGGATTGGAGGTAATGATATGGCGGCAAGAAGAATGATGCTTCCCGATTATGGTACGGTGAGTATGAAGGGAACGCAATATTATCGAACCCGTGTAACAGATCAGCAGGGACGGCGGGTTTCCTTATATGCAAGAACGAGAGAGGAACTGTACCAGAAGGAACAGGAAGCGATCCAGCAGATTGAGAACAAGACGTATCGCCGCAGTACACCTACAGTGGAGGAGTATTGCGAGAAATGGCTGCTGATGCAGTCGGCACAGATCAGGATGACAACGCTGATTGACTATACATCGAAAGTGAAGAACTACATCATCAAGCCATTGGGCGATATGCATATGGGAGATGTAACAGCAGATGACATTCGCCTGGCACTGTTGGCGGCATCGAAAAAGTCGGCATCCGTGTACAAATCAGTGAACGTTCTATATAAGTGTATTTTCACGGCAGCAATGGAGAGTAAGATCATTGATGAGAATCCGACCATCTATCTGAAGAAGAATGTGGGCGGGATTCCCCAGAAGGATCGCCTCCCGCTTACGGATGAGCAGGTGGATAAGCTGCTGGATGCCATTTACGGCTTACCGCCGTATGTGTTCGTGATGCTGGGGCTGTACGCAGGATTGCGGAGAGAAGAAATCCTCGGACTTCAATGGGATTCGGTGTATCTTGATTGCGAGGCTCCGTACCTTACCGTTCGGAGAGCCTGGCATACGGAGCATAATCGTCCGGTGATTCTGACAGAGCTGAAAACAAAGGCAGCGCATCGGAATGTCCCTCTGCCGGACAATCTTCTGGAATGTCTGAAAGAGGCGAAGAAGACATCGACATCGGATTTTGTGGTTGCAAACCGAGATGGAGACCCGTTGTCCTATACGCAGTTCAAGAGATTATGGCAGTATATCGTAACCCGTACCACCAAGGAACGCTGCTATTACCGCTATGAAGATGGCAAGAGGGTGAAGCATACGGTGAAGCCGGTTCTGGGGCAAAAGGCAGCACACAATGGAAATGTGGTTTACAGTCTGGACTTTGAGGTGACTCCGCATCAGCTGCGGCACACCTACATTACGAATCTGATTCATGCTTCGGTTGATCCGAAGACGGTTCAGTATCTTGCCGGTCATGAAAGCAGCAAGATCACCATGGATATTTACGCCAAGGTGAAATATAATCGCCCAGAGCAGCTCGCAGGAGTGCTGGAAGATGCTTTTGCATCGTGGGATTAAGAGTAAATCAGAAAGAAATTAGGGCAGGGATGGTCAAAAATCCCTGCCTTTTTACATACATTCGACATCCTTGAAGGAAGTGCTGTACGCCATGATAATAAAAGTGACAACACGCAATGTATGAAGATAGATAGGAGGAGAACACATGGCTAAAGGGAAAAAGCGTCCTGCTGAACTTCCGGAATACGGAACAGTGATGATGAAAGGGGTACAGTATTACCGCACCCGGATTACAGATGCAGACGGAAAGAGAGTGGCGATTTACGGGCTGACACGCGAAGAATTGTATGATCGGGTGGAAGATGCCCAGAAGAAAATCGCGGAAGTGGTTTTCCATAGAGAGAATCCGACCGTGGAAGAGTACTGTGAAAAATGGTTGCTGATGCGGTCTGGAACGGTAAGAACTAATACGTTGGAAGGATACGCACGGATGGTGAATCGGTACATCGTGGGTCCGATTGGACAGATGTATATGGACGAGGTGACCACAGATGACCTGCGGCTGCTGATGGTTCCGTTATCAAAAGGTTCTTCCGGAATGTATGGTCAGCTCAATATGCTGATTAAGAACATTTTTAATTCAGCAGAAGAGAGCAAGGTGATTAAAGAGAATCCATCCAAAACGATTTGCGCAAGAGGCGGAAAGCCAGCGAAACGGCGCGAGGCTTTGACGGATGAACAGACTGCCATTTTGCTGGATAGCATTCGTGAGCTTCCACCGTATGTCTTCGTGATGATCGGTTTGTACGCGGGATTGCGTAGAGAAGAGATCCTTGGATTAAAATGGGACTGCGTATTCCTGGATGAAAAAACGCCGTACATTACGGTAAGGCGTGCATGGCATGTGGAAGGCGGTGAGCCGGTAGTCAACACGCTATTGAAGACACCGGCAGCAAAACGAGATGTTCCGATTCCAAAATGCCTGGTAGCCTGTCTCAAGGAAGAAAGGAAAAAATCAGAATCGGAATATGTGATCTCGAATTCGAAGGGAACTGTTTTGACGGAAACACAGTTTGTGAGAGTCTGGAAGTACATAACAGTCCGTTCTACTGCAGAACGCTGTTATTACACTTATGTAAATGGACAGTCCATCAAGCATAGAATAAAGCCAAGGCTTGGTGAGCATCAGCCGAATAATCCCAAACTGGTGTATACGATGGACTTCAAGGTGACTCCGCACATGCTGCGGCACACCTACATCACCAATCTGATTTACAAAGGTGTTGATCCTAAGACGGTGCAGTATCTGGCAGGCCATGAGAACAGCAAAACGACTATGGACATCTATGCGAAAGTCAAGTATAATAAACCTGAGGAATTAAGCAGCGTTGTGAATGCTGCATTCGGGCTGCGTTAAACTGCACCAAAAATTTCGCGATTTCGTGGGTTTACCTATGGGTTTACTGAGAGAGGAAAGCCCGAAAAACCGCATGAATACTGGTCTTTTTGGATCAAGGTCAGGTGAGTACGGTCTGAAGGCTGCACGTCGTGCTCCCCAGTTCAGCAAGCGCTGATTTTACCGTATTACGGCTTTTACGGCTCTGCTTCGGCAGAGCCGTTTTTGTTTGTCAGACGCTTTCCCTGCTGGACTGGGGGGCACGACTGCGCAGGTCTGTCGGTTGCCCCGAAGGGGCGAGACAGACGCGCGTTTCAAATCGTTGCTCAAGCATCGCGTGGGCGGCGGGGCCGCCCCAGCGATGCACCCCAGTTCAGCAAGTGCAACAGCGACGACCGCCGCCAGCGGCGGAAACAGGGAGGAGCTGTTGGGGCTGCGGCCAGCAGGATATGAGGCCCGCTCAAGGGCCGAAATAGACGCTGGGAACCGCAACCCGGGGAAGACTGCCCGGAGGTGCGGGTTTAGTAGGGCTGTCATGTCCGTAAAAGTAAACTTTTTTCCAGATGGCTTGACATTTTTGCTGTTTGGCATATAATGAAGATAGCCAAAGGAAACTGGCTGGAGAGTTCATTTGCTCACCAAAAGCGAACCCCCTCGGAGTGTGAGTCCGAGGGGGTTCTTTTGGGCTTACTTACCCTTGCGGTGGCTGTCAAGCCACTTGCAGATGTAGTACGAAACTACATTCGCTGCGACAGTCACGAGGAAACTGTTGAACAGAGAGTCCATTTTGCACACCCCCTCCCTGTTGCCAGAGTAGGTAAGGGCAGCGATACCAGTATAACACAGCAGCAAAAGGAACGCAAACCTTGTCGAAGCGGGGCAAAAGAGAAAAATCGAACTTCCTTCCTTCCCCTCTTGACAAAAGCGAAAAAAGAGGCTATTATAACCTGTAGACAGACAATGGAGCCTGGGGTGTGTTCACCCTAGGCTTTTTTCTTTGGAATGTCTTGGGAAATGCCTCACTGCGGGCCGATAGAGGGGGTCCGCAGCGGAAAATTGGGATGCGGGCTGCGGCAGAATGGTGTCTGCCGGGCCGCAAAGAGGAAAAGGAGAAGGTATCATGAACGAGAATGTTGACGGTATGATGATTCGTTTGGTCGGCCTGGCACTGGCTGTCCTGTTGATGGCTGGCATGACCATCTACACGGGCCTTTTCAAAAAGACATCCGACATGGATGCCCACGCCGCTGTCATCAGTGTGCAGGATGGCCATGTGGCCGCAGAGGATGTTCAGTGGAACGCCTGAGATAAACTTTTCTTCAAACACAACACAGCGCCCCGGAGCAGTCTGCTCCGGGGCGCTGTGTTCGTTTAAGCGTTTATCGCTTCTGCTGCTTCAGGCGGGTCATGAAGTCGTCGGCCTCGATGGCCTCAGGGGTGAAGCTGTTGTTGTTCCACCAGCTGGTGAGGGCGGCGGCAACGGTCAGGCCGCTGGAAATGAGCTGTTCCAGCTGGGCGCTCTCGATGGGCAGCATGGGCTTGCCCACGGCGCTGAGCACCTGATTGGTCAGGGCCAGCGCCAGCGCGGCGGTGCGGGCCAGAGTGGATGCGGAAATTTTGTGATGGGTCATAGTCAGTACCTCTCTTTCTGTTTCAAGATATGTGTTTGGTGTGGTTCAGGTCTCCTGCAGCACGACGGTGCCGGAGAAGATGAGGGTGGTGTTATCACCATAGTAGGCACTGCCGTGGGCGATGTCGATGCAGTCGTTTGCGGCGACCCAGGAGGAATCGACAGAGGGCGGATAGAAGTTGTTGGCGGCGGCGAAATAGAGCTGGTATTCGACGCCCTTTTCCAGCGCGATGCTGCCCATGTCCAGCACTACATCGTTGTAGCCGCGGACAAGGTCGATGGACTTGTCTGCCAGGGCGGTCGTGGTGCCGTACTTGCGCAGGACGGTGCGCATTTTGCCCGGCATATAGCCCTTGACGCGGAATTCCAGCGAGCGGAGCAGCAGGCCCGCTTTCTTAGCAGTCAATGGCATGAAGAACTCGGACTTGGCGGGATAAGTGTCCCACGCGGGGATGTCGCCGCTGTCGGTGTGGGCCGTCTCGATGCGGTAGACGGCGGGAGTCACTGTGACGGTGCAGCTGTCGCTCTTGCTGTCGGAGGTGGCAGTGACGACGGCAGAACCCTTCTTGAGGGCAGTGACGCAGCCCGCATCCACCGAGACGATGTCCGTCGGCGAAACGCTCCACAATACCGTCTGGTCGGTGGCGTCCGGGGGCGCGATGGAGGCGCTGAGGTCGGCAGTGCTGCCCCGGCTCAGTTCCAGCGTGTGCTGGCTCAAAGTCACCTTCTCCACCGGGATGATGTCCGGGTCGGGCAGGGGAGTGGGCGGCGTGGTGTCCCACAGTTTTTTGAGGGCCTCAAGGGCATTTTTGGCGCTGCTGTCGGTGTAGCTGACAGAGCCCAGCAGCTTGAGCAGAAGCTCTTTTTCTTCGCTGCCCAGCCCGCTGAGGCGGTCGGCGCTCACGGTGTCGGTGGTCAGTGCGCCGGTGGCGGCATCCACCTTCACCACCCGCACCAGCTGGCCCGCCTGCGGCAGGACGGGGCGGGGCGTTGCCCAGACGTCCAGCGCGTTCAGCCGGACCGCGCCGCTCCTGCCGTTGACGCTCAGGACAGCGCCCTCGTCGGGCGCGTAGGAGGCCGCACGCTCGGCAGCGGCCTCTGCCTGCTCGGCGTAGCCTGCGGCCAGCGTGGCGCTGGCGGCGGTCTGCTGGGCTGAGGCTGCCGCCTCGCTGGCGCTCTGCTTAGCGTTCTCCTCGCCGGAGGCCGCCCGCTTGGCGGCCTCGGCGGCGGCGTTGGCGCTGGCGACCACCCGGGCGATGAACTGCTCGTAGACCGAGGGCGTCAGCTCCTCGCCCCCGCCCTCAGTGGGGAGGATGTCGTGGACGTCATACTGGCCGGGTCGGGTGTAGGCGGTGTAGCCCTCGCCGTTGGCGGCGGCCAGCATCCACTCGCCGCTGGCCCAGCCGGTGAAGCTGCGGCCCACCCGGACGCGGCCCGCTTCGTCCAGCTCCAAAGGCTCGGCCAGTGTGCCGTCGGCGTGGCGGATGTGGAGGGTGACGATGCACCCGGCCCACTGCCGGGGCAGGGCAAATTCCAGCCAGTCCACGCCTTCGGCCTTCTGTGCGCCCAGATGCAGCCGGTGGGGCTGGGCGAGAAATTCGGTGCCGCCGAAGTCCCGGGCGGTAATGTTGATCTGCATGGTGAAAACTCCTTTCGTTTGGTTTTGCATCTGGCCTGATTGTAGCGCAGAGCGGCAAGGCGTGGGAGAGTACACTTTTTTATTTGGAATTTGGTGGGTTCGGCATTTTGCCAAACGGCATTTTCGGGGAGAAATTACCCCCTGTTTCTGGCCGGAAAATAAGGGGAAAACAGCCCGTGATTTGTGTCGGAAATGGGCCTGTCAAGGCCGGTTTGACGCTGCAAAGATGCTCTGCGATACTGCAAAAAACGGCCCGGAAAGCGCGGCGGAAATGTTAAAAATATATGAACGGATAAGAGCCGAAAATTGCGAAAAAATCGGAGAGAAACCATTGAATTTCATGAAATCGAGTGAAAACTATGTACAGATTGCACAAAAAACTATGTGAAGCAATTATCAAACCCGAAGCCCTCGATTTGACAAAACGGCTCCGTTCTGCTAAAATAACGTCCGCTCAACACACGTTGCAGCGCATAAAATTCATCACGGTGAAGTGAAAAGCCGCATTTGTGGCGCCCGCTGTGCGGGGTAACTGCGCACAGTTTGGCGGGCCTTGAGATACAGGCCCGCTGTCCATTCCAAAATCTGAAAAGAGAGGAGTTGTCTCGTATCGCTTCCGTCAAATTTAAGAAAGCATTGCCCGGCTGCACCCGTGCAGCCTCATCCCGTGTGCTGGCGTTCTGCGTCATGGCTGCGTGTCTCGTGTTCACGCTGGCTGTGACCGCCGCGAATCTGCGGCTGACCTACGTCACAGACTCCCACGGTGCGCGGCAGGTGGTCCTCACCTCTGAGAGCGACCCCGCCCGCGTTATGAGCCTTTCCGGCATCGAGGCCGAGGAGGGAGACGAAGTCTACTACACTGCCTTCGCCGGCAGTCTGGCATCCCTGAACATCGAGCGCGCCTTCAGCGTCACCATTGAGGCTGAAGGCCAGGAGTACCCCGTCAAGATGGTGGTGGGTACCGTCGCCGATGCTCTGGAACGTGCCGGCATCACTCTGGAGGGGGACGACTATACCGAACCCGCCCTCAGCGCGATGGTCACGGCTGGCAGTAAGATCGAAGTCCACCGCGTCGAGTATCAGGACAAGGTGGAGACGCAGGCTGTCCCCTACGACACGGAGTACGTCTACACCAGCCTCTACTTCCGCAACACCGGCCACACCACTACGATGCAGCACGGCGCGGAGGGCCAGCAGACCGTCACTACCCGCGAGCGCTGGGTGGATGGTGAGCTGGAAAACAGCGTCGTCACCGATGTGACCACCACCGTGGAGCCGACCGACCATGTGGTCAAGACCTACGGCGCAGGTGCGCCCGTCTCGCCCCTGACCGGCCCGGACGGCACCACCAACGCCCCCGCCAGCTACAGCAAAGTCCTCACCGGCAAGGCCACCGGCTACTATTCCAAGTCCGGCAAAGGCTCCTCCGGTCTGGGTCTGGGGTACGGCACCGTGGCCGTTGACCCCAGCGTCATCCCCTACGGCACCCTGCTGTATATCACTTCCACCGACGGCAGCTTCGTCTATGGCTACGCCGTAGCCACGGACACCGGCATCGCCGTGCAGGATGGCCGCATCCTCGTGGACCTGTTCTACGAGACCTACGCGGAGTCGGTCATCAACGGCGCCATCAACGTCAACGTCTATGTCGTGGGCTGATGGGCCTAGAGAAAAACTGAAGTAAAAGAATGGAAAAGCATCCGCTCTGTTTTTGTGCCAAATGCGCGAAAACCGGGGCGGATGCTTCTTTTTTGCCCGGAATCTGTCATGTTTGCTGATAATTCTTGTCTAAAATTAGAGATGTTGTATATATAAGAAAAATATCAACGAAAAGATTATGGTATATTTTCCAAGAAAGCCCTTGAAAAATCCGACGAAATTCTTTAATATAAGAGAGTAAAAGGCACAGCGCTGCCCATGCGGCCTGTGCGGGGAGGAGCTGTTTATGAAACCGACTGAGGAAAAGACCCGCAGCAATCCATCGGACCTTCCGGTGTATTTGTTCAAGCAGGGCAATAACTGTGAAGCGTACCGCTATTTTGGCGCACACATCGAGCAGCGGGCCGGGGAGACAGGCGTGGTGTTCCGCGTCTGGGCACCGCACGCGACGGCCATCAGCGTGGTAGGCGATTTCAATAGTTGGAAACCGGGCAGCCACCCGATGCGCAAGGTGGACGGCGATTCCGTATGGGAGCTGTTCATCCCGGGCATGAAGGAATATGACGTATACAAATACTGCGTGACCACCCGTTCGGGCGATCTCGTCTACAAGGCCGACCCCTATGCGTTCCACGCCGAGACCCGCCCCTCGAACGGCAGCAAGGTCTATGACCTGAACGGTTTTGTCTGGCACGATACGGCATGGCAGAGCGCCCAGAAGAAGGCGGACGTCATCAACGGGCCGATGAACATCTACGAGATGCACGCCGGCAGCTGGAAGATGAAGGAGGGCGGCCTGCCCTACAACTACTCCGAGCTGGCCGACGAGCTGATCCCCTACATCACCGAGATGGGCTATACCCACGTCGAGCTGCTGCCCGTCATGGAGTATCCCTTCGACGGCAGCTGGGGCTATCAGGTGACGGGCTACTTTGCCCCCACCAGCCGCTACGGCACCCCGAAGGACCTGATGGCCTTCGTGGACAAGATGCACGAGGCGGGCATCGGCGTCATCATGGACTGGGTGCCGGCCCACTTCCCGAAAGACCAGTTCGGCCTGTACAACTTCGACGGCGAGGCCTGCTATGAGGACCCGAACCCCAAGCGCGGCGAGCACAAGGAGTGGGGCACGATGGTGTTCGACTTCGGCCGCAGCGAGGTGCAGAGCTTCCTCATCTCCAGCGCTCTCTACTGGCTGGAGCAGTACCACATCGACGGCCTGCGTGTGGACGCTGTGGCTTCCATGCTCTATCTGGACTACAACCGTAAGCAGGGCGAGTGGGAGCCCAACAAGAACGGCGGCAAGGAGAACC
>OMFY01000271.1_pt1 | contig 37859 bp, 33 predicted proteins | sample 1645701 | NCBI WGS metagenome assembly OMFY01 (sample SAMEA103958111, study PRJEB25191) | human gut metagenome | biome: human-associated habitat [ENVO:00009003]; feature: intestine environment [ENVO:2100002]; material: feces | place: Germany | collected 2013/2015
TCTCTATTTTGGCTGGCCAAAAAGAGAAATGAAGCCTCAAATGCAGCTCGGAGCTGCAGAATGAATATAGAAAAATGTAGCTCTCACGGCAGCGAAGGATGTGGGTCTGCATCGAAAGGGGCGTCGAGGAACGCGCCGCAAATGAATCCTGCGCAGTCCGGAAAACATGCGCCTGCATTCGCTCCGGCGGAGCAGCGCCGCATTTCCGCGGCGGTGCCCCGAAAAAGGGTCCATAAAAAAGAGCATCTCTCTTTACTGATGAGATGCTCTTTCTTTACGGCTTCATTGTTTCCCTCGCCCGCACGAGGGCGCGGACGGTCTCCGGCGATGTGCGGCAGCATCCGCCGATGATGCGCGCGCCTGCCCGATTCCACACCGGAGCGAGCGCCCCGAAGTCCGACGGCGCGCCTTCCCACGCGCAGGTCTCTTCGTTCCAGGTCTCTCCCGAATTGGGATAGACGATGACCGGCTTTCCCGCGGCGCGGAAGCGGCCGATGAGAGCGGCGATGTGCGCCGGCGCGGTGCAGTTCGCGCCGATGGCGGCGATCTGCGGGATACCTGCCAGAAAGGCGGCGCAATCTTCCGCCCGGTCTCCGGCGCAGGTCGTTTCTCCGTCCCGGCAGGAGAAGGAGAGCCATGCCGAACCCGCGGGCAGAGCGGATACGGCGTCCGCTATGGCTTCCGCTTCCGCCAGGGAAGGCACAGTCTCGAAGGCGAGGAGATCCGGCGCTTCGTCGGCGAGGATCAGCGCCCGCTCCCGGTGGAAATCGGCGAGTTCCCGCCGGGAGAGGTCATAGTGCCCGCTGTATTCGGAGCCGTCCGCGAGGTACGCCCCGTAAGGCCCGGCGGAGGCGGCGGCCAGCGCGCGGCGGCCTGTTTCCGCTTCGTATTCGTCCCGCGCCCGTTTTACGAGGCGCACCGCGAGACGGAGAAGGCGCTCCGCTTCTTTCCGGGAGCATCCCTTCGCCATGAATCCGGGGATCGTCGCCTGATAGCCTGCGGAAGTGATGATGTCGGCTCCCGCTTCAAGGTAGCTCCGATGGACGCGGAGGATGGCTTCCGGCGCTTCCATGAGGGCCCTCGCCGACCAGAGGGGATCGGCCAGATCCATGCCCGCCCGTTCCAGTTCTGTGGCGAGCGCTCCGTCCAGCACGAGGAACGGCGTATTTTTCAGTGCTTCCGCCAGTCTGTTCATTTCCTGTCTCCTCCCGGGAAGATTCTCTTCAAAATGCCGCGCAGGGCAGCAAAAAACAGCGGGTCTCCCCGCTGTCTCTTTATTTCAGACGGATCACCACGTGGCGTCCGGAGCCTTCTCCTTCGCTGTCCGTGACGATGTCCGGATCGGCCTGGAGGGCCAGATGGATGATGCGCCGTTCTCCCGGCTCCATCGGTTCGAGTTCGACAGATTCGCCGGTACGCTTCGCTTTTTCCGCCAGGCGCTTCGCCAGCGCGGTCAGGGTCTGCTCGCGGCGGGAGCGGTAATTCTCCACGTCGAGCATGACGAAGTAGCGGTGATGGTAGAGCCGTCCCGCGGCGAGATTGGTCAGGTACTGGATCGCGTTCAGCGTCTGGCCGTGCTTGCCGATGAGGATGCCCAGGCCTTTGCCGCGGAGATTCAGAAGGATCCGTTCTTCATTGACCATTTTTTCCATGGTCACATCGAGATCCATGCCTTTGAATACGCCGGCGAGGAATTTTTTCGCTTCTTCCGCGGTCTCATTCTGTTCTTCCGAGGAGAAGGGACGTTCTTCCCGCGCCTTCGCGGGCGCTTCTTCGTCCGCTTCTTCGTTCTTTGCTTCTTCCGCCGTTTCTTCCGCGGGCGCTTCCGTTTCCGCTTCGGCCGGAACCGCTTCTTCGGCTTCCGTTTCTTCCGGCTCTTTTGCTTCTGCCGGTTCCGCCGCTTCAGCGGCTTCTTCCGCTTCTGCCGTTTCGGCCGGCACCGCGGCCGCTTCGCTCACGAGCTGGCGCACCGCTTTTTCCAGGTCTTCCCGGCTGTCCTCCGCGGAGACGTCCACCACGGCCTGTTTCCGGCGGAGCAGCCCGAAGAGTCCTCCCGACGGTTCTTCCACCACGTGGACGATCGCTTCCGCGCGGGTGATACCCAGCTGTGCCAGGCCTTCCGCTACGGCTTCTTCCACGGTCTTACCGGTGACACGTACAGTTCTCATTTTTCTTCCTCTTTTCCCGGAACTTCCGCTTTTGCCGCTTCCGGCGCTTCTTCGGCCGCTTCGTTCGGCGTTTCTTTCGTTTCTTTTTCCTTCGCCGGTCCGCCGTCTTTATCTGCCTGTTCTTCCGCCGGTCTCTTCGCGCGTTTCTTCTTCGGCGCTTCTTCCGCTTTTTCCGCCTGTTTCTTCACGGCGCGGCGCTTCTTCGGCGCCTCGTCTTTCTTCGGCGTGCGGACAGTGACGACGCCTTTTCTCGCGTCGGCCAGGCGGGCCGTCATTTCACTGCGGAACATGATGGTCTGCTGCACGAACTGGAATACATTGCACACGACCCAGTAAATGACGAGGCCGCTGGGGAAGGTGATGCTGATGTAGCCGATGAAAAGGGGCATGATGTAGAGCATCGTCTTCTGGGAGCCCTGTACGTTCTTCGGCGTGGTCTGCCAGGAGATGACCCATGTGGAGAGCGCCGCCAGCGCCGGCAGGATGTAGGTCGTGTCCGGAGCGGCGAGGCTGTCCAGCCAGAGGAAGCTCTCGTGGGCCGGATCGTAGGGGAAGCCCATGAGCGCGTAGTAAATGGAGATCAGGAAAGGCATCTGGATGAGCAGCGGCAGGCAGCCCGCGGCAGGGGAAATGTGATTTTCCCGGTAGAGGCGCTGCATTTCCGAGCTGATCTTGGCGCGGTCGCCTTTGTATTTTTTCTGGATGGCCTGGATCTTCGGCTGCAGCTCCTGCATGCCTTTCATGGAGCGGATCTGCTTCACAGCGAGCGGCAGCAGCGCCACTTTGATGATCACCGTCAGCACGATGATGGCGATGCCGTAGCTGGGGAATCCGAAGTCATTGCTCATCTGGTAGCAGAACTGGAGCGCCCCGCGCATGACGTCCGCCAGGACGCCCACGAGCCACGCCAGCACTGGGATCTGAAAATCTGACATATGTTGTTACTCCTTACGCGCGGCCTTCATTTCATCCGCGCTTCACATCGGGCACAGCCCTTTTCTCATGGAAAAGCCGTCTTCCGCGCAGGCTGGATTTCATCCGCCCGGAAGTCCGGCAAAAGTTCAAAAAAGAAAAATGCAGCCCCTCACGGTACGGGATCGTAGCCGCCTTTATGAAAAGGGTGGCATTTTGAGATCCGCTTCACTGCGAGCCAGCTGCCTTTGACAGGACCATATTTTTGAATTGCTTCCAGAGCGTACTCGCTGCACGTCGGGGTGAACCGGCAGCACGGCGGCTTGAGCGGCGAAATGTACTTCTGATAGAAACGGATCGCTCTGATCAGACACGTTTTCATCCTTTTGCCTCCAGCATGCCGGCTTTGCGCCACAGAGCGAGGACGGCTTTTTCCGCCTCCGCATAGGACGCGCGGGTCAGAAAGGCCCCTGCCAGGAAGACCGCTTCCCATCCGCCGGAAAGCTCGTGCCGGTGCAGCCGGTAGACTTCCTTCATCAGACGGCGCGCCCGGTTCCGCGCGAAAGCATGGCCGATCTTCTTCGTCGTCACGAATCCGATCCTCGTCGGCCTCGCCGGCACTCTCACTGCGTACAGAAGGCCGGCCCGGTTGCTGATACGCTTCCCGCGGGTATAGATCCTGCGATAGTCCCCGCTGCGGCGGATGCGGGACTCCCGGGGCAGCGTGTACCGCTGTCTTTCCCCGTCCATCTTGCGATCAGGCACTCAGTACCTTTCTGCCTTTCGCTCTTCTTCTCTTCAGCACGATGCGGCCTGCGCGGGTCTTCATGCGGGCGCGGAAGCCGTGGGTGCGTTTTCTCCAGGTATTGTTCGGCTGGAACGTCATTTTTGCCATGTGTCACACCTCCTTACTTATGCCATGGCAGTGTCTTCTTCGTACACTGTAACAGACTAATTATAATAAATGCGCCGCCGGGTGTCAATGAAAAATGCTTGACTTTTACCGGGTCCGCCACAGGAGGAGGGCGCTGCCGCCGACGATGGCCGCGCCGCCGATCCACGACCAGACGGTGAGCACTTCGCCCCAGAAAAGCCATCCCGCCAGGATGTGGAAGAGAATGGCCGTGTACATGACGAAGGAAATGATGACGGAATGCACGTGCTGGCATCCCCAGGTGAAGGCCATCTGCGCGGTGATGGCCGTGACGGACAGCCCCAGCACCCAGAGCCATTCCACACCCTCCGGCCACACGAAGCCCGTGAAGGGGATGAGCGCCGCGCCGCCGAGCATGCTGTAGAACTGGAAATAGAAGACCAGCTCCCCGCCGGAATGGCGGCGCGGGTCTTCCGTGAGTCTGCCGATGCAGATGTACGCCCCCGCGGCGAAGACCGCCGACAGGAGCCCGATGAGAGCGTACCCGTTGAAGGCGCTGAAATTCCACACCTGCATGACGCACGCCGCGCCCGCCGCGATGACCGCGAGGGGCAGCGCCACATGGCCGCCGGGATTGTTTTTCAGAAAGAACGGAGACAGGAGATACACGAAAAAGGCCGACAGTTCCGTGAGGATCTCCGCGTCGCCCAGCGTGAGCCCCTTGAGGGCAATGAAAAAGAGCAGGATGCTGAAGCCGCCGGTGAATCCCCGCAGGTGGAGGAGCATCGTGTCCTTCCCCGAAAAAACGGGGCGCGCCTCCTGCCGGGCGATGAAAGGAAGGAAAAGGAGCCCTATGGCTCCGCGGAGGAACGTGAGCTCCCCCGAGCTCATCCGCCCCAGCGCCTTCGCAAATACATCCATTCCCGTAAAAAGCACCGCCGCCAGCATGGCCGCGAAGATCCCCAGCGTTGCCGAGCGTTGTCTCATCGGTCTCCTCCTCTCAAATTTCTGTTTTTCCGCCTCATCTTACCTGATGAAGCGCGCCGCCGCAAGAGAGCCGCCCGTCTCCCGCCGCGTCCGCCGGAGACGCCCCGCCAAAAGCGGGACAAGCGGCGCGGGAAGATATATAATAGAAAAAATTCTTTTAGAAAGGATGTGCCGCCGGTGCCTGTCGAATGTCTTCCCTTCATCGGTTTCCTCGCGGGGCTCCTGGTCATCTCCTTCGGAGGCGGGGGCGGCGCGATCTACGTGGGCGTGCTCACCGCGCTCTGCGGCGTGCCGCCGGAGCTGGCCGCCTCCACGTCGCTCGCCACCATCATCCCCACCACCTTCGCCGGGGCATTCGGCCATTTCCGCGCGGGCAATGTGGACCTGCGCCTGGCGGGGCTTCTCCTTCTCAGCATCATCCCCGGCACCCTCATCGGCACATGGTGCTCCGCGTACATTCCGGAAAGCATTTACTACCTCATCTCCGCGGCGTGCCTCCTCGTCTTCTCCACGCAGATGCTGTGGACCCTCATCCGGCAGAAAGGGCAGCCCCTCCGCCGGCCGGGGCAGAAACTCACCGCGAAAGAGACCGCCGAAGCGTCCTTCTTCGGGCTCCTTTCCGGCCTCATGACGGGCGCCATCGGCCTTTCCGGCGGCGGCCCCATCACGGCGGCGCTCTTCCTGCTCCGCTGCCCCGCGCTGCGCACGGTAGGCACCTCCGTGGCGGTCATTTCCCTCATGTCTCTCACGGGATTCCTGGGACACCTCACCATGGGCCACATCGACTGGCGGCTCGTGGCGCTCCTCGCCTCCGGCACCATCACGGGCGCCCTCGCCGCGCCGCCCCTCCTCTCCCGCCTCGGCAAAGAACGGGCGGAGAAAGTCATCCGCCCCCTCATCATCACGGTAAATTACATCCTGGGCGTGCTCACCCTCATGAAATGATATTTCCTTCCCCATCATTTCCCTATATAATAAATAAAATACATACCTTTATACATTGACCAGAAGGAGGCTCCCATGGCCGACACCAGAAAAAACAACAAAGCGCCGCTCCTCGACGCGTACTTTGAAAAAGAAGGGCTCCATTTCTTCCAGAAACGCCCCCTCGGCGACGGGGAAGACACCGCGGTCTACCTCACCGCCATTCCCGCCGCGGGGCACCGGCTCCTCACCGCCGTCCTCACGGACAGCTCCATCTACGCCAACATCCGCTGCCACCTGGGCGGGCGCGCCTGGGGCAAAGCCGACGACGGAGCGTACCTCGAATTCCTCCGGAAGCTGAACGCCGCCCACGCCTTCTTCAAGTACGCCGCGAACCAGCAGGGCGGCCTCTATGTCGATATCTGCATCCCCGCGCGGGACGATCATTTCGAGCCCGCCATGATCCGCACGGCCATGAATCTCCTCGTGTACCACCTGGGCGAGGAATACGCCAGCATCCTCCCCTGGCTCGACGAAGTGGGAGACGCGGAAAAAGAACTGAACCGCTGACACGCAAAAAAGGCGGCAGCCCCGAAAAGGACTGCCGCCTTTTTTATTGCGTTTTATCCTCTCCGGGTCACCGCAGCCACCGCCAGGATGACCGCCGCCGCCCCGGCGCACTCCGCGCCGCCGAAGGTCATGCCGAGGAATACCGCGGAAAAGAGAATGGAAGACAACGGCTCCAGCGAATTCAGGAGGCTCGCCTCCGGAGGCTCGATATATTCCACGCTGGAAATATACAGCCAGAACGCCAGCGCCGTGCCGAAGACGATGACGAAAGCGAGCGAAGCCAGCGCCGCGCCGTCCCACAGGCCGGGCGGGGAAAAGAGCCCCGCCGTCGGCGCGAGCGTGACGCCGCCGATGAGCATGCCCCAGCCCACCACGAGGGACGACGGATACCGGCGGATCATCGCCTTCGGCTGCACCGTATAAAACGCCGCGCCCGCCGCCGAGAGGAGCCCCCAGAAAAGCGCCTCTTCGGAAATGGCGAGCGTCCCCCATTCGCCGCGCGTCACCAGGAGCGCCACCCCGCCCACCGCGAGAACGAGCGCCGCCAACACCCGCGCCCCGGGCATCCGCCTCTCCGTCAGCGCCGTCCACAGGATGACCAGGATCGGCATCGTGTACTGGAGGATCGTCGCCGTCGCCGCGTTGCTGAGAGCGATCGCCGCGAAATAGGTGTACTGCACGCCGATCATGCCGAGCACGCCGAAAAGAAGGAGGGACAGCGCCTTCTCCCGCCAGATGGGGAAGAGCCGCTCCCCCCGCTGCGCCGTGAGCGCCAGCAGGAGCACCCCGGCGCCGATCATGCGCGCCGCCGAGAGCCACTCCGGCGTCACGCCCTTATCCTGCAAAAGCACCTGCCCGGCGATGCCCGACGCGCCCCAGAGCACCGAGCCCGCCGCGGCGAGGGCCGCTCCCTTCCCGTGCGCCTTCATGACCGCCTCCCCAGCAGCTGCGGGAGCCACTGCGAAATGAAAAGCCCCGTCATGGTGAGCGCCATGCCCGCCGCCGACGCCGCCGTGATCCGCTCGCCCAGCACGGCCGCCGCGCAGGCCACCGTCAGCACCGGCCCCGCGTAAATGTACGCCGCCGTCCGCACCGCGCCGATGCGGTGCACCGCAAAGCCCCACGTGGCGAAGCACAGCGCCGAAGCCAGCACACCGAGGAAAAGAATATTGAAAAGATTCACCGGGTCCGCCAGCCGTTCCAGCCCGGGCCGGAAATCCATGGCCCGCATCGCGGGAATCATAAAAATGAGGCCGTAGAAGAAAATGTGGCGCGTCTCCTCGGCGGCGGTCTCCCTGAAAGCGGCGAGCTTCTTCGTGAAGACCGAATAAAAAGCCCACGACAGCGCGCCGAGAAATGCCAGCAGGTCGCCCAGCGGATTCAAAGAAAGCTCCGCCGCCCCGGAGAAAGAAATGAGGGCGATCCCCGCCATGGCGCAGACGAAGCCCACCCAGAAAAAGACGCCGATCCGCTCCTCCCGGAGGAAGATCCGCGCGGCGATCGCCGTCAGCATGGGCGCCGCCGCCACGATCATCCCCACATTCGACGCCTGCGAATAAACGAGCGCCATATTTTCAAAGAGAAAATACAGTGTCACTCCGCAGAACCCCGCCGCCATAAAGAGCCGTTCCTCCCGGAAAGGACGGAAGCGGATGCGCGACCGGCACACCAGCGAGAGCACGCAGAAACCGATGAGGAACCGCGTGAAAAGGATCTCGATCGGCTGATACGCCTCCAGCAGGACTTTCGTGGAAATATACGTGACGCTCCACACCAGGATCGTCAGCGCCGCCGCCAGATGCCCGGCTGCCGCTCCGCCCATACCGCTTCCCCCTTTCAGATATTTCTCCCAGTATAACACAGCGAAAAGCGGCGAAAAAAACAGCGCCGCGAAAAAATGTATAGAAAAATTCATTCTTGCATATCCCTACCGCTTTGTTTATAATTAAAAATGTTAATTTCCATAAAGGAGCGGCAAAAGTGATCGACGCCATTTATAAAAGAAGAAGCACCCGCCATTTCATCAAGAAACAGATTCCGGCAGACGTGCTTACCGATATACTCACCGCGGGCACCAAAGCCCCGTCGGAAAAGAACCAGCAGCCCTGGCGCTTCGTCGTCGTGCAGGGAGCGGAGCGGAGAAATGTCATCCGCTGCATGAAAGACGGCATCAAAAAGAACCGCGCCGGGGAAGGCATCTTCTCAAAATATCCCCAGTTCATCCCCAGCGCCGTCTACACCACCCGCGTCCTCGAACAGGCGCCGTGCCTCATCTTCGCGCTGAACGCCCTCGGCTACGCCCTGGACTATGAGAAAGACACCGCGGAAGCGCTGAAAGAATCCAGCGACATCCAGTCCGTCTCCGCCGCTCTCCAGAATATGGCCCTCGCCGCCACCGACCACGGCGTCGGCAGCCTCTGGACGTGCGACATCTACTTCGCTTACCGCGAACTCCAGGAATACCTCGGCATCGAAGGCGAACCCGTCGCGGCTCTCGCCCTCGGCTACACCGACAAAGAGATCCCCGCCACCCCGCGGAAGCCCTTCACGGACGTCGTCTTCTACAAAGGCGCGCCGGAACCGGAAGAATAAAAAACGGGCACCCGAAAGGGTGCTTTTTTCATGTCCGCCGCTCCCTTTCTCTCGAAAAGTGATATAATGAACAAAAGTATCCATTATGAACGAAAGGAGCCTGTATCATGAAAAAACTTCTCTGCACCCCGCTTCCCGCCACTGTCGAGCTCCTCGCCGAACTCGCGGCAATGAAAAAGAAAAACTGGAGCGCCATCCTCTTCGGCATGCGCTGCGGCCTCACCCTCTCCCTCTGGGTCGTCTTCATCGCCATGCTCCTTTCAAAACACAAAAAGAAATCCGCCCCTGAAGCCGTCCCCGAAGAAAAATAACGACCAAAAAGAGCGCCCGTAAGGGCGTTTTTTTCGTGGGCAGCTCAAATAAAGCCCTCGCCGCAGAGCCCGGCATCCAAAAGCCGCCTGCTTTCCGCATCCTCCGAAAACAGAAAAGAAAAATAACTCAAATTCTCGAATTTCATCGATTTCGTTTATTTCACTTATTTCGCCTAATGATTTGAGTTATTGAATAAAAATTTCAACTTTTTCAGTCATTTTTACTTATTTTCATTAAACTCGTTCAATCGTTCTGCGCATTTCACTTTTCACTTCATGAAATGATATAAAAAAGAGCACCTTGAAAGATGCTCTTTTGGGTATGCTATGGAACGATCCCGTTCCCATGCAGTCTTGTCGCCGTTCACTTGCTGTAATACTTCTGTTTTCTGCTGCGCGGATTGGCAGGGAGCGTCATTTTCAGCATTCCCTTTTCGATCAAAGGCGACACATAAACGTTCATTGCATAAGAAACGGTTCGTATCCCCAGGAATTCCGCGATCTCCTGCCTCGTCCGCGGCACCCGACAGAACGCAAGGAGCTTATCCGCCCCGTCCGGCAGGATTTCTTTCTGTAAGATTTCATTACGGAAAATGACCACAAACTCATTTCTGTTATTTCGAAAGATCGGCGGCGGAAGACCGGCCGCTTCCATCTCTCTGCGCATCGTAGGAATGCCGGAATAACGATTCTCCGTATTCGTCTGCACCTCCGCCATGACGGCAAGCACAGGATTTCTCAGATTGGGCCGCGCGTTCCCAAGCTGTTCCACGGTCATCCTCCCATACAGCGCGCCCGGGCTGTGGATCTCGATCCTGTCCGCGAACATTTCTATCTGAACCGGCGTCCCCTCCGTATGAGCACTGTAATCGCGGTGAATGACCGCATTCAAGATCGCTTCACGGAGAGCGACAAGAGGGTACTCCATCCGATCCTTTCTCTCGCCGGTTCTTCGATCCACGACCGTACTCTTTTTCATATTCCTGGCGCAGAATTCCAATGCCTCCGCCGTCATATCCCCAATCGTTCCTTCAATGCGGGCATTATCGGTGAAACGCGCATTACTGCTGTCAATATCTCCGCGGTTTTTCCCCGGTATGACGACCGCTGTTATGGAAAATCCCGGAAAATAAGACTGCGGGAATATCCCAAAATTCATCAATGCCGCCAGCGACGGATGGCCCTCTTCATCAAAGACCGTCAATGTTTTTTCTTTCTCCGCCTCTGGAAGCATGGCAAACTTCGGCTTTCCCTCTTCCCGTTTCCGAATATATTCACCGACCTGTTCCGCGTCCAGCGCACTCCGCCCGGCCTTCATCACCGGACGTTCGTCATCATGGATCTGCTGCCGGAAAGCAGTGAGCGCATAGATCTCATACGCCGTCATATGCTCGTCCGCTTCGCCCACACGGATAAAAGATCCTTTGTCAATTCCGCTTCCTTTGTAGTAGCAGGGCCGCAGCAGCAGATCGATCCCCGGAATCTCTGCCGCGCAGATCGTCACGCCTTCCCACTCCACATCAGTAAGCACAGCTCTGACAGCCGGTTTCATCTCCTTACATTGCTCGCTGACTTTCTTCTGGAGATTCTGAAGATCATATACACCCACCGGGGCAAAATCATTGGATTCATCCAACCCGAAAAGTATGATTCCCCCGTCGTCCTGATTAGAAAAACTGGATAATGTCTCATACAGCTTCGGGCATCCTTTGTGCGCACTTTTTACCTCGATCCGTTGAGATTCCGCTTTTTTCTCCCTGACCTGTTTCGCCAGTTCGATCAATGCTTCTGGAAGCATACTGTATCCTTTCATCAAATAACTCAAATTTTTTCATTTCACTTATTTTAGTGTTTTTCACTTATTTCGTCAAATTATTTGAGTTATTGAATAAAAATTTCGTTTTTTAACTTATTTTTCGCTGAATTATCTTACCATTTCACGAGTTTCATTTCTATTTCACTTTTCATTTCATTAATTTTGCTTTTCGCTGTAAAAAGGAGGCACAAAGCCTATGCAACGAAAATCCTTCTTTTCATTTCGCTTTATTTTTCAGCGCCGGATCGTCGGCGATCCGCACCGCGCCCTGCTCCGTTACCGCTTTTTCAAGAGACAGGTCATACTCCGCGCTGGTGAGATCATAGCGCGGGTCGTATTCGGAATTCGGCGCGCGGAGGAGACCGCAGATCGTGTCGAACATAAGGTCATTGGTGAAAACATCGTCCCTGTGCGCCGCCAGATTGGCCGCCGTTTCCGGATAGGCCGCCTGATAAGCCGGAGACAAGTAGATAAAGAGAGGCACGCGGATCATGTCATACGTAAAGCCGCTGCCGCCGTGGTGCGTATGCGCCATGTCTTCCCCGTGGTCGGAGCAGTACGTCATGGCCTGAAGATTCAGATTTTCAGAGGCGTACTCGAAGATCTCCTTCAGCACTTCATCGGTATAACGGATACTCGTATCATAGTCGGCGGCCCGCTGCCGCTCTCCTCCGTAATCAAACCGGGGAAAGCCGTCCGGCACTCTGTCCCGGTACCGGTCATGGCTGCCCCACAGATGGATGACGATGAAATTACTTCCATCCCTCGGCACCTTTTTCAGCAGCGTCAGAAGATTCCTGTCATCCCCCATGAGCGGGCTCGTCCAGTGCTCTTCCGCCGACGCCGAAGCCAGCAGCGGAACGACTGACGTGTCCTTGTCCTGATTGCTGAGCCAGTACGTCCGGTATCCCGCGCGGTTCGCGATGTCCGTGATTGTCACGATGTCCCCTTCCGTTTTCCCGTTGTACTGGTTCATATTCGTCAGATAATTAAAAAGCGCCGTTACGGTGATGGGGTAATTGGAATAGGCTTTCGGGAAAAGATAAAAACCGTCTTTCCGCGCGGAGAGCCACGGCGTCGTCTCCGACGGATACGCCGGATTGAAAGCTTTCATATGATCCCGGTTCGCCGTTTCCCCGATGACGGCGATCACCGTCCCCGGAAGCGCATGGGGCAGCGTCCCCTGCTCCGCCGTCAGCACCAGCCGGGCAAGGCTTTTCTCATGCTGTCCGGAGAGCTGGCTCATGCTGTCGATATATTTCCGGGCGTGGCGGTATTCCAACCCGGGAAATGTCCTCACGCACCAGTGATTGAGCAGAAGGCAGCCGCAGAGGAAGACAAGGGCCTGCAAGAGGAGCGCCCCTCGGCGCAGTTTCCCCGTTTTCCTCGCTCCGCGGCGGAATTCTCTCCGGATATACCAGACACAGAGCCACGCATACAGCAGAAGGAATGCCGCGGCTCCCGCGGTTCCCGCTGCGCCGAGGCGGGACAGCAGAAATTCCGACGCTTCCTGCGCATTCGTCAGCAGGATGACCGTCATAGTGTCCTGCGAAAACGGCGCGCCGTACAGAATATAGTACGTCAGGTAGACCAGCAGATTGACGCACGCCGCAAAAAGGAGAAGAAAAGAAAAAATGCCCGCGAGAATCCGTGCCGCCCGAAAATGCCGCCCTGTCTCCAGAGAGAGAAAAAGCAGAGCCGCCAGGCCCAGCGCCATCTGGAAGCAGGGACTGGCCGCTTCTGCGCGGATGCCCACCGCTCCGGCGGCAGCGCTTGAAACGAGGGGAAACGGCAGCGCGTACAGCAGAAAAAGCGCCGTCGGCACGCCGCGGAAAGCCGTGAGGAAGCTCTTCCCCGCGGAAAGCGCCGCCAGAAAGAAGACCGCCGTCCCGGTCAGGAACGTCCGCACGCCGTAGGTCCAGGTCAGCAGCTCCCGTATTCCCGCCAGCGCATAGATCAGGTACACGATGCCCGCCAGCAGAAGCGCTTCCAGCAGGTACCGCCCCGCCTTCTTCCCGGCTTTTCCGCCAATGCTCTCCCGTACTGTCATCCCTCATCCTCCCGCACATCGTTCGCAAGACAATCAATCCCTGTAATTATCCCCCCCCGGAAGGTCGTCTGTCAAGTCCTATGGATATTCCCATGCAAAAATCCCGCTTCCTTTTTCGGAAACGGGATGGTCTGTATTTCTATTCTATTTTCTCTCTATGCCGGACATGGAGGGGAAGGTCCGGTCGGCGGCGTAGTTTCCGAGGATACGGAAGCCTGTGCACATGGAGGCGAGACGGGAGAGAGTCTGGGCGTTGGCCGGGTCGTCCAAGCGGCCCATGACGTCGATGTGGAAGCAGTAGTCGAAAGGCGCGCCCCCGTTGGGCCGGGATTCGAGGTGGGTCATGTTCATGCCGCCGTAGAAGAAGCACCCCAGCACGTGGTAGAGTGCCCCCGGCTCGTGGGGCACGGTGAGGACGAGGGTAATCTTGTCCGCCTTCTCATCAGGCACGCTCTCCGGCGCGATGATGAAGAAGCGGGTGCAGTTCATCGCATTCTCCTGAATGTCTTCCTCCAGGATCTCCAGACCGTAGATCTCCGCGGCGAGGCTCCCGGCGATGGCCGCCAGGCCCGGCGTCTCCGCCGCCCGCGCCGCGCTCTCCGACGTGCTGAGGCAGGGGATCCGCTCCCATTCCCGATGGGCCGCCAGGAAAGGCCGGCACTGGGCGAGCCCCTGCGGATGAGAACAGACCGCGCGGATCTCTTCCCGCCTCGTTCCGGGCCGCGCCATCAGGTGGTGGCGGATGGAAATGCATTTCTCCCCCGTCACGGCGCAGTCATAGGCGCGGATGAGATCGTACACCTCTGTGATGCCGCCGGTTGATGAATTTTCAATGGGCACGATGCCCCGCTCCGCCCGCCTTTCCGCGACGGCCCGCACCACGTCTTCAAAGGTGTCCATATATTCCGCCCGCACCGGCTGCGCGCCGAACCACGCCCGCATGGCCTCGTCGGTGTGCGAGCCCGGCGCGCCGAAGCAGGCCGCCCTGATCCTGTCTGCCATAGAAATGCCTCCTTTATTTTTCCTATTCTATCCGTCGGAAAAAATGTCTGTCAAATCAGCAGAAATATTTTTATTTTTTTCGATATGCCCTTTCTTTTTTCTGCCGACTCATGTATAATATAAGCATCGAAAGACTTCAATATATTTTACATACAGGAGGCCCATCATGAAACTGAACGAATCCGTCAAAAAGCTGCTCAACGATCAGGTCGTCAAGGAATTTTATTCCGCCTATCTCTACCGTTCCATGTCCGCGGACATGAAGGCGGCGGGCTATAAAGGCTACGCGCACTGGCTGATGAAGCAGTATGAAGAAGAAATGGAACACGGCGAAAAGATCGTCGCTTACATTGAAGACCGCGGAGACACCGTAGACTTCGGCCAGATCGGCGCAGTGGAAAAACATTTCGACTGCCCGCTGGAAGTGGCGAAAGCGGCGCTCGCTCATGAAGAATACGTGAGCAGCTCCATCCGCACCATCTTCAAGGCGGCCCGCGAAGAAGGCGATCTGGAAACGGAGATCTTCCTTCAGTGGTTCATCACCGAACAGGTCGAGGAAGAAGCGAACGCGACGGAAGTCAGAGACGGCTTCGAAGCGGCAGGCGAATGCAAAGGCCTGCGCCACATGTTCGACGCGCAGCTCGGCGCAAGATGATTTCACAGAAAAGGCGGCTCTCCGGAGCCGCTTTTTGCATGCAAAAAACTCCCCTTCCGAAAGAGAAAGGGAGTTTTTTATTGGTCATTTCTGTCCGTAGTAGGCATTCGGGCCGTGCTTGCGGAAATAATGCCGGTCGAGAAGGTACTGGGGCATGCGCGCCGCCGGATCGAGGGCGATCGTCCGCTGCGCCATATCCGCTACAGTCTCGAGGACGACGGCGTGGTACACCGCTTCCGCCGGATCTTTGCCCCACGTAAAGGGCCCGTGATTCCGCACAATGACGGCCGGCACGGCGAGCACATCGCCGCTCCGCTCCCGCAGGGCCTCAATGATGACGCGGCCCGTATTGGCTTCGTAGTCGCCGTCGGCTTCGCTCTTCGTCAGGCTCCGCGTACACGGCACAGGACCGTAGAAATAGTCCGCGTGGGTCGTGCCGAGGGCGGGGATGTCCAGTCCCGCCTGGGCGAAGGCGACCGCCGCGGGGGAATGGGTGTGCGTCACGCCGCCGATCTCCGGAAATTCCCGGTACAGCGCCAGATGCGTCGCCGTATCGGAAGAAGGCCGCCATTTCCCTTCCGCCGTCCTTCCCGTCTCGAGATCCACGCAGACCATATCTGCCGCGGTCATGCCCTCATAGGGCACACCGGACGGCTTGATGACCATGATCCCCGCCGCGCGGTCGATGCCGGACACATTGCCCCAGGTATAGATGACCACGCCCCGCCGGACGAGCTCCAGATTGGCCGCGCAGACTTCTTCTTTCAGCGTTTCCAGCATGTCACGCCTCCGCGTCCATGAGCCAGAGTTTCTCCGCCGGGAAGACAGCATAGACTTCGCCGGCATGAATGTCCCGCCCGGGGTCGAACATATCGACGATCCAGTCTTTTCCTTCTCTGTCCCGGATGAAGTACCGCACTTTCTCGCCGAGAAACATGCTGTTCGTGATGACGGCGGGAATATTGACCATGCCCTCCTGCGGGTCGCGGAAGAGCTGGATGCATTCGGGACGGATGCTGGCGGTGTAAGCCATTCCCGCTTCCGTCTGCCGCGCGGCGGGAATGGATACGCCGCCGTAGACCGCGCGGCCCCCTTCCCCGCCCGTCACAGAAAGCAGGTTCGTCGTGCCGATGAAGTCCGCCACGAAGGGCGTCTTCGGCTCGAAGTAGATCTCCTGCGGCGTGCCGACCTGATGGATGACGCCGTCCCGGAGCACCACGATCTTGTCCGACATGGAGAGCGCTTCCGACTGGTCGTGGGTGACATAAATGGTGGAGAGCCCCATTTTCTGCTGGATGCCGCGAAGCTCCACGCGGACGCTCTCTCTGAGCTTCGCGTCCAGATTGGACAGCGGCTCGTCGAGGAGGAGGATCTCCGGATCCATGACGAGGGCTCTCGCCACGGCCACACGCTGCTGCTGTCCGCCGGAGAGCTGATTCGGGAACCGCTTCTCCATCCCCGAGAGCTGCATCAGCTCAAGGGCCGCGGCGACTTTCTTCTCGATCTCCGCTTTCGGCCTGTTTTTCACCTTCAGCCCGTACGCCACATTTTCAAAGACCGACATGTGCGGGAAAAGAGCGTATTCCTGGAAGACCATGGCCGTATTTCTCCCGTACGGCGGGATGCGTTCGATGCGCCGTCCGGAAAGGAGGATCTCCCCTTCGTCAGGCTCATAGAATCCGGCGATCATGCGGAGGAGCGTCGTCTTCCCGCAGCCCGACGGACCGAGAAATGTCACAAATTCTCCTCTGCCGATCTCCAGATCCACATCTTTGATGACGTGGCTGGCGCCGAAATATTTATTGATCTTTTTTAATTCAAGTACTGCTTCTGACATGATCCACCTCTGGTCTCACAAATTTACAGGTCAAAGATATTGATCTTATCCCTGAGGATGAGCTTCACGGCGCCGAAGGTGATATAGATCGAGAGCATCATGCCCACGGCGGTCGCGCTGGCGGTGGGCAGGAATCCCTGATCCGCCAGGCTCATGATATTGATGGACGCCAGATTCCATTCCGGCGACACGAGGAAGATGACGGTGCTGAGCGTATTCATGGAGCGCATGAAAGCGTACACGAAGCTCACGGAGAGCGAATTCTTCAGCATGGGCAGGACGATCTTCCGGAAGGTGGTATAGCTGCCCGCGCCGAGATTGGCCGAGGCCTGCTCCATGGAGGCGTCGATCTGCTTGAGCCCCGCCACGGCCTGCCGGTATCCCACGGGAAGCTGGCGGAGCGTCATGCCCAGGACGATGATGGCCATGGTGCCGGTCAGCTCCAGCACGCCGTCATTGAAGGCCAGGATGAGCGCGAGGCCGATGAACGTGCCCGGGAGGGACACGGGGAGCATGGCGAGGAAATCCATCACCGTCCGTCCGGGGAACCGTTTCCGGATGGTAAGGAAAGCGAGGGCGATGCCGAGGACGGTGGTCACTGCCGCCGTGGTCATCGCCGCCGACCAGCTGTGGAGCAGCACGTTCGACTGGACGACGCCTTCCCGGAAATACTGGAGGGTGAAGGTATAGTCCGCGCCGAAAGCCACGGTGAAAGCGAAGAGGAAGACCACGCCGATGATCATGAGGATCGCCGCGCAGAGGAGCGAGCAGAAAGCGAAGAAGCACCACGTGGCGAACGGCCCTGCCGTCACGCGGATGAGCCCGGCCACAGGCTTGCCCGTCACGGTGACATAGGAATTTTTCTCCAGATAATAGCGCTGGATGAAAAAGACGAGGAGCGTCGGGATCACGAGGAATACGGAGAGCACCGCGCCCATGGGCAGATCCCACGCGCCGGTGACCTGCGTATAGGCCTCCGTCGCCAGCACATGATAATTGCCGCCCACCAGCATCGGATTGCCGAAATCAGCGAGGCTGTTGATGCCCACCAGCAGAAAGGCGCTGGCCAGGCCCGGCGTGGCGAGGCGGAGCGTCACCGTGCGGAAGAGATACCATCCCCGAGCGCCCAGATTCTGCGCCGCCAGCTCCAGATTGGGACTGATGGACTTCAGCACGCCGGAGATCGTGATATACGCCAGCGGGAAAAAGGCAATGGTCTGCGCCACCCAGAGCCCGACGGGGCCGTAGAGGTCTGTCTGCAAGTGGAGCAGGTGCCACGTGATGAACCCGCGCCGTCCGAAGAGCATGATGAAGGCGAGCCCCGTCACGACGGAAGGCGCCATCGTCGGCAGGAGCGCCACCACCTGGAAAAAGCGCTTCCCCGGCATATTCGTGTAATTCACGGCATACGCGAAAATGAAGCCGAAAATGATCGCCGTCGTCGTCGAGGCGAGCGACGAAAAGAGCGTATGGCCGAAGACCGTTATGAATTCACGGCTCGTCACCGCCCGCTCCCAGTCGGAGGCGTCCGGGACGAGAAGGATCTTCGCCAGCGGATACAGAATAAATAGGCCGAAGAGCAGGAAAAGCACGACGATGCCCGCGAGGAGCGGCGGCTCCCGGAGGAGCACTTTCATCTCCGCCTTCCATCCCGTATGCTCATGGCCCGCAGCAATTTCTTTCATAGGAACTCCCTTCAAGGCCGGAAGACCAGCCATCCTTTCTGCCGGGCATCCCCGGCTCCATAAGGCAGAGTGGCTCTTGCCCCCGCTTTCGGCAGAGGTAAGAGCCACAGAAGAATCTCATTGATTTCCGCTTATTCTCCGAAGAATTTCGCGCAGTTCGCGTCTTTGTCCGCGCCGGCCTTCTCCATATCATAAGCATTGTAGAGCGGCAGTTCCGTCAGCGGCTTCTGGCCTTTCGGCGGAGCTACGTCAGGATTGCACGCTACACCGTTCGTCGTGCGGACCAGGATTTCTCCCGCTTCTTTCGTCAGGCAGTAATCCACAAATGCCTGAGCGACTTCTTTATCCGCGCTGTTTTTGATGATCGATACAGGGCAGAGCGTCCAGCCCGCGTCCTTGTAGATCGTGCTGTGGATCTTCTGGCCTTTCTGGCTGACCAGCATCTGATCGGAAATGAAATTCAGGGCGATCAGGTATTCTCCCGCGCCTGTCTTCTGTGCCGGCGCGAATCCCGACGGCGTGAACTGCGCTACCTGATCTTTCAATTTCAGCAGGTAATCCCAGCCTTTTTCCTCACCCTGCGACTGGAGCACAGAGCTGATGAAGGTGAGGCCCGTGCCGGATTTCCGCGGATCCGGAGCGATGATCTCGCCCTTGAAGGCCGGATTCAGCAGGTCTTCCAGCGTTTCCGGAGCCTTGATGCCCTTCGGTTCGAATTCCTGTTTGAAACGGGCTTCATTGTAGCCGATGGACATGATCTCCAGGTACGTGCCGTACCAGTAGCCGTCCTTATCCTGATATTCCGGCTTGATCATCTTCGCGTTCGGCGACTTGTACGCTTCCGTCAGGCCGTCCGCCTTGGCTTTCGCGTGGGCATCGCTCGTGCCGCCCAGCCAGATATCCGCTTTCGGAGAATCTTTCTCCGCCGTGATGCGCGCCAGCGCTTCGCCGGTGGGCAGACGGATGAAGCTCACATCCGCGCCGGTCTTCTGTTTGAACTGATCGGCCAGCTCCTTTGCCGTGTCCTCATGGAACGACACATACATGACGAGCTTCTTGCCTTTCAGATTCTGGCCGCCTTCCGACTTTGTGTCAGAAGAACCGCCGCATCCCGCCGCCAGCGCGACCGTTCCCGCGAGGACCGCCGCCGCCAGTGCTTTCCATTTCATACTTACCCCTCCTTGACTGATTCTTTACAAATCTGTAACAATTTTACTATATCTTTACGGATACCCGCAAGAGTATACCGCCCGCCGCCTCCTATAATGCAGCCATAAAATTTTTCTTTGACCATATATAACCCACATTCTTTCACGAGCCGATAATTAACGTACACTTATTTAAGACCATCTATGCCATTTATAATAACGGGATATCCGCCTGCCTGTCCTCGTCATTCTTTCAAAAACAACAAAACTCCCCTTCCGAATCGGAAAGGGAGATTTTTCTGTCACATCGGTTCTGAAAGAGCGGGCGGAGCAGAGCGGGCGCGGAAGAGGAGGGCAAGGGCCGCGGCGAGGAGGAAGAGGAGCGCTCCGGCAAGAGAGAAGCGCGTCCCCGCGAGGGTGATGAAGAGCCCGCAGAAAGCGGTGCCCGCCATGGTGCCGAAATTGGCCGCCGTCAGGAAGAGGCCGTTCGCGAAATCCGGCGCTTCCGGCGCGGCGGAGGTGATCATGGACTGGCCCGCCACACTGGCGAATCCCGCGAGAACGCCCAGCAGGAGGATGACCGCCCCGGCGGCGAACGCGGCGCTTCCCGCGGCGAAGAGGAGCAGGTAGCCGGCACCGAGCGCGGCGGGGAGCACGGCTTTCCACCGGCCGGAGCGCTCGGAATAAAAGCGCCCCGCCAGCAAATTCCCGGCGATATTGGCGGCCCCGTAGCCGAGAAGGACGGCGCTCGCCCCATCGAAGGACATGCCCGACACGCGGTGCAGGAAATCGGTCATGAAGCTGAAGAAGCCGAACATGGCGCCATTGATGAAAGTGAAAGCCGCCGCCGACCAGAGGAGGACAGGCCGTCTCAGCACGGCCAGCTGCGCGCCGAGTGTCTTCCTTTCCGTCGGCATGGAGGGCATGAACAGGAGCGTTCCCAGAAAGCCCAGCCCGTTCACCGCCGCGAAAAAGAGCATCGCCGCGGAAAAGGAGGTGTGGGACGCGATGAAGCTCGTCACGGGCACGCCGAGCACCATGCCCGCGGAAACGCCCACGAAGACCTTCGCCGACGCTTTCGGCGCCATGTCCTTCGGCACGGCGGCAGCCGCCGCGGTAAACGCCATGGAGACATACACCGGATGGAGGAAAGCGGGCAGCGCGCGGGCGGCGAGAACCACCGCGAAATGATCCACCGCCGCGGAGACGAGATTGGCCGCCGTGAAAAGGCCGAGCGCTGTGAGCATCACCTTTTTCCTGTCAAACCGGGAGAAAAAGAGCGGCATCACCGGCGCGGAGAGCGCCACGATCCCCGCGAAGATACTCACCGTCCACCCCGCCTCCGGCACGGTCACGCCAAAGGTCTCCGCGATGAGCGGGATGATCCCCACCACGCCCATTTCCGTATTGATGATGCCGAAGACGCCGAAAGTGAGCAGCAGCACCAGCAGCTGCCCGTCTGTTTTTTCTTTTTCCTGTTTCATAGAATCTCCTTTCTGCCTGATCTACTCTGGACGCAGTATACCCGGAAATTCCGATGACTTCAAAAGCTTAATTCACATGCCATCTATACTCGAAGAGCATGAAGGTTTTCCGATTTCTTCCAAAAAAGAACAAGAAAAAAGACCCCGCAAGGGGGGGGTCTTCTTTCGTAGGGTCATTCTTTTCAGAATTAGAATACGTAGTTGAGGGAAACCATCCACGTATCGTCCGGATCGCCTTCGTCCGTTTCGCCGTCCGCTTCCGCAGCAAAAGCATATTCTGCGTGCAGATACATGTTCTGCATGAGAGTGACTTCCGCGATGGCGTTCCAGAATTTAATTTCTTCATACTGGGACGCATCTTTGCCGCCGGTCAGCAGCGTATCCAGAATGTCGGTGTTGAGACCGGTGCCGCCGAAGTAGGTTGCCGCCGCCACATCGTTGTAGGCGAGGTCGAGCTGCCAGGTGCCGGGCTTCTTCAGGTCTTTTGCACCGTAGCCAACGCCTGCGTTCCAAGAGGTATCTTCAGCGCCGCCATAATCTTCCGTATTCTGCCAGTATTCACCGAACACACGGAAATCGCTGATCGGTACAACTACACCAACGCCCCAAATATTGGCTTCATCAAGACCAAGTCCCAGCGCATCCACATTGGAATTGGTGTCAAGATTCATGGACAGATAGTTTGCGTATACATCAAACGTACCGAAGTCTGCATCTGCTTTTACATAGAAGGTATCATCCGGCTTGGCAGCGAAATCATAACCCTTAATATTTTCATTATAATCGAAGAAAGCATTGAACTGGCCATAGCCTACAGCGAGGTTCACTTTGCCGAACTGAGCGGATACTTCTGCGCCATCAAAGTTGCTGGAGCTACCATAGAGCCAGCCGCCCTGATTACCGAAGTTATTCGCGTACCGGCCGAGGGTGACATCCCAAGCGCCGAAGTCATGGTTCACGTTCAGCACTTCCGCTTCCACATCGCCATCGTTCTTACCTTCGCCATCGAGGTCTACGTTACCACTGGTAAAGCGGGCGTTAACGGTGGTGCTGTCATTGACCTGGCCCTTCATGTTGATGCGGATGCGGCCGTTCCAGCTTTCGTCAGCGCTGTTGTCCTTGCTCTGGTAACGCATACGAGCATCGCCGCTCCAGGAGATGTTGCCCACTTTCTTTTCGAGGTTGGACACACGTACGCCGAGGCTGTCCAGTTCGTCTGCGTATTCAGCTGCCAGTTTGTCGATGGTGGCGCGCTGTTCCGCGTTGTACTGGTCTTCTTTCGCCATCAGGCGGGCCACGATCTGAGCCATTTCGTAGCGGGTGATGTTCGTCTGGCCCTTGAAGGTGCCGTCCGGATAGCCTTCTACGATGCCCTGGTCAGAGAGATCGGATACTGCCTGATACGCCCAGTCAGAAGTGGACACATCGGAAAACGGATTGGCTGCATAAGCGGAAGCGCCTGCAGCAAGAGCAGCTACAGCTGCCATTGCGAGAATCTTTTTCATAATTCTTCGCTCCTTTCTTTTTCCCCTGTATTTTTCGGGAAACGCCGGAGAGGAGCCCAGTCAAGAGTTGCCTTGTTTCCTCTGCTTCGCTCGTCTCTTCTTTTTCCGTCCGGCCAAAGGTGGGGAGGTCTTTGCGCTTATTGACAATATAGCATGCTATCATTCCCCTTTCAACTGCCTTCAGCGCAATTTGCTTGCTTTTAACTATATTTAAATCGTGCGTTGTTATAACGTTTCTTATTTATTTTCTTTCTGAATTTTTCCGCAATTTAAAAGAGAGAATCTTTTCAGATTCTCTCTTTTTTGCTTCAAACTGTGTATCGGTCTTCCCCGAAGGAATTAGAATACGTAGTTGAGGGATACGGTCCAGGTGTCTTCCGGGTCTTCGCCTGCATCTGCATCAGCTGCAAATGCGTATTCTGCATGCAGGTAGGTATTCTGTGCAAGAGCCACATCTGCCATAGCGTTCCAGAAGGTAATGCTTTCTGCACCGTAGAAGATTTCTTCTTTTGTACCCTTCATATCAGCAGGCCAGCCTTTATTCGTTTCATGAATATTCCACAGCGTGCCGAGCATATCGGTCTGGAGGCCGGTGCCGCCGAGGTATACGCCCTGACCCACTTCATTGTAGGCTACGTCGAGGGACCAGCTGCCTGCTTTCTTCAGGTCAAGCTTGCCATAACCGATACCAGCGTTCCAGGCATCGTCACCGTTGCCGTCCCAAGCAGTGTTCTGCCAGTATTCACCGAATACACGGAACTGATCGATCGGAACTACGAGGCCGACACCCCAGATATCAAAGTCTGCATCATACGGCCCTACTTTACCTTCCGTATTGGTGTAATAATTTGCATAGAGATCAAATGCGCCGAAGTCCGCATCTGCTTTCGCATAGAAGACATCCTGATTGGCAATCAGATCGCCAGCATAGTCCTTGGAATATTTGAGTGCGCCCTGTTTTTTGGTCCAGTTATCAGTGAAGCTGTAATCACCGGTATTGAACTGGCCATAGCCGACTTTCAGGTTGACTTTGCCCAGCTGGGTTCCTACCTGAACGCCGTCGAAGCCGTTGGAATCACCATAGAGCCAGCCGCCCTGGTTGCCGAAGTTGTTGCTGTAACGGCCGAGGGTGACATCCCATGCGCCGAAATCATGAACAACGTTCAGAGCTTCTGCGTTGACGTCCGCATTGTCTTCACCCTTGAAGTTGACGTTGCCGGTGGACAGACGAGCGTTGACGGTGGTCTTTTCATTGACCTGGCCCTTCATGTTGATGCGGATACGGCCGTTCCAGCCTTCTTCGCTCTTGTTATCATTGCTCTGATAACGCATACGAGCGTCGCCGCTCCAAGAAATGTTGCCGACTTTCTTTTCCAGGTTGCTTACGCGTACGCCCAGGCTGTCCAGTTCGTCTGCATATTCAGCAGCGAGCTTGTCGATGGTGGCACGCTGTTCAGCATTGTACTGATCTTCTTTTGCCATCATACGAGCGATGATCTGTGCCATTTCGTAGCGGGTGATGTTCGTCTGGCCCTTGAAGGTGCCGTCCGGATAGCCTTCTACGATGCCCTGGTCAGAGAGATCGGATACTGCCTGATACGCCCAGTCAGAAGTGGACACATCGGAAAACGGATTGGCTGCATAAGCGGAAGCGCCTGCAGCAAGAGCAGCTACAGCTGCCATTGCGAGAATCTTTTTCATAATTCTTCGCTCCTTTCTTTTTCTCCGTTTTTTTATTTCGGGAGCGGTCGGAGAGGAGCCCGATCAAGAGTTGCCTTGTTTCCTCTGCCTGCTCGTTCTCTTTCTTTTCCGTCCGCCGCACGGGATGGAGTTCCTTTGCGGTTAACCGTAATATACCACACTTTTGTGCCCCCCCCGCAACTATAATTTATTACCTTTTCGCATTTTTTATTTTCTTAATGAATAAATGGTTTTCTTTATTCCCGCAGGGGGAAAGGGACTCATTTGCGGCGCAGGCTCCGCGAGGAGCAGGCGGGGCAGGCACACACTTCGCTGCCGCTGTATTCCCGCACGGTGCGGACGCAGGCCTACACTTTCCTCTCCGCCTCTTTCGGCGCGGACGCGGGCTCATGATTTCCTGCCGGGAAGCTGTCGATGCGGGTTCACATTCTTCGCTGCCGCGGGTGCTTCATTTTTCTATTTTTCTTCTATGGCATTCTGCCACATTGGAGACTTCATTTCCTTCCTGTCCTGACAGGCAGGAAACGAAGCAGAGGAAGGAACAGCCGCCCACGTTTCCGACCTAAAATTTCCCCGCGCCGCCTACCTCCGCGCAACTCGCTCCCTGCGGTCGCTCAGACAAGCGCTCCGGCTTCACGGCGGCCCGTGAAAATTTTGCCCTGCGGGCCGGTCGGGAGCGGAATGGGCGGGGAGCTGTACCAGTGTTAGATGAAAGTTTCTCAGGCGGTGCGGATGCAGGCGAGGGCGTTACGTTTCTCTCACACACGGCGAAGCCAGACGAGAGAAATGGGGATACGTGCATTTGCGGAAAGTCGTGTCGGCCCCTTCGGGGCCATCCTTGTATGCTTATCATTGTGTGCAGGCGGTGTGGCCTCCACGAACAAGATCTGCCTCCACCGCTCCTTTCGAAACGGGGCTCCATAACGACGCTTCCCTTTCTTCGCAGGCAGCGCAGAAAGCCCCCCCATTTTCCCCACACAAAAAGCTCCGCCGATTATTCAGCAGAGCTTTTCTTTTATTTTTCGTAATGCTCTTTGTACCATTTGGCAAAACGGCCAAGGCCTTCGGCTATAGAGGTCGACGGCTTGAAGTCGAAGTCTCGGATGAGGTCAGTCACGTCGGCGTAGGTCTGGTAGACGTCGCCGGGCTGCATGGGGAGATATTCTTTCTTCGCTTCCCTGCCGATGGCTTTTTCGAGTGTTTCGATGAAATCCATCAGTCTCTCCGGCTTGTTGTTCCCGATGTTATAGACTTTGTACCGGTCGCCGAATTCGTTCGCTTTCGGCGGATTGCAGAGCATGTTTTCCACGCCGCGAACGATGTCATCAACATAGGTAAAGTCGCGGAGCATGTCGCCGTGATTGTAGATCTGAATGGGTTCGCCGCGGACGATCTTATTGGTGAATTTGAAGTACGCCATGTCCGGCCGTCCCCAGGGACCGTAGACAGTGAAGAAACGAAGGCCCGTGGCGGGGATACTGTAGAGATGGCTGTAGGTATAGGCCATGAGCTCATCGGATTTCTTCGTCGCCGCATAGAGGCTGATGGGGTGATCCACATTGTCCGTCGTTGCGAAGGGCGTTTTCTCCTGATTGCCGTACACGGAGGAGCTGGACGCATAGAGGAGGTGTTCCACCGGGTAATGACGGCACGCTTCGAGAATATTAAAAAATCCCACGATATTCGACCGGATGTACGAACGGGGATTGTCGATACTGTAGCGCACGCCTGCCTGCGCGGCAAGATTCACCACGATATCCGGTCGGAAATCTTCAAAAAGCTTCGTCACCGCCGCTTCATCGGCAAGATCGCCGCGGACAAAGGTGAAAGACGGTTCTTTCTCAAGGATGGCGAGTCGCGCTTCTTTGAGAGACACATCGTAATAGTCGTTCAGATTGTCGATGCCGCAGACGGAAGCTCCCAGCGAGAGGAGTCGCTTCGCCAAATGGAATCCGATGAATCCCGCCGCGCCGGTGACGAGCACTTTTTTCGACGGGTCGAAAGGCTGAAAATTTGCCATGGGTCCTCCTCAATCCCGCGAGAAGAGGTCGCGGGTATACACTTTTTCTTTCACATCAGCGAGATCATCAGAGAGGCGGTTCGCCACGATGACGTCGCATTCTTTCTTGAATGCCGCCAGGTCATTTACCACGCGGGAATGGAAGAAATCCGGCGCAGCGAGGGTCGGTTCGTAGACGATGACTTCGATGCCCTTTGCTTTAATGCGCTTCATCACGCCCTGAATGGCGGAAGCGCGGAAATTGTCGGAAGCGGTTTTCATGGTGAGGCGATACACACCCACTACTTTCGGATGCCGGGCAAGAATCATGTCGGCGATGTGGTCTTTCCTCGTGCGATTCGCCGCGACGATGGCGGAGATGAGGTTCTGCGGCACGTCGCTGTAGTTCGCGAGAAGCTGCTTTGTATCTTTCGGGAGGCAGTAGCCGCCGTAGCCGAAAGAGGGGTTATTGTAGAAATCGCCGATGCGCGGATCGAGGCAGACACCTTTGATGATCTGCGCCGTATTCAGGCCGCGCATTTCCGCATAGGAGTCGAGCTCATTGAAGTAGGCCACACGGAGAGCGAGATAGGTATTCGCAAAAAGCTTGATGGCCTCCGCTTCGGTGGAGCCGGTGAAGAGCATGGGAATGTCCTTCTTGATAGCCCCTTCAGCGAGGAGATTCGCGAAGGTACGGGCCCGCTCCGAGTCTTCGCCCACAACGATACGGGACGGATAGAGATTGTCATAGAGCGCCTTCCCCTCGCGGAGGAATTCCGGGGCAAAGATGAGGTTGTCCGTGTGGTAGCGTTCTTTCATCTGGGCGGTGTAACCCACGGGCACGGTGGATTTGATGATCATGACGGCCTTCGGATTGATATCCAGCACTTCCTCGATGATGCACTCCACGGAAGAAGTATCAAAGAAATTCTTATCCGGGTCATAATTGGTCGGAGTGGAGATAATAACATAGTCCGCGCCGGTAAAAGCGTCTTTCGGATCGAGGGTCGCCCGGAAATGAAGAGGCTTCTCGGCAAGATACTCTGAGATCTCCCGGTCCACGATGGGCGACTTTTTTTCATTCAGCATCTGTACTTTTTCGGGAATGATATCCAGCGCCACCACGTCATTGTGCTGGGCGAGCAATATCCCGTTCGAAAGTCCTACATAACCCGTTCCTGCAATTGCGATCTTCATATATGGCCTCCATAAGAACATATGTAATCCTGTTACTTCTATTATAGTAAAAGCCTTTATAATCTCAAACCAATAAGAGGTACGCTTTTCACATCTTTATTAAATGCTCTGCACACCCCGAGAGCAAATTACTGCTCCTGACGTCTCCGCAATTTCCGAATCCGCCGACGCTGCTGTTTTTCCGCAATCATTCTCTGAAACTTTCCCAGCACAGAAAGCGCCGCAAGGCAATTATGACGAATCAGAAAGCTGCCTGCTTTTAATCCCATGGAGCCATTCCTATGCTTTGACAGGTAGTCCCTGATCATTTCTATCTCATTATCTGTCAGAAGCCCCTGCCCCATATTCAGCATGACCGCGCGGACGGCCGCATGGATTGCTTTTTCCGCACAGAAGTCCTGCTCCTCTTCTGCATACCGTACCGCAAGTCGTTCATGCTCTCTCCAGGCCAGCCAGCGGTTATAGTGCAGCCGAATATAGCTCCGGTCAAAGCCTGTCATGATGCTGGTTTCATTTTCATGGCTGTATATATACAAACTTTCCGGCATGATAACGATCTTCTCCGCGCGAAACGCAGCAGAAGGAAGGATATACAGGTCCTCCATCGTGATGTTTTCGGGGAAGCGGATCCCTTCCCATAATTCTCTTTTATATAATTTTCCCCACACAAAATTGGGAAGATCATTCCGCAAAAAGGCTCTCTGTATGGTCAATGTATCCGCATATATCGGCCAGTCGGCATAATCGCGGTGAATCTTTCCCCCCGCTTCAATCCGGTCGTGTCCGGCCATAACCATATCGGCCCGTGTTTCGTTCAGAGCTCTATACATTTCTTCCAGCGCCTGCGGCAGCAGATAATCATCGGGATCGAGAAAATAAAGGAACTCCCCGCCAGCTGCCTTCAGCCCTTCATTTCTTGCCGCACTGACACCTCCATTCTTTTGGTGAATGACGTGTATCCTTGCGTCCTGACCAGCATAGTGATCGCAGATCTCACCGCATTGGTCCGGAGAACCATCATCAATGAGAATCATTTCCCAATCCTGAAACGTCTGCTTCTGAACGCTTTCGATTGACCGCGGCAAAAATTTTTCTACCTTGTAGACTGGAACGATAACCGATATGAGCGCTTTCTGCATTTTTCTCCTCAATTTTATCTTACACGCGGAAAGCCGGCATGCTTATTTTCTCAAGCATCTTTCACCAAATTTCCGGCTCCGGGAATGTTTTTATACAACGATATCCGCAGCACATGCATTGTCGGGCTACTTCAGCGGAATACTGCCAAAAGTATATCATATTCCTGCCATCAGACGATATGGGAAGGCAATATGGATGATCCGTAAATTTTGTCACACGAAAAGGATGCGGCTCTCATTTGATCCGCATCCGTCTTTTCATGAATGGAACTGTTCCCGCGCCATTGTTTTCGCCCGGTGATGCTCCGGTTTTTCCCGCCATCTTTCCAAGTGCTGTACCACACGCATTTCCCATTTTCTCATCAGCGATGACACGGCAAATTTCCAATTCCACGGCAGTATCCTCACTTCATCCGCCAGATGGGGATCTCCTTCCCATTCTGCCCGTATGGTGCAGGGAAGCCGCAGTGAAGTGCAGACCTTCTGTATCGTTTCCAGTCTGCTGCGCTGCCCATTCAGATACCAACGTATGCCGCCGTCTATACCATACGTATAGGCGCTAATTACCGGTGGATACTGCGGTGCTGCATACCAAACATAGGCAAATTGACCGTCGCACAAGATTTTCAGTACTCGTATCCCCGAATCAGGCTGTTCAAATATTTCCCATTCTGCCAGTCCAGCCTCCGCGCCTTCAGAGCGGAGAATACGAAACTGTACCCACTGCACCGCTTCCGTAATCGGGCAGCGCACTTCTGTCGGCTGTCCGCCTCTTCGCAGAGGCCCAATACGGAACGATTTTCCGTTGCTGAAAGACAACTCGCTTTCCAATATATTATTTTCATCTTCCGGCGCACCATAAAGAATCATACGGCTGACCCGGCGCGGCCGCGAAAATGTGCAGCGGCACCAGGCCGCTTTTCCCCTTTCCGGCCTCCAGCATATACCGGTCATCTTTGTCCGAGGCTCCGTCATCCGGGCCGGGTGGACGATCAGAAAATCATGCAGGCCATCGGTCTCTCCAGAAGATGCGGTCCACTGTCCGGTAAACGCCAGATTGTCCGTGCGGCGCTGCCAAAAGACCTGATCTCCATTGATAATCCGGCCAGCCCTGCCGAACATACGCTGTGAGACATGGCAGCACATCGCCTGATACAGCGGATTTCTTCGCAGCTGCCGACACCGACAGCGTACGGAAACAGGGAGTCTGAGACGCCGCTCCCATTCCAGAGCAGGATCATCTGTACTCCACCCCGAATCGCTCTCCTGATGCCTGTCATATCGGACAGACAGGAGATTCCTTGCGGAAAGGTCGTCATTGGCCTCATAGGCGGTAGCATACGCGAAGCCTTTCAAAACGAGCGGATGATAGGTATTTCCTTTTCGATTCAGAATGCGCCCCATCACCTGATCAAAAGCAACTGAGCAAAGACGATGATCCGGGTGCCAGTCCAGATCTACCGAGATCAGCACATCCGCGCGATACTTCAGAATAACTGTTTCAAGATCCTCCAACAGGCTGCTCCACAAATACGGCTGATGCTGACCATATTCTGCCATCGCAAATTCCGGATGCTCCGGTATGCCATAGGTCTCGCTTCGCCCGTTAACGTTTACAGGCCGATCCTGTCCTTGCATGTACACATTTCTTGTACCGTCTACCCCACCGTCGGGATATCCGAGAAAAAGGACGTTTTCTTCCGGCACGCCAAGCCGATTCAACGAATGCACCGCTTCCCGGATACGCACCTGCCCCGGATAGTACCAGTCACCATTGGTCACGAAAACGCAAAACACGCGCATTCCCGCCTGTACAGCGTCATAAATCGCCGCGCCGGCCAAATTGATCTCATCATCTTCATGCGGGACGATCACCATCACCGTCTCTCCGCGCAGGATCTGCTGCAGCTCTTCTCCCATACAGCCTCCGATCAGCTCTTCCAGTTACATTTTCTGCCGACTGCGTGCCAATTCAGCCAGCAACGATTCCCATTGATTCCAAATGCGTTCCGGCGCATATGCCTTCATGGTCTCCCGCGCGGCCTGCCCCATACGAACACGCAGAGAGCGGTCTTTCATCAGAAGCTCCATCGCATTGGCAAGTCCTTCTGCCCCTTTACCAGCAAGCAGGCCGGTTTCCCCATCCCGAATAAGCGTATTTACTCCGGGACAGTCTCGAAATCCCACCGCCGGAAGGCCGGCGCTCATAGCTTCTGCCAACGCCAGCCCGAATCCTTCAAATGCGCTCGGGAAACAAAACAGATCTGCTCTAGTATATACTTCTTCCAGTCGGTTGCTCGTTCCTTTCAAGAATACCCGGTTTTGCAGGTGATGCTGCCGAATCTGCGCCGCAAGTTCTTCCGCATATTTTCCTTTACCCGCGCCCCACAGCTCCAGTCCCCATTCCGGGAACCGGTCTGCCAGCCTGGCAAACGCATCAATCAGAAGATGCTGCCGCTTCGCATATTTATCCAAGCGCCCCACGTGAAGGACAGTATACTGCCTCTTGTCCCCGGCAAGATCCGCCTGCCGCTCATATTGAGCGACCTCATTGGGTATGCATATCACAGGTGTCTCAGGAAATTCCTGTTTCATCCAATCTTCCGCATCCCCGGTCAGCACTTGAATGCAGCCGCTTTTCTGCAGAGCCGCTCGTTCCTGCTTCGAATGATACCGAAGCGCCTCTTTAACAGGAAAGTGAAACATCGTCGCCATCGGAACAGGCACATCCCCGTGGAAAGCATCTTGTATCAACATAGCCGAAGTGATGTCGAAAGCAACAAGGACATCCGGCTGAAATACGGAAATATTGTCCTGCACCTGTTGTCCGTAATATCGATTTTTCCGGGAGCTCACCCATTGGTGCATCTTGTGTTTGTCCATGACACGCAGACATTCCCTCACTCCCGCTGCCCAAAGCGGCATATACGCCCCGCGCTCTCCGGTGCCAGAAGCCATATTTATTAATTCAGCCTGCGAAGAAATTGGAAAGAAAGGCTTTCCGGGCTTCTCCCCGCAATAGAGCAGTCCCACGTGATGACTTCTCCGGATCAGGGCATTGCACATATCTGTACAAATCTTTTCCATTCCCCCCGAAGCCCCCATAAACTGGGCTCTCCAGATAATCAGTATCCGCATATTTTCTCTCCTACAACAAAAAGCCCCGCAGCTGCCGCAGGACTTTTTCATCAGTCATTACTCTGTTTCAGCCAGGTCTCTGGACTTCTTCTCATACGTCCGCTGAAACAGGATGCCTACACCGAGAAGCATATGAAAGATACGACCTGTCAATTTTAAAATAAAAGTCTGATCAACCAATCCATGAACCGTAGCGGCAATAAACATAAAAAGCATCGCCCAGCTGAATGGATTATTCCCCCATTTTTTCGTATTGTCTGAGAGATATGACAACATCAGCCAGCAATAAATGATATATGCCATTCCCCCTATCGTTCCCGCTGTTGCAAAGAAATAAATAAATACATTGTGCGGCATGACCTGCCCGGCTTCCAGGCTTTCTGCCGGATGATATATTCCTTCAGCATACGCTGCCTGCCACTCATTCAGTCCTATTCCTGTCAGCGGATGGTCAATCCACATATGAAAGCTGCTTTCCCACATCAGGAAACGCTCACCGCCAATCATGGCAAAAGAATTGCCCCAACGCAGCAGCACTGCATACGCAATCGCCGACAAGATCGCAGCAGCAACAGCAAAAAGCAGTTTTCGTCGCATATGCGCCGATATTTTACGGTTGTTTCGCGCAAGCCATAATGCGGTCACCACAGCGGAAGCCGCCGAGACTGCCAGCAGAGACCCCCGCACTTCCGCCAGCAGCAGACAGAGTACTTCCAGAAAGATCAGCACCATGGCAGCATATCTGATCCGTACCCGTTCCCAATAATATTTCATGAATGCCGCCGTAAAGGGAATAAACATATCCATCATCATTCCTATACGTGTAGGAAAATGATAAAAGCTGGAGAGTCTCCCCTCTCCGGTCATCGCATATTTTACAAGGCCATATACGCATATAGCATATAAAATCGCAAAAAATACCAAACTTATCGCTTTGCGAACATCCCGTGTCCATCCAATATACAAAATCATCCACAAGGGGAATGTATATTGAATAAATCCAAACGCGCTGAAATAGCCGCCGGACAGATTTTTCATATGATCCAAGTGAAAAATCGTCGCCACAAACAGCGCTCCATATAGAACGCAAAAGGCCGTCAGCATACGCCGATCTAAACGCCATCGGGGAAAGGGTTCTTTCTTATACCGCGTCCACAAAAAATAAAGCACAAATACGGCCATCGCAATGGAAAATCCCGTATTCATATACTGATATGCCGTCGCTCCCCAAATTACGATGCCCGCAGTAAATAATGCAGCCCTATCAGAAGAAGTACTATGCAATCTATTTATTTCCTCCCCAACAGTTTTCTGCCAAAATACTGCAAATACAGTCGCGCCGACTGGCCATATTTATGCATCCGCCGCGCATGCCGCGCCGCCTGGTGTACGTCTTTATGCGACAAAGGACCTGTCAGCGGAATATCTTTCCAGGACGACTGCATTCGAAAAGAATTGTATTTCTGTACGGCAGGCAGATCCTGCACCCATGTCCGCCATGGTTTGACCAATCCAGTAAAATGAATCAGCACCGCATCCGGTTTATAGATAAACTGCCGCTGGTGCTGCAGAAATCCGGTTAATGACATATTGTATGTCCAATTATATTCCCTGGGAACTTTTTTAAATTTTTTATCCAAAAGAACATTCAAGATATCCTGATCATGTGTTTTCAGATGCGAACCGGCGCGTCGTCTCTCAATAGCCATGGCCGCCGCTTTTTGTGATAAATTTTCCCGGTTCCACATCGCCACATCAATCATCATCATGCCGCTATTGAAGTAATCTTCCGTATGCAGCCGGGCCAAGCCTTCCGCCTTTCCTGTAGGAGAATCTTCCGCACAGGCCGCAATATTTCCTTTCAAATCTATATCCATAAGCGGAGACAAATCCCCCTGACACATCACATCGCCGTCAACATACAGAACTCTTTGTACACCCTCTGCACTTACGATCCGCGGAATCAAAAAACGATAAAAATAACCTGCTACACCATCCTCATGAAGCATGTCTTTAAAGATCTTATCATTGATATAGTACAATACAATTCCACATGAAGTTCCCGATACAAGCTCCTTCATCCTAGTTTTATCATCTGATGAAATATTATTCAGCAGAATATGAAAAACAAAAGTCCGCTGTAAGTTACTCTTCATGATGGAACACATGGTAATCCCTGTGTGAACCAGATAATTGGCCGTTCCGGACAGCGCCACATGATAAGTATCATCTTCATCGGGAGCTTTCAATACTTCCCGTTTCAGAACAGCCCCTCCAAGCAGCTGATTCAGCTCCTCCATGTTGATATCTTTCATCATTCTCCTCGCTTTTCCGCCGCTTCTCTCAGCAGCTGTTCCCACTGATTCCATATTTTATCCGGCGCATACTGCCGCATTGTCTTGCTTGCCGCGTCTCCCATTCGTATCCGCTTCTCCCGATCTTCCATCAGTATCCGCAGACCGGTTGCCAATGCGGATGCTCCATCTTCGACAAGAACTCCATTCTCACCATCTGCTATAAGATCCGTCGTCCCGGAACATGACCGAAAAGCTACCGCCGGGAGTCCCGCGCTCATTGCTTCCGCCAACGCATTGGGGAATCCTTCATAAGCGCTGGGGAAGCAGAAGATATCTCCCTGCACATACTCATCAATGATATGTGAACTCTCGCCTTTTAGGAATATCCGGTCTTCCAGCCCACAAGCATGGATCTGACTGCGCAGTTTATCCGCATAAACGGTAGCCGATTTGTCTCCGCCGCCCCACAATTCTACGATCCAGTTGGGAAAATCCGCCGCGATCTTCGAAAATGCTTCGACCAACAAATGCTGGCGTTTTTGTTCTTTGTTCAGACGTCCCACATGAATAATCTTATATGCCGTTTTCTGCCGGGCTAAATCTGTCTTTCTTTCGTACTGTGGAACGGCGTTCGGAATCCAGACTACATTGGCATGCGGACAAAATTTTTTCATATCCTGAATATCGCTCTGTAATTGTACATGGACAGCCGCGCTCTTTTCAATGGCAGCTCTTTCTCCCAAAGGCGCTTTCTGCAGGATCACGTTTGGACTAATATATGATCGCATCACTACGGGCACCCTGATTCCAGCTGTATTTAGCAGGTAATTCCCTGTTTCAAAACGCAGAGATACAATAACGTCCGGTTTGATCTCATCTATCACCTGATGAATTTCCGGCGCAATCATACGGCCTTTGATCTTTTCATTCCAATCTCTAGCCTTATTAGCATTGAAACAGCGAATCAATTCCCGAATCAATTTATTCCCACCGGATACGCACTGTCCTAAAGAAGAAGCCTTCCATTTTTCCGGATGATATTCCATTAAATTGTACAGGCAAACCTGCTTGTCTAACGGATAAAAAGGTCCTCCCGAGCGGCCATAACAATAAATGATCGATACATCATGCCCTCTCTCTATCATGGCATTGGCCATGCTGCAGCACACACGCTCAATACCTCCACTCATTTCTATAAACTGTTCAAAATAGGCTAATGCGATCTTCATATCTTTCTCTGCACTCACTTTTCCACATAGTATATTCTCATATTTCTAAAATTAAGCATCATGCGCCTGTCTATCAATATCTAACAGATGGCAAAAATTTATCGCAACAAGAAATTGCCCTCCCTGAATCGAGTATTTCCCGTCTATTTTTCTATTATCTAAAAGTCCTTCATAAAAATACAGATACAGCATTATTGCAACCATAATACTAAAGCGATTCTAACAGACATTGATGTCTTTTTCCAGTAAATTGCCTTTTCAATCCATCTCATTCCCTCCGCTTTTTTGTTTTTTTCATTAGAGCCTGTTTTTGTGATCGCTTTATTAAATTCTTTTTTATCATTACGAATCAGTTTTTCTTTATTGTTTAAAACATATCATATAAATAGTTCGCATCAAAAAAGCAGCCTATATTGCAAGGCTGTTTTTTATTTACTTTCTCTCCGGCACTTCTATGGTCTTTATGCCGTAGTGCCGGGAGATGCCGCCCTTCGTGACACCGTTGCCGTAGTCGGTGAAGAAGATGTGGCGGAGGGCGCGCTGGGTGGTCTCCATGGGCGGGAACTGAAGAATCTCACCGGAGCCTGCTTTTTCTTCGAGCCAGGACAGGCGGAGATCGTTTTCCGCTTTGAGCTGTACAGCAAAGACGACTGTCGCCGCGGCAATGAAGAGGGCCACCGCCCCGCCGCCGATCTTGAGGGCCCTTCCCGCGTGTCCCGCGAAGGCCTTCTGTACTGCGGGAATACGCAGCACCGACAGCGCCGCCGCCATCACCATCAGGGACGAGCTGAATGTGGCTCGCGCCGGGAAGGTCGGCGCCGCGAGGATGAAGAAGTTATTGATGAATGCCATGGCAATGAGACAGCCTGCGTACCGCACTTCCGGATATGTGTCCCACAGGTCTCTCGCTTTCACGGCTCTGTTCAGTTTCTTTACCGCCGCTTTGTCAAAGCCGAGCTCTTTTTTCGCTTTGAAGTAGATCAGGAAGATACCCGCCCAGTAGACTGCCATTTCTTCAAAGCCTTCCATGACGTGGCTGATTTGGTAGACTGTCTTAGGCTTCGCTTTCCCCAGCGGCTCCAGTACATAGTTGATGATACAATCGCGGATGCTGTCGCCCAGGAATCCTCCCGCGAAGTAGGAGACGGCCATGAGCAGGATGAGCGCCGCCGCGATCCCCTGCCCCGCGGTGAATCCGCTCTTCCCTTCCGGAATGGTCTCTCCTTTTTCTGTCAGCCGTTCTTTTTTCAGGATCCGCCACATGAGGAGAAGGAGAAGAATGACCGGGATGAGGTAGAGGATCATTTCCCCATTTCCCGCGAATTGGTTTCCAATGTGGATGAGGAGGCCTTTGTCGTGTTCCTGCTCGCCGTATCTCGCCCAGTTCCCCGGCGCGGCAAGGAGGCCGATGAATCCGAGGAATACGCCGACCGCTCCGCTCCCCATCCAGGCAGAGAGCGTTTCTTTTCTCCTGGCGTACCACACGGAGCCCCACGCCAGGAGGACGGCTGTCACGGCGAAGTTTTCCACAGACCAGCCGCCGAGGATGCCCGCAAGGAACATGGGCAGGGCCATGCCAGCGCCCCAATGCAATTTCCCTGCCGCCCACAGATTATAGGGGAGCAGGAAGAGGAGCACGAAGAAGCCCGACCAGAGGTAGACTGTGGAGCCGCTCTTCCACACCGCCACTTCGCCGAAGTGGGGCAGGGAGAGCCACATAAAGAGCGCCGCCAGCGCCAGAATGCCCGGCTCGGCGGTGAGTTTCGTATCTCTTGTGGCATGGAAATAGAGGAGGATGAGCACACCCGTGAAGACCGCCGCGTTGGCGATGTCAAAGGGGAGCTTCCCGATCCACAGGAAGAGGTCGAGGAAGAAGACCGTCACCATCCGGCCCCCGTGGGTCATGTAGTGGTTCTCCAGAGACTGGAAGAGATCAGAAAAGGAAGAAATATGCTGTGACGTCCCCCAGATCATGGCATAGTCGTAATCGTCCCGATGAAGCGGCATGAGCCAGTTCAGCGCAAGCATGAAAAGAAAAACCGATGCCAGAATGAGTATGGTTTGGCCAGTACGTTTTTCCATGTCCCCGCCTCCTTTCTTTTTCCGCTTAGTATGGGCGATAAAATATACCATTTATTAAACGGTATCGCAAATCAGGTGTAAAGAAAATCCCCTCCCGTTGCAGAGGGGACATTTTTATTTTTTGGTTTCGCCGATAAGTTTCACGTCTTTGATGCCGTAATAGCGGTTCATCATGTAGTCGCGGTCTCGGCCCAGTTCAAATTCCTTATAGAACACATGACGGAGCGCCCGGTTTTTGATGCGAATCGGCTCGATCTCAAGGACTTTCCCGCTGCCGGCATGGCTCGCGATGTACGCAATGCGGGTGTCGTTCTCCCGCGTAATGGCCACGGATACGACGACGGTCGCCGCGGCGATGAAGAGGGCCACCGCCCCGCCTCCGATCTTGAGGGTCCTTCCCGCGTGTCCCGCGAAGGCCTTCTGTACAGCGGGGACGCGCAGCACCGCCAGCGCCGCCGCCATCACCATGAGCGACGAGCTGAATGTGGCCCGCGCCGGGAAAGTCGGCGCCGCGAGGATGAAGAAGTTATTGATGAATGCCATGGCAATGAGACAGC
>OMFY01000320.1_pt1 | contig 32511 bp, 23 predicted proteins | sample 1645701 | NCBI WGS metagenome assembly OMFY01 (sample SAMEA103958111, study PRJEB25191) | human gut metagenome | biome: human-associated habitat [ENVO:00009003]; feature: intestine environment [ENVO:2100002]; material: feces | place: Germany | collected 2013/2015
CAATAAACGCACAAACTATTCGAACGCCTGCTACATCATTGAGATATGTCTGTATATTTTCTGTTGTAAATTCATATCCCATCTTCTGCAGTTTATTGTAAATACTATTGGGCTTCTTAATTCTTGTTTTTATAAAAGAAATAGGATTTCGATTGTTCTCAACTGAAAATTCATCATCCAAAACCTCAAGCTTAGTTTGTATCTCCCGAATAGCACAACGATACATCATCATTAAATTATAAAATTTTGTAGCATTATTTAAAAACTGTAGTGATTCCGGACTGTCCATCCTGAGTTTTTTTACTTCATCTTTTGTCATGGAACTTTCCTTTCTACCTCATTCCTGATTTCAAAACATTCTTTCATTCAGAGACCTGTTACTCTACCCCCAACGCCTTAAACACCGCATCTTCCGCACTGCTGTAGAAAATCAGATTAAAACTCCCCACCAGCTCCGGCGGCACAGTGCCAAGGTCTGCTGCACTGGTAATCGGAAGCAGCACTTTCTTTGCTCCGCTATCGAGGCACACCTGCAAACTATTGGCAAGCTCGTCCACTTTCAGAATCGTGCCGCTGATGCTGATTTCTCCCAGCACGGCAAGTGTACTGACTGTAGGCCGTCCAAGAGCGATGCTGCATAGTGCAATCAATGTAGGCAATGCCAGCTTTCCGGTCATGCCAATGCCCTGCAAATCCTGATAGTTGATGATGTAATCCCGCATCGTAGTACTGATGCTGCCACTGATGCGATTTCCGTTAGCTTTCAGGAAATTGAACGCCGTATTCGTGGATTCCTTGCAGTCACGGTCGCTGCCAAGGCCAGTACGTTCAAATTTTCCGTTGCCAGGCAGCATCTGGCTTTCGAGGCGGAATACACCGATCATACCGGACTTACCCTGACTTACGGTATATACCTGTCCAGGATTGCAGATACCATCAGGAATGAGTTTGCCGCCGCCCTGCTCTGGCACGGAAACAAATTTTTCTTCAAAGGTATCAAGATCAATATAGCTGAAGTTCACATCATAGAATTCCATTCCACCCAGTTTTTTCAGCTGCTCCTTGACGCGACGGCGCATTTCCAGCGCAAATACAAGAATTTCTTCAATCTGTTCCTTCGTGAACTCCCCATCCGGATATAGCAATTTCACATAGCCGTCTACGATCTTGCGGACAGCAATCGTATCGCGCTGGTTCAGGTTCTTTCCAAGGCGGAAATACTTATCCAACGCATCACCATACTGTTCTTTCCGCAGTTCTCGGATAAACTCTGCCAAGTAATCCGTGATAAAGCCGTAATCATTGGTAAAATGCTCCGGACGGAACTTCGGAATCTCCCAGCCTGGAATGTAGCAATGCAGACGGTCAAGAAAGGCGGTGTCCGTTCCCATCTCCGGCGGGAACGGGTCAAACAGAGAGGAAGTCTTAAGCAACACATCCACGCTCTGATTGATGTTTCCTACAAAGACCATAGAAGCCGATGCTGCCTTTTCCTCTTTGCCGCGGGCAAAGGAGCCGGAAGCCATATAGTCTTTCATAATTTGAATGCCGTCTTTGTCCTTAAACTTGATTCCGGCAACCTCATCAAAGGCAACGCAGTCCCATAAGCCTACCAAACCTACGGTTTTGCGCCCCATATTGTAAAACAAATTTGCAACGGTCGTCTGACCACCGGATACCAGGATACTGTTCGGGCTGATTTCTTTATAGATATGGGACTTGCCTGTGCTGCGCGGCCCCAATTCACAGAGATTGAAGTTGTTCTCCACCAACGGCAGCATACGCGCAAGCAGCAGCCACTTTTCCCGATTGTTCAACTGTTCCGGCTCATATCCGCAGGAACGCAGCATAACATCCATCCACTCTTTCTGTGTGAATGCCTTGCGTCCCTCTCGAACTTCTTCAATGTCGATATGGGGCATCTGAATCGGAGTCAGCTTATGGATGCTAATGGGAGAGATATCCTTCTGCTTTTTCTGTTTAGAGGAAATCGGCTGTCCATCTATATCCGTGATTCCAAAGCTACTGTCTCCCTCAGATTCATATTCCAGCTGCACGATGCACCAGATACCGCCACAAAGCAGCCGGTCATATTTTTCCGGATAATCATCCGTAATCGGCACATTGGTGAGACCAAGGTTAGAGAACTCTGCAAAAAAGCAATCCTTTTTGATGTCCAGATGCACGGTCACCATATCAATAATGGTATGGCTCCCGTTCTTGCGCAGTTGTGAGAGAATTTTCTGAGCCTCATCCGGGCGGACAAAATTATCTGCCAGAATTCGTTTTACATTCTGAACGCCCTGCTCAATGATTGTCTCATCGTCTGAACTACAATACTGACCCAGCAGGAACTCCAGCACATAGACCGGAACATTTGCTCCTTCTTTTATTTTCTTTGTCAGGTCTTTGCGGACGATCCGACCGTCAAAGTTGCTGCGCAGCTTCCGGCGCAGTTCTTCACGGGTATCATCTGCCGCCATATCCATCATTTCCATACGGAATTCCTGCCTCCTCTATATCAGAATCCGAATCCAAAGTCATCTGCAAAGGCAATGTCCATGATGACAGGCTGCCTCCACTGCTCCAGACCGCTTTCTTCGTCGTAAACCACAAGGTAATACTGCTTGTCCTTGTCGTATTTCTTATTCTTGAATGTGAAACGCATCCGGAAGATACGCTTCTGTGCATTTTCCTCGCGACTGTCCGCCACATAGCTGTTTTCGTTCGAGATTTTCTCATTGTCTTCCGAGAGGAAGAAAATGCGGTATTTTGCAGCTTTTACAGTATCGCTGACTGCATCCGACTGGATAAAGTCCATGGAAGTGATCAGGTTCGTAATCTTATGGACAATGCTGACCAGAGCAATCTCTGCATTCTTTGTTTCCATGTGACCGCGCTCCATCTTAAACTCCAGCACCGGTACCAGCATTTCCTGCGGTGAGGAACCGCCATGCACATAGTTAGCACCGCCTCCGGCCACCTTAAAGACATTGCTGCTGACAGGATAAGACACCACCTTGCTGTCCTCATTCCCCAGAACGCGTCCCATGCTCATATGGTCGATGCCGTCATCTTCCAGTGCCGCCTTGGACACAATAAATCTGCGATTAACAAATGCTTTTTCCGCGCTTTTCCCAGAAATCTTGTCACTTTCTGTCAGCTTATCACGTTTGTAAATAAAGCCATGATCGGCAGTGACGATAAAATGATAGGTGTTGCCGCTGACGGAGATTCGATGAATCAAATCCACAATTTCCTGAACGGCTTCCTCACACGCATGAAACACCTCATCCTCGGTATTTGCCTTGTCTCCACGCGCGTCGATCTGATTATGGTATACATAGATGATCTGACGTTTTGTCAGCACATCTCGCAGCTCTGCCACTTTCAGATTTTTGATATCATCGAACTGTACACAGACACTATCCGGGTTATAGCTTTGCAGCACCTGCTGCCGACCTGCCAGATTATCGCAAAGGATACCATCTACCAGCACCTGGAAGTCATCCGTCATCTCCAGTGTTTTATGCGGTAAAAGTGCTGCCATACCGAGCCTTGTATAAGACGGCAGGACACTTAGTTGTACGGAAAGTTTTGCCGTGCATTTCGGGTCATCCTGCATTCGGGCAAACAATTCCTGTCCGACCTCGTAACGCATGGCATCCGAAATTATGACCACGGTGCGTTCCTTGGTATAGCGCAGGTTGACATTGTAAAACTCCCGCTGCAACGGAATTGCCGAAAATGCGGCATCCTGCTGGATTCCAGCATTCCATGCTGGGAGCAGACAAGCCAGATATTCGTTCGTGTAGATATTTTCCACCAGCTCCCGAAGCGACTCAAAGCTTTCCGTGCTCTCCAGCTGGTCGTAATAATAGTAGAATTTCCGATACTGCTGATCCATATTGTAATCCGCAGCAAGATATCGGTCGATGATTGGCTTTAAGCCATCTGCGGCATGGTAATCCGCTTCCTTCACCATGCTGTATGCACTGGAAAGCATCTGATAGGTTTTCCCGGTCTTTCTGCCAAAGTGCATTTTAGCCCGTTTTTCACAGAGTTCCGGAATGGTAAATCCGTTTACGATTGCACCGATATCTTCCGAAACAAGTCTGCCAATGAGCCACTTTACCAGCACCTGATCCACGGCAAGGAAAGTGTCGCACTCCACCAAATCGTCCACTCGCATTCCTGCAAATGCCGAAAGAACATTCAGCCCTTTGGCAACGTGCGCCGACAGAGCGTCGTATTTGTCCCGGTACAGGACGCTGTTCATCAGGCTATCGAGAAATGCGATGATATTGCCGGACTTGTAGGAGACAAAGCTCTTCCATGCTGCCGGAAGCTCTGCCTGCACATATCGCCCAGTATAAGTAACGAACAATGTTACCAAAAGCCGTTCCAAACTCGGTTTTGTATCGGTGTATCCGAAATGCTGCTCACAGAGCTGCCAGAATGCAGACAGCAGGTCGTATTTTTCAAACTCCTGCAAGAAAGCATTGTCCACCAGCTCGCCATCTGTCAACACGATGCGCACGACTTCCTCAAAAGAGCAGGTACGCGCCTTGCAGACTGCACTTAGCAGACCGACAAGGATATTTTCTTCATTGAAGTTTTCGATTTCCAAATCATAGAACCGCTGAGTGCGCTCTTTGTTGGCGAAAAACTTGATGTGCTTCTCAATAACCGGCTTGTACTTTTCCTCAATACCCAGGTCAACCGACAGCAAGGAGGCTCGGTCAGCAAAGAACCGTCTGGAATACAGCATTGTGTCTTCCAGATGGTTGTCCCTTACATCCGGTTTAGGAAACGGTGCATAGATCAGATAATTCGTGGTCTTATCCACACGCTCCAGAAAATACTTTGTATAGAACTGGTTATCCGGCTGAAGATAGTAGATCTTCGCATTCTGAAGCTCCACCGTCTCCATATCATCGGCAAATTCCGCCTTGTCATCGTACCAGAAAACCAGTTTCCGGGTCTCCCCGGTAAATTCCGCATTCAGGCGGTCTATAATTTGTTTTAGGTTCAATTCTGCCATATCATTGTCCTTTTTCCTGTGATTGGTCTTTATCTCTTACAAGAGAATTCAGCAATAGCTTCATCTTTTTCCGGTAGAACTTTGTTCTTTTGATGTACCGTGGAATCGTCATGTGATACGCCTGCATAAATTCCAGTATCCATGCCAGATCATAGGATTTCTCGGTTGACCAGTCACGATATTTTCTATGACAGACAAGCCAGACACCAATGATATTGTAATCCAACGCATCCTCATCGGTTTCATCTTGAATACAATGGCCGCAGAGGAAGCGGTATGCCACCGGATCATGAGCATATGTATGTTCAAAACGCTTCCATGCCGCTGCGACATCATCCTTTGTCCAGTGATTTTGCATCTTTCCACTCCCTCCCAGCCATTTTTCTTATTTCTTTTCTTTCACCATGATGTTCTTGCTGTCCGCCAGCACCTCATAGAACTTGCCATCCTGCGCAGTCTGGAGCTTACGGTAGTTGACCTTTACGCCGTCATCGAGGTCAAGCTCGATACGGGAAAGTGCCAGATGGCTGATCTTCTCATCATATTCCCGACACTCCTTCAGCTGCTTGGCAAGTTTATCCTTACGCTTGGATGCTGCTGCCACCTCGCGGGCATTCCCGCTGTGATCCATCATATCCTGCATCCGGTTGATTTCGGACTCATACACACGCTGCATCTTGTGCAGGTAGTCGATACGCAGGTTGCCGATGGTGTCCGGCGTGTAGCGGTGCAGGTAAACCAGTGCCTTGAAGCCGTTCTGCTTGCCACTGTCAAACAGCCAGTAGATCGGACGCTTGCCTGAACCGGTGACAGAGTATGTCTGGCAGTGATCCTTGAAGAAGTCGTTTAGGAAGTAGTTGCGGATGATCTCCCGGCTTGTGCTGCCCTTATTGCCAAGGGCTTTTGCGATGTAATCAAGGTTTGCTTCCAGCGTATCAGCACCGTACACCACCTTCAGCCATGCACACAGGCGCGATACGATATCATCGTCCAGATATTCTTCATCAGTGATGGGGATAACATTGTCGGCATCCGGGATAAAGCTCTGATATTTGCTGCTATCCCACTCGCCGCCTGCATAGGCCAATCCTTCCACATCCAGTGAGTAGCGACCAAACATACAGCCCACAGCATAGCTGAGCAGGCTCTTGATGTCCCGCTGCAAATCCGCCTTGCGCACGGTCACATCTTTATCTTCCACTTCCGGAGTCAACTCATCCTGCAAGCCGTAAATGTCAATAAAAATGCGGTTCAGCTCTTCCTCGTTGGCCTTCAGCCGGTTAAAACGGTCATCACATTCCGCCTGCCACTGAGCAAAGGCTTCGGAAATCGTGGAAACGTTGCGAAGCAATGGGTGTTTCTTAAAATCCCAAGAGTTTTCAAAAGAATCCCAATCTTCTTTTGACACACCTACACAATTTTCTACTAATTCATTCACATGGACTGTATTTTCTCCTGCATCCAAAACAGGGACTTTGGCCATTGGTCCCTCATGGAAATCAAGTGTTGGAGAAAGAACTGCTAACGCTTCAGACGTAACTTTGCAGTTTAGCAAGCCTAGCAAATAGTTTAGATTATCATTTCTAATCGGATAGCACATTGATCCCTTTGACTCAAAAATGAATCCTTCCGGACTGTATCTTAAAGACAGCTGATTTGCCAAAGAAGACCACGTAATGCCCTGTCTGAAATAAAATTGCGGATTACGAATTACCGAGCCCTTATAACTTCTCATCGCTTGGCCATCATTTTCCCAGTCAGCAATATAAACATTATTTCCATACCACTTTCTATAGCTTCCTCCTTTATTGCAAGGATACCATTTTTTGCTCGACTTTCGTGCTTCATTCGCTTCTCGGCTTCCAAGTTGTGTTTTTGCAGCTTCTGTCTCAAACCAGAGTCGCAAGAACAAGTCATTATTTCCAGTAGCAAAGCCTTGTTTCGTTTGCGCATAATCTCCCAAAAGTTTTCCTTTGAATGCATTCGCAAATATTTCGCTAATCCAATAAGCTAACGGTTTTCCAGGAATATTTCTATATCTTTCGCAAGAACATTCATATTCATCTTCATGTTTCAGATAATTCTTTTCCTTGAGCTGCTGCGATGCAAAGGAAACCAGTCGAGAATATTTCCCTTTGAAACCAAAATCCAGGTGGTTAAGAAGTACGAACGACGTCGTTTGTACAACCTCTCCCCCAATTTCTTCAAATGCGCGTGCGCCAAGATGGGCCATATTAACTATAGTTCCATCCACAATTTTTCCTCTGATTTTCTCAAAGCTCCCCAAGAACATCCAACCATGCTGTGTTATCATCGCCTGAAAACCATTAGCTTTTGTTAAGCTCTTGCATCGTTCGATAAAAACTGCATACATATCAACTTTCGAATCTGAATAATACCTCTGTATGTATTCGTTAATTCTATTGACAGCATTGCTCACAGACATATACGGAGGATTCGTGCAGGTAACCCAATACTTCCGTGCCATCGTCTCGCCGATATCGATGAGCCGATTCAACTGCTCAGCGGTATCTTCCACGCCCACGCTGTCCATGCTGATCTGCCCATCGGTATCCTCTGCTGCCACAAACCGACGCAGCAAATCCCAGTTGCAGCTCTCCACATTCAGAATAGAGCCATACTCCTTGGCATCGGTCAGGGTGTCCAACAGACCTTCCAGCTGAATCTTAGCCGCATTCTTCTCGATATCGTCCATCCCTGCGCCGAAATATTTCAGGTGTGCACGGTTGATGCTGTTGCTCTCCTGAATGGCATAGACATGGCAGGTATTTTCTCCGTTGAGGATACGGCGGTTGTACTGCCGTGCTTTCATCATCACGGCGAAGTACGCCAGCTGATAGGCACGGTCATCTATGTCCAGACCGTAGATGTTATGTTCCAGAATGCTCTTTGCAGCATCACGCTGGCTGTAACCGGCACTCTCGTAAATCTGCATCAGCACATCAAAGGCGTATACGAGGATATGACCGGAGCCCATGCAGGGGTCGATAAGCTTGATGTCCTCCGGGTTCAGGGCAGCGTACTCTTTGCGAATTTCTGCCAGTTTTACCTGCACCTCCGGCTCCTGCTGTGCTTCTTCCAGATAGTATTTCCAGTTTTCTTTCAGGCCGCAGTCCGGGTGCCCTTCCACCCACAGACGGCCAAGGCTGTTTTCCACCATGTAACGAACGATCCAGTCTGGGGTAAACAGCTGGGTCACGGCAGGGATTTCCTCTTTGGTGATCTTGCCGTTCTTTGCAAAGGCAGCAGCCTTCGGCTCGGTATTGTAATACTGGTACAGCCAGCCGATGATCTCCACCTGACCACCGCGCTCGATGTTGAAGTCATCCTCCGGGATATCGTGGATCAGATGATAAACCACGCCATCCTGGTCAATGACGGACAGGCTGAGCAACAGCTCGGTGTAGTTCTTTGTCTTTTCAAACAGAGCCGGCAGAATCTCGTTCAAGGCGTTGCACTGCTTCAGGAACAGGATACGGAACACCTCGTCCAGCTTGTTGTCCTGCTTCAGCTGGAAAATCAGAGCTTCTTCCTCCGCAGTAAAGGGCAGCTCTGCGTCAAACGGCGTTGTGACCAGATCCGGCTCCAGCTTTCCGCTCTCGGAAGAAATCACCCTGATATGGGAAGGCAGATAGTCATTGACCTCCATGAAACGGATGGCGATCAGGCGGTTAAACCATGTATAGGCAACCTCCTCGATCACATACTGATATGCGGTTTTGTAGTCGGTATCCTTTTCCTTCTGCTGGATGACCTCTATCAGCTTGTCACGCTGGCGCACGGCCTCACCGGAAATCGAATACGGTTCTGCGGTGCCGATATCGAAGAACTGAGTGCCGCCGAAGCTCTGCGGCAACGGCTTTGCAATGCCGTCCTCCGTAATACCGATCAGGCGGGCATCATAGCTGACATCTGCAATCAGCTTATTCCGCGCCCAGATCGCAAAATTCTTTATGGCTGCTTTGTTCATGGAGCCAATCCTCCTGTCATTTATAGTTCAATGTTGACGATTGTATCTTCGTCCATCTCTTTCAGCAGGTTTTCACGCAATGCAGCAAGGTATTTATCAACATCATCCTTACTTTCCAGCCGCCACGATGCAGTCTTGGCAACCGTCTTGATGGAAACATTCTTCGTGGTGCGCACCTTATATACCGGCTGCGGTTCTGCCAACTTTTCTGCCGGTTTCACGGTCTCGCCGCGCTTTTCCGCCTCTTCTTCCTGACGCTTACGCTCTGCCTCGGCCTTTGCCGCTGCCTCCTTCGCAAGGCGAATGTCCTCTGCGTTCATCTCGTTGAGCAGGCGCAGCTTCAGTGCCTCCGCCTTATCTGCATAACTGCGCAGAGTGGAAACATTGTTGCAGTGCTCCGCACCGTCCATGATCTCCTTAAAGAGTTCCAGATAACGGTTGAACTTCGCATCCTTATAGGGCTTGGTGTTCAGCACTTCAAAGACACGGTTCCGATCCTGATTGATGGAATCTTTGACCGGCTCTGCCTGCTCTTCCAGAATGCGCATATAGCAGTTCATAAACTTCTCGCGCAGCTCTGGCAGCTTCGGAATCTCCTTGTAGGGCTTCGGCATCCGGACGATGGTGCGCATCTTGGCCACCACGTCTTCCAGTTCTGCATCCACGATGTAGGTCTTACTGTCCTCGTAGATATTCAGCATATCCAGCGCACGGGTGAAGATGGTCAGCTGCTCACCGCCAAAGAAATCACGGATAGGCTCATAGTCCTCGCCAAAATCCATCAGATCATCCTGCTCGTCAAATACGGTCTTAAAGAATTCAAGCGGTGCCTGAATCTGCACCAGTGCGGAAAGCCGCTTCTTGCCCTTTTCCAAAAGTTCTTTCCCAGGATAGGCGTAATTCTCATATTTGGGTTCCAGACGCTCAATCTCGGTGATCCGATTCTCGCAGTAGTGCTGGAAGTTCTTCATGATGGTATCCTCGTCATCGGCAGGCGGTGCCACCTTGAACAGCTCTTTCATCACGGTGCGGACGGCCTTTTTCTGGTTTTCCGGCACACGGACGCGCACTTCCGTCAGCAGTTTATCCACGAACTGCTTCTTCGTGATGTAGCCGATGATTTCTTCTTCGGAGCGGTTGTTCAGATTGACGCTCTCACCGTTGACCGTAAAGGACAGATCTCCACGCTTAAAGAGACGTGCCACCAGCCAATGGATGTCATCTTCCACAAAGCCATAGGGTGCTTTCATAAAGCGATCCTTGATGGTTTTCATAGAAGTTTTCATGTGCATCCGGGAATTGCCTGCCACAAATTGCAGCACATCATCCAGTGCGTGAACATTGGATTCTCCGGTATCTCCCAGTGCCAGCGACAGCTGGTTGCTGGTCTTGAACATCTTCCGGATGTCTGCTTCACCCATCGCTGCATCAATATAGGACAGCTTGTGGTAAACCGTCTGCACCAGTCGTCCGATAGCCTCGTTGATGCGGCTGGTCACTTCCTTGCCGGAGGTGTGCAGCACATCGCCATTGACATAGATGGTAGCCTCTTTCAGAGCTTCCGTCAGATAAAGCTTGGCGTTACCGTTGCGTTCCCGCATCTCCACGCGCTTTGCTTCCTTAATGGTCTCATACTTGGCAAGCTGCACAGAGGTATTCTTGCGCAGGAACCGCTCAATTTTCAAGTATGCCCGCATTTCCGTCAGGAACGCATCATCATTCGGCAGAACCACAAGGACTTCCTTGCCCTGGCCGGAGAGCAGGCGCAGCGTACCATCATCGGTGCCGCCCTCATACCACGGGGTCAGCACACGGAGGCCGATATCGTAATTCTGGTTTGCCTTATAGGGGCGGTCATCCACTGTCTGATTGAAGGAGAATGCATACCGCCCACCAAAGCTGGGGTACTGATACTTCTTACTGGAGAAAATGTCCTCATAGATCATCTCCGCAATCTTCGTGATGACCTCCGGCATCTCCACATTTTCTTTTTCGATTTCGTTGTTGATTTCCTGTTCCTCATCGGTCAGGAATACATAGATGGAGCCATTCTTCTGGATCAGCATCTGGCGCATCAACACTTTCAGTGCATCCTCCACCTGTGCTTTCAAAGAGATGCGATCATCGTCAATGCTGGTAATCATCAGGCTGACGATGTTGTCTACATTGGCTTCGATCTCCAGAACATATTTAATCAGGAAAAGGGTCTTCAACACATTGATCGCAAAGACATCTTTTTCCTTCTTTTCCGGGTTGATATAGCTGTTGTCATAGGCGCGGATGATCACGCTGCTGTGGCTGTGGTCGAGAAAATTCTCCAATGCATCATAGAATCGATAGAACGGCACGATTGCTCCCATCTCATCGTCCATCAGCTGCATGGCAGACTCTTTGAACAGAGCCAGCATGGAACGTTCACCTTCGGACAGGTGCTTACCGGATGCACCGTGGGTACGGATGCTGGTCAGCACACTGGCAAGCAAATTAAACTGGTATGGAACAAAAGGATAAACCTCTGCAAAATCTTCTGCGTTGGCGTACAGTTTTTTCTCCACGCCGTCGTTGAAGACAATCAGATTTTTGATGATGGTTGCTTTCTGGTCATAAAGCAGACGCAGGCTCTGTGCTGCGGTCTCTGTCTTATCCAGAATACGCTTTTTGATAACAGCGTCCACATTGGCAGAGGACAAAGAAAGACGTGTATCGAAACGTCCCTGAATCTTGGAGAAGTCGTTACCCTTCACCTTGGTAATGGAGTCGATATCCTGCTGGCTCGTTACGATTACCCAAGCCTTGCCCATGCATTCCTTGCCCAGTTCTTCCGTCACTGTCTGAAGGTTCAGCATCAGCTTAGAATCATCACCAATGTACTGGCCGATCTCATCCACAAGGAAGACAACATGATGGTTGTTCCCTTTTTTATCAATATAGGACTTTACACGCTTGGCGAAATCCTCAATGCTGATCTGGTAGCTCTCGGTTGCTTTCTCGCACCAGTTACGGGCAGCTGATTCGCTCATGAAATCCATGTCAGAAAGAACATCGACAACGGAATCCTGAATGAAATCGAAGTCCTGACGAGAGCTTTCCCACGGATCGCCATACTCTTCTTCAAACTTTTCCTTAAACTCTTCAAAACGTCCTTCCTCGGAAAGCCTGCGCTCCAGGTCAGCAAGGTGCGGCATGGAACCGCAGAAGCCCTGCATCTCATTGAAAACCTTCAGGAATACGTTCACAATGGCATCTTTATTTTCTTTGCCATTAGAATTGCTTTTGGAATCAATATTGAAAAGAATTACGTCCGATGGGGTGTTTGCTGCCAGCTGCATATCTGCCAGCACCATCTGATTGGTAATCTTCTGATCCTCGATAAAGTAGTCGATGGCATGTTTGTCTCCGACCTGTTTATTCTGAAGCAGATAGGACAGGATTTTCAGGAAATGAGATTTACCACTTCCAAAGAAGCCGGAAATCCAGACACCCATTTTCGGTGTGGTTCCCTGAATACCTTTTTTATATGCTGCAAAGAAATCCGCAAAATGACGCTGAAGCTCACGGGTCACAACGTACTCTTCCAGCTCCTGCGCTACATTTGTTTCTTCACCCTGACCGACAATGATAACGCCCTGTATCTCACGGTCAATTTTCTTTCGGAACATGTCCTTGATCTGCATAACAGTTTCCTCCATCCATTACTTTACCAGTCGGAATGCACGGTAATAGTTATCGTCTTTAATCTCATTGAACAGAATCAGCTCCTGCTCATTATAGGTCCCCGGAAAGAACATCACGACCGGGCAGCGCACAAACGCCTGGTGCAAGTTGTTAAGCACCTTGTGGGAGCGCAAAATCGGATAGCACTTGCCGATACCGGTCAGGAACACGACTGCATTCTCCGGCGTATGTTCTTTGATATATTGCACGATCAGGCTGTCATCGTCATTTACCTTCATGGAGTTGGTCACTGCCTTGACGATACGCTCGATTCCTCGTTTTTTTTCAAAGTCATAGCACTTTTCCATGAAGTTTTTCTTTTCCAAAAAGTCAATGATGATATCATACAGGTCAAAGACCACAAGCTCATAATCATCATCGCCCCGGTCGTTTTTATTTTTCAGATACTCTACACGCTCCCGAACTTCCAGTTCCTTTTCCGGTGGATAATCAAACACCCAATAGTTGACCTCATTTGCGCGGCCTGTTCCTTTTCGGAAAGACGGCTTATGGATTGCAAGCTCCATCTCATCCAGTCTTTGGCTTAAATCCATTTCATCTTACCCCCGTCAGTGTTTTTACCATGATGCCAAGGTCATGGTCATAAAGCCAATGCTCAAATGCAATATCAAGAATTGGCTTCAGTATTTTTCTTGTGCTGTTTGCCCGGTTGCTTTCTAAAAGCCCAGCTTCATAAAGCTGCGTTTTATAGCAGGAGCCGAGGCGGTGCAGCGTATAGTCTTGAAGAGAAGCCACTTTCTCACTCTGTTCCTGCTTATTTTTGAAGAATATCCGGATATCTGCATCCGTCAGCTCGTCGGAACCAAGAATCATTTTTTCCCGCACTACTTCATACACAAAATCAAAGAACAGCGTGTCATGCAAAAGAGCCGCAGTCAGCACAAATAATTTTTGTGTAGCAAGATCACTGCTCAGAAAGATTGGGTAAAAGCTTTCATCTAATGTCTTGATACGGGCTGTTACGGTAGAATAAATCTGCTGCGCTCGTAGTTTTGTCGGTGCGCCATAAATGTTTGTCTCTTCATTCAACTTTTTAATGTCTGCAAAGCTCTTACCCTCACTCAAAAGCTGCACGGTTTTCCGAAATTCCATGAACCAGAACGAAAATTTCACGGCTCCGGCACTATACGGTTTTCTTTCCATCTTCGTTCTCTCCATTTCCGGATTTTGTTTTAATGTATCTGCCGCTTTTGATTCTGGCATCCTTCGGCTTTTCGGCGTTAATAGGAATGACCCACTGATGGCCTAAACGCTCGGCACCATCAATTCGCCCTTCTGTGCATAATGTCTGTACTCTCCTTGTGCAGATTCCCCATTTTTCAGAAGCCTGCTTAATCGTCATGAAATCCATACGGAACCTCTTTTTCGATGTCTAAAGTCACTCGCAGCAAGTTAAAATTTCTCATTTATATTCTACTCCAAGAAACGAACAAAATCAATCGAAAGTTCTTCCAAATTTTGAACGATTTTTTTAGAACCCACTCTTCTGCAAGCAGGGCTTTCGTGACACGAAAGCGATTTTCTGCTTGTTGGGGAAACTCCCCAATCCCCATAGAACGCTGCCTGCGGCATCGGGCTGCGCATCCGTTCCGGATGCTTCAACGGCAGTTCCTGCCAAAGAAAAAAGCCCGGTGCAGCATGAGCATTACACCCACACTGCACCGGACTTTCCATCATCGACTACTCTGTCTATTTTCTTCTTCCTGCCGCACTTCCTGCTCATGCAGCTGCTCTTTTTTCTGCTCGTCCTCTTTCAGGATTTCCTGCACAATCTTCTGCGCCACAAGCCAATCCTGCATTTCCGATTTGGTCTTGCGGTACTCTGCATAGGAGCTTTTCTTTCGTTCCAGAAGCATCGCATACTCTGCGTTCAGCTCGCTGATGCGCGGGAGCTTTTTGTCAGAACCGTTCTCTTTCTTATAGGCATCAAACGCCTTTTTCGCTGCGCTGCGTAAGGCCAGCGAATCCCGATGAGTTTCATAGAACTCCCGATTGTAGCCGGATGCCTTATATGCAGCAAAGACATCTTTTGTCTTGGCATAATTGATTAGATGCTTCCGCAGCACCGACACTTCTGACATCCGTGCCTCATCCGCCTTTACAGATTCCAGCAGCGCATCACATTTTTCAGAAATTCCATCTGCCTTTTCTTTCAGCTCTGCATAGCTCTTGATTCCATGCTCTTCCATGAACATCATAGCTTTTGCCATCTGTTTCAGATTAAAGACTTTCGCCCAACGCGCATACCCCGCGCCTTTGCCTGCCTGCATTTTGGCACGGACATCAATAAGGAACGACAGCTCCGCCTTCTGATGCACCTGCGCAGACCGTGCGCTTGTGCGGGTTTTCTCTGCAAATTTGCTTTTATGAATCGCATTCCCGGCAAGCACCTCGCAAAGTTCTTCAACTGAATAGCCCTTGCCGAAAGAGCGGAAGCGGGCAAATCTGGCATGGCCTTTTCCCCGCAGGGCAGGCTGTTTTCCATCTTTATACTCGTACCCTGCTTCCTGCAAAATTCCAATCAGTTCTCGGAAGTCTTTTGGTTTTCTTGCCAATGCTGCATCAATGGACTCGCAGATTTCATCCCGCTGCGATTTTTTCTCCGGGTATTCCGTTCTCTTCTGCCGCTCCCCATAGGGCTTCCGGATAATGACCGACAATCGGTGCTCCAGACAGATGATATCACTGAGCCTCGCCAGTGCAAGACCGGATAAGCGAAAATCCCGAAATTTTCTGGTGCAGTCTAATGTAGTCGAATTAAAAATAATGTGATTATGAATGTGCGCACGATCAACATGGGTAGCTACGATAAATGCGTGTTTTCCCTTGGTGAATCGCATGGCTGTCTCATACCCAACCTTGTTTGCTTCCTCCGGTGTGATTTCTCCGGGCTTAAAGGACTGCCGAATCTGATATGCAATCACATCATGTGCCTGGGTTCTTCCCGTGATATGCTCATACTGCCGTTTGGAAAGCAGAAATTCTTCATCACAGGTCTTTGCATCACAGGCATACGCACTAATGTATTTTCCATCTTCCGTCTTTGCTGCATTCTCAGAATAATCAGTACGGTCAGCCAGACACTGCGCTACCGTCTTTCCTTTATTGATATGCAGCGCAATTAGTCTTGTAGCCGCCATTTTCATATTCCTCCATCTAAAAAGAGCTACCCGAAGGCAGCTCTTACCAATCTACTATTCTCATTTTAACATCCGTTCCCGGTCATAAGCTCCCTGCAAATAAACGGCCTGCTTGATGATCTCTTCCATATCGAAATAGACACACATGATGCTTTCGTACAGCTTCCACACATTAGATTCGGTGCCGCCCACCATTTCCATCAGCTGGTCTTCCATCTTCGAATGCTCAGACTGTTTTTCCTGATAAGCTGTCTCTTCCACAAAATGATTCTCTCCATCTGTTTCCTCGTACCGCAAATCATAATAATCTTTCATAAACTGAATATCCATCGAATCCCTCCTGAATTCAAATTGTCAAAACATCCTCTACACGCTCACACAGCCGTCCCATCAGTTCCATGATGCTGCCCGCACCAACCGCAGCTGCGAACAGCCCCATCTCAATCATGGTCAGCAGGAACACATCCGTCCAGCTCGCCCGAACCACCGAATAGATGCCGCAGCCAAGAACAAACAGCATAACCGGCGAAAGTACCCACAGAGATAGCTGCATCAGCAGATTCCAGATAAAGCATAGAAATCGCAGAAAAAATGCAACCGGCAGCAACAGGATTTTCAGCATCAGCTTCAACAAAAAACTTACGATCTTCATGGATTTCACCCCTTCGTTTTTCTTTTCATCTTCATTTTACCGTACCCGCTTGCCAAACACCACGATGTCAACAGGAAGACCTACAAAAAATATGTAATGGCACAGACAGTTTCATCTGTGCCATGTGCGGTAGAAATCTCGCACATTTGCGCCGTCAGCGAATACCAGAAAGCCTCTTCAGGATCAGCTTCTGCATCTCCCAGAGTTCATCCAGTCGCTTCTGCAAATCCCGGATATCCTCCGCATAGATGCTTCCGGATTCATTGGCGCGTTTTGCGTACTGGTTCAGGTTGTTGCTGCATCGGCGAAGAAGGGTGGATACCTGCGCCACATCCGACAAATCAAGATTCACGCAGTACCCGTCCATCGCCATTTTTCTCATATAGGCACCGGTATTCCGAATCCCCAATTCCTTCTGCTTTTCACGAATCCTCGCCAGCTCTTCCGGGTTTACCCGGACATTGATCCAGTGTTCACGAACACTCATAATGCCTCCTCCTCATCATCTCGATGTGTCATCGGCGGAATGCGCCCTGCACGGTCACGCAGCTCTGCCAGGACAGACGGCTTTTCCGTTGTTCTCTCACGGTCTGGATCATCATTTCCACGGTCATCCATATTCAACAGTGCGTCCAGTTCTGCCAGTCTTACACTCTTTTCTGCCAGTTCTGCCTCCTGGGGGAACGGCTTTCCAAGCTCGGCCTGCGCCGCTTCCTGCTGGCTCCTAAGATTGTCCAGCTGCTGTTCCGCCTTCTCCAACCTTGCAGGAATCCCGGCAAGAGCATTATCCAGACGCTGGATATTGCCCGCGGCACTGGTGCCGATGGGCACCCTGTGTGTCATCTCGCCTTTCAGCAGCACCTGATACTCTTTCTGGAAGCTGTCAAACGTCAGCTCCATCTTGAAACCACGGTAGCTGCCAAGTGGCACCGGCTCCAGACTCTGATTGGCTTTACAGATTGCGAGGATTGCTTCACCGGCCTCGACTTTTTCAGTAAAGCATGTGCCATTCACTGCCATGCCGCAGAACCCTTCTTCCGGCAGCGGATGTGCCGCCACCGTCCGAATATCCGACTGAAAGCCCTTGATAAACCCCTGCGTTTTCTCAATCTCCGCAGGGAAATATTTCATCAGCTTATCCTCCAATCGGTACTGCTGGCTCTGATGGTCTGCCTTCAATACTTTCAGCCTTGCAACATCTACATCCAAGTCCATTTTCTCCTTGATCTGCGGGTCTCCTGCACAAAGTGCCTTGATCTCCGCATAGGAAAGTGCCTGCTCATCCACATCGTCACAGGAACGAACCGGGGATTTGCTGGTCATGATCTGACTGATAAACTTCTGCTTATTCTCCAGTGTCTGATAGAGGTAAGCGTCAAAAGTTCCTTCCGTCACATACTGATAAACCTGCACTTCTTTGTTTCGGTTTCCCTGACGGATAATACGACCATTTCTCTGGGTCATGTCCGCAGGCCGCCAGCCCACATCCAGATGATGCACGGCCACCAGCCTGTCCTGCACGTTCGTGCCTGCGCCCATCTTCTGTGTCGAACCTAACAACACCCGCACCTGCCCAGTACGGACTTTGGCAAACAGATCTTTCTTTTTTGCCTCGGTATCAACATCATGGATAAATGCGATTTCTTCCTCCGGTACACCTGACTGGATGAGTTTGGCGCGGATATCCTCATAGACATTGAAGGTTCCATCGTTCTTCGGCGTGCTGAGGTCGCAGAACAGCAGCTGGGTCAGCTTGTCCGACTGTCCTTCCTCATAAATACGAAGCACATTCCGCACACAGGCGTTGAGCTTGCTGTTGGGGTCATCCGGCAGGAGTGGATTCATCAGCCGCTGATCCAGCCCCAGCTTTCTGCCATCCGATGTGATTTTCAGCATATTATCGACCGATGGGTCTACCACACCGGAATGCACAGCCGCCGCCCGTTCCGAAAGCTCCACTACCATCGCCTGCTGATGCTCCGAAGGCTGCACCACCACGGTTTCAAACTTTGCCTCCGGCACCGGCAGATGCAGCTGATCGGAAGTCTTGATATCCGCCACTTCCTTGAACATGTTCATCAGCTCCGGCAGGTTGAAGAATTTTGCAAATCTCGTTCTTGCCCGGTATCCGGTTCCCTCCGGTGCCAGCTCAATGGCTGTGGTGGTCTCACCAAAGGTAGAAGCCCAGCTGTCGAAATGGGTCAGCCCTTTCTGCTGCAATGTGCCGTATTGGAGATACCGCATCATGGTATAAAGCTCCGTCATGCTGTTGCTGACCGGGGTGCCGGTCGCGAAAATGATGCCGCGCCCGCCTGTCAACTCGTCCATATACTGGCACTTCATAAACATATCCGAAGATTTCTGCGCTTCCGAAGTGGACAAGCCTGCGACATTGCGCATTTTTGTGTAGAGGAACAGGTTCTTGAACGCGTGTGCCTCGTCTACGAACAGTCGATCTACGCCCAGCTGCTCAAAGGTAATCACATCGTCCTTACGGTCGGTTGCCCGGAGTTTCTCTAATCTCGCCTCCAATCCTTTCCGGGTCTTTTCCATCTGTTTAATAGAAAAACGTTCGCCATTCTGGGATTTCATCTCAGCAATGGCGTTTTCGATTTCATCAATCTGGGCAGTCAAAATCCGCTCCTGCCGTTCTGCGGACACCGGAATTTTCTCAAACTGGGAATGCCCGATAATGACTGCATCGTAATCACCCGTAGCAATTCGTGCGCAGAACTTTTTTCTGCGGGCAGTCTCAAAGTCCTTTTTGCTTGCCACCAGCAATTTTGCACTCGGATACAGGCGCAGGAACTCGTTTGCCCACTGAAGGGTCAAATGATTTGGAACGACAAACATGGATTTCTGGCACAGTCCCAGCCGTTTTGCCTCCATAGCAGAAGCTGCCATCTCGAAGGTCTTGCCAGCACCTACCTCGTGGGCCAGCAGCGTATTGCCTCCGTACAGCACATGAGCAATGGCATTCTGCTGATGTTCCCGCAGCCGGATTTCCGGATTCATGCCGCCAAAGCGGATATGGGAACCATCGTACTCACGGGGACGGGTACTGTTGAACAGCTCGTTATACTTTTCCACAAGTTCCGCACGGCGATAAGGGTCTTTCCACACCCAGTTCTGGAACGCATCCTTAATGGCCTGCTGTTTCTGCTGGGCGAGGGTGGTCTCCTTTTTATTCAGAACCCGCTTCTGCTTGCCGTCTGCATCCTCCACGGTATCGTAGATACGGATGTCCCGCAGATTCAGCGTATCCTCCAGAATCCGGTAGGCGTTGGCTCTGCTGGTGCCGTAGGTCATATAGGCATGGACATCATTCCGGCTCGGTGTACTCTTACCGGTGATCTGCCACTCTGCCGTCATGGGCGAGAATTTCACTTCGATGTTCCGGCGCAGATAAAACGGCGGTTCAAAGGTTTCTTCCATGAACTGCTGGATATAACCCCGATTGACCCATGTGGCACCAAGGCGCACATCAATCTCTGAAGCGTCCAGGTCTTTCGGCTGCGCCTTTCTCAGATATTCCGTATTTACCGTAAAGGCAGGGTCAGAGGCCGCAGCCAGTTCTGCCACTCGGAGCTTTTCCCGAACATTGCCGGACAGATATTCATCAGCTGTCACCCAGCCGGTTTCCTCGCCGCCCTGCGTCATCGGGTCTTTGAAAATGACACCATGCAGTTCCTGCTGGATTTTTTCATATTCCCCCGGCGTTCCTAAAAGCTCCGACATATAGGGCAAATCCACTCCGCCGCGCTCTCCGATAGAGATTGCCAGAGCTTCAGCCGGAGTATCTACGCTGGTAACAGCCCGTTCCGGTCGAATCGTCCGTTTGGTGAACATATCCGCCTTGGATTCCAGCCTGCCGTTTTCGTCTACGTTTTCCAGAGAGCAAAGCAGATAATAAGACGAATCTTCCGAAAAAGCCTGTGCATTTGCACGGGAATTGATAAGTCCATACTGATCGGCGAATCGGTCATAGGCCACATTCAGTTCCCGCTGTTTCTGGGCAATCGCGTCCTCCGGATAATCGTTCAGCTGATAGTCGATCAATTCCTGCACAATGGTACGAAGTTCCACCATACCCTTGATCCTGCCGGTGGCTGTCGCAGAAAGGTCAGCTTTCCGCATGATGCTGTTCTCACGGAAGTAAACATCCCCATCTACCACCGCATAGGAGAAGTTCTTTACATTTGGGTCTGCCGAAATGGTTTCGCCCTGCAAGGACAGCTCTTCCTCCGGTGCCAGCTCCTGCGCTTCATAATGACCACCGATGTGCTGCACAGCCTCATGCAGCTGGTCTCCAAGATCTGCATCCGGAATCGGAATGACCGTACATTCTTCCTTGCCGTATTGGGTGCTTTCCGTTGTAATCTCACCCAGCACCATTTCCGGGTGGTCAACAAAGTAGCTGTTGAGGGTAATACCCTCCGATGTCAGCCCCAGATGCACCCAATCCGGTTCGATATCAATGGGATGGTCTCTCTTTTGCAGGAAAATGATATCCGAAACCACATCTGTACCGGCATTGGCGCGGAATGCGTTGTTGGGAAGTCGAATGGCTCCCAGCAGTTCTGCCCGCTGTGCCAGATACTTTCGCGTGTCCGGATTCTTGGAATCCATCGTATAGCGGCTGGTAACAAAGGCCACAATACCACCGGGACGAACCTGATCCAATGCCTTGGCAAAGAAATAGTTGTGGATAGAAAATCCGAGTTTATCATAGGGCTTATCGCTGACACGGTAGTTGCCAAAGGGCACATTGCCCACGGCCAGATCATAGAAGTCGCGCCGGTCGGTGGTTTCAAAGCCTGCCACCTTGATTTCTGCCTGCGGATACAGCTTCTGCGCAATACGCCCGGTGATGGAATCCAGTTCCACACCATACAGTCTGCTTCCCAGCATGGAATCCGGCAGCATACCGAAGAAGTTACCGACACCCATCGACGGTTCCAAAATATTGCCTTTCTCAAATCCCATACCGTCCAATGCTTCATAGATTGCACGGATCACGGTAGGGCTGGTGTAATGCGCATTCAGAGTTGAAGCCCTGGCTGCGGCATATTCTTCTTCCGTAAGAGCTGCTTTCAACTCCTTATATTCGCCTGCCCAGGCAGTTTTCTCTGCGTCAAAGGCATCTGCCAGCCCGCCCCAGCCGACATAATTGGCCAGCGTTTCCTGTTCCTCCGGTGTCGCATCTCTGTGCTGATTTTCCAAGGTTTTCAGCGTATAGATGGCATCCATGTTGGCACGGAATTTCTGTTTAGGACTGCCTTCGCCGAGGTGAAAGCTGTTGATGCGATAGTTCTCCGCATGTTTTGCTTCATGCTCTGCCCGGAACGCTTCTTCCTCAGCTGCATTAGGAAATGTTTGAACGGTCCCATCAATCACAGCTGTAATCGGGAGCTGATCCAACGCCTCATCCGACCATACAGTACCTGTATTCTCAATATCTTTTGACGCTGCTTCTTTTCCAGAATTTAGATCAACCACCAGATTGTGCAGGTGAATATTATCCTCGTGCCCCAAAAGTCTTGCCAGATTTTCCTTGCTTTCCGAGCGGAAGATCGGATACACGGAATCCGGGTCCCGAAGCTCCACGTCGAACAGCCCGACTTTTTCAATCGTAAATGCCTTTCCGTCCAGATACAGCGTATCGCCGACACGATAATCCGGCTGCACCGGAGCTGCGGGTTCTGGCTGCACAGTTGCAGGCTCTTTTTCAGCCTTCATGTTCCTGCCGCGAATCTCCTGCAACGCCTCTGATGCGCTTACATAATCGGCAAATGTCTGCACTTTTCCGTCCGAATATCCGTAATACTCTTCTTTAACATAATCCCAGATGGCAAACGCATCCTTAGAATCCGGGAAATTATCGCCGGTCATCGTGACTACAAACCGTTCATCCGGTGCATAGCCTGACTCTCTGGCAAGTTCTCTGGCGTGTTCCTGCATTTCCAGCACCAGAGGATCTGCCTTTGCGTGAGCCGGTTCCTGTACTTCTTCGGATTCCACATCCGGGAATGGAATGTCCTGCTGCAAATCCTGCTTGCTCTGCTCAACATAGAGCCAGTCTTTGGCTTCCCGTTCCTGGACTTTTTTAATCAACTGCTGGCGGTAGGTCTCTGCCTCCCATTCGCTGGTAAACTCTTCGCTGACACCATCCGGCTCCACATGAATGCCGTCCTGAATATCATCCCAAACCGCATAGCCATCGTCAGTTTCCATCACGGTAAACCGCTGAGGTGCTGCCAACTCGCTACGGGCATAGATATCCGCAGCCGTATTCAGCATATTATCCACATGCTCATTTCCGGTATCGTAGCGTTCCGGCGGCGTTGGCGGAAATACATGGGCGGCAGTCGGCATAGGAAGCGACGCACCATATTCCTGCTCCAGCTTCCGATACTCTTCCATTTCCAGCGCAGTCAGGTACTGACCATTTTCCACAAGCCGGTCTAACCGCTTATCCACCGCCGACCATGTGAGGCGCACTTCCCGGTCATGGTCATAATTGCGAAGCAGAATGCCTTTTCCGTTATAATCGGCAAAACCGCGACTGCCATCCATAAAGGTATAGCTGTGACCACCGAGACCATATTCCGCTTTCAGGAATGCAGCTCGTTCTTTTGCGTCCCCTTGCTGCTGATACAGCGCATAAATACGAATTTTTCCGCCTTCAAAATTAGAGCCTGTCCGCAGCATCCGGTCGATTTCATCCTCAGAAATTACAAAAGCGGAGGGCTTTTCGCTCTCCGCTTCTCTGGCTGCATTCTCTGCCGCCGCATCAATTTTCTGAATCTGCTCTGCTTCGGACTGAAACAGGCTCATAAAGTTCAACTGTTGATAAGTTCCGTCAGAATGACTTCCTCTGCCTGCGCTTTCAGCATGTTCATGTGCTGCACCCAGGCCATCTGGTTCAATTTCTTGTCCGGTGCCGGATTCGCTTTCAGAAGCTCCGCCATCATCTGTTCCATCCGTGCGGTCGCGGTCTCCTGAATCTCCCACAGGTGCGGGTACAGCTTCTCGGTCAGGATCAGGTGATTGTACAGCAGCGTGTTGTTCTCCTGCAGGAATGCTCTGCGCATCCTCCCGTACTTGCCCAGAGGCTTCTGTTCCTGCACCGACAACTGGATGTCCGGAATCAGGTAATCGCCGTTCTTCGTGTAATTCAGCTCCATCATAGTTTTGGCTCCTTTCTGCCTGTTTATCTCTTTCATAGGTTCGGATCGTGCGTTCAATTTCCCGGAATATCTGGCTGGACATTTCACTGACCGCAGTTCCCAGCACATTGGCAGCAGCCTGCGTATTAAAATCAAAGATGTCCAGAAAATCCTCGTGTTCAAAATAGTCATCTGCATTGCCCACCGTCCGGGTAAAGACGGAATATGCGATGCTGACAGCGGCAGCTCTCTTAAAGGAAGCTCCGATGTTGAGTTCATCATACCCTTCCAGATAAGAATCTGCAACGATGTCACTGATCTGCCTGCGGTTTTCCTCCCAGTAATCCCTTGCAAGGCGTTCTGCTGCTTCCATAATGTGATTTTCCAGAGACCCGGCACCGGCAGGAACATCAAATGCTGCATCCAGTGCCCGAATGATCGGCTGCTCATGCTCCGCATTCATTTTCCAGAGCTGTACCGGGCGGGAATTCTTCCGTTCTCCGGTATCTGCCACATCAAATACATACCGCAGTTTCGGCTGCTCACCGCGCATGTCCAAAAGAGCAATGCCCTTGGAGCCGCGCTTCACATAGCGATTCATCCGGTCATTCCAGAGATCGTACTCTGCACAGGCCGTTGCTTCTGGCCTCTGCTTATAGATCATCAGCTGTTCCGCAAAGGGATACTTATAAAGCCGTGCGGATGTGGTCAGAAACGCTGTCCACTGCTCTTTGCTTCCAGTGATCTGTGCCGCAGCTTCCTGCGCCATCTGCATATAATAAGCCGTTTTCGTCATCATCTGTCTTTTTCCTCCTCTCCCTTATTCGTCCGGATACAAATCCAGTGCCTCATATTCTGCATCTGTCATCTCAGCCAGTTTCGCAAGCAGCGAGGCCGTCCACCTACGCAGGTTTCTATCTCTGCCCGTCAGACTTTTCTGCATCGTCTGAAGCTCTGCAATCAGCCCCGTCCGTGTGCCAGGGCTGTAAAGCATCATGAGCATCCACTCGTCATCCGTAAAACGCATTTACAACTCCTTTTCTTCGCAGCACCTGCGAGGCGGTGCAGGCGGCACCGCCTCCTGCTTTTCCTTCAGCTGATCCAGAACCGATGCTCTCTCCGCCGGTTCTTCCTTCTTTCCGTTATTGATTACGCCGTCAATCATGCCGTAATCGTCTTCCATTGCCATTTCTGCGGCTTTCAGGTAATTCTCCGGTTTCAAAAATCCGGGCAGTTCCTGGAAGCCGATGGAATCCACATAGTGACAGCTTACAACACCATTCTGCCGTAAAGCCACGATGTCAGACACAGAAAGACTATGCCCAGTAAAATCATCAGGGCGGGAAACATTGAATTTCGCATACAGTTCCTCCAACATCGTATTCTGATCCTTGTAGGGAAGAAGCGGAGCCGTATACACCACCTCATAATGGTCAATATCCGGTTCCAGCCCCATCCGTTCCAGTTCGCGCATAGACGAAAAGCGTTCATATACCGTATCCTCACTGCGGCGAAGCTGCAAAATCGCATACTGGTCGGTAGCACTGTCGAGAAATGCCATCATTCTTTCGTCTGATGCCTGATTTCCATGCACTTCATCCCATTTTTCAATTCTTGCCATCATCCATTTCTCCCTTCTCCATAAACGGCAGGCCGTTTTCCTTTGCTTCCTGTCGCTGCTGTTCCCGACGCTTTTCACTGTAAGGCGGTCGGATACCGACGCAGCGTTTCGGAATTGTATACGTGACCGACCCATGCTCCCGGTGCTCCAAAATAAACTGCTCCGGATACTGTTTTCGCAGTTCCCTGAGCTTCTTAATCAGGCGGCTGTCATGGGTATAAATGCTGGCGGTATCCAGTTCATTATCAAAATTGATGACGGTTTCCTGCTCTGCCTTCGTAAGCTTGTATTTCATCGCTCCGCCTCCTTCGCCTTGGCAGCTTTCACCGGCGTATCCGTTCTGGAAGACAAATCCGAGAGTTTACCCAGCACAGATTCCCGTCTGCTGATTTCCGCTTCCTCTGCACGATCACAAAGTTCATCATAGTCAATCCGCGTCATGGTGCGGCCACCGAACCCATAATCCGAAAGAATCTGGTCTCTGGCTGCATTCATGCTGATTTCCGGGTCGTCGATCTGTCCGCCGTCAATTTCCGTGAAGTCCTTATGATATAAGGTATAGTCGTAACCGTCCTCACAGGTCTGAATGGCAAGAAAGCCCTTGCTTCCCAAATCCCATGCACAGCGTTCTTCCGTAATCAGCGGCTCCGGGCGGCAGGTGCCACCGCCGCGTTCCAGCATTTCTGCCAGTTGACAGATGTGCAGAACATCATACCCCAGGCGCAGATGATATTCGTCCATATATTCGCAGCGGGCTGAAAATTTCCGATTCGGATACTCAATCTCCACCGCACTGCCATCCGGAATTTTGAACCGATCTTCGTAGCTGCTGGTGATAAACCGGATATTTTTAGCATTCTCCAGCTCAGGATCAGCCTTTTTCATCTGCCAGAGAACCTTTCTACCGCCGCGTACCTGCTCCAGCATCTCCGGGGCTACCGGCGCAACGGCAAGACCGTCAAGCCGGAGAATCTGCTGGAGTGCCGCCATCCTCGCGCTTTCTTCCAGCGTAGAAAACGGCTGTTTATCCAACACATCCCAGCCAATGTGTCCCTCGGCAATCTGCACCTTGCTGTCCATATCAAAGCAATGGAATTCCACGCCGTCCTGCTTTTCCTGCAAGGAAAGCAGTGCAGCATTATCCACCAGATAAGCTGCATTCATCATTTTCATGCTCATTTTTTACCTCCAAACTCCAGCTTAAATGCTGCTGCACCGTCCTCGCCGGTCTCTACATAAACGGTTGTGTCATAGTAACGTCCAGATTTCTTGGAATAACAATGGGTAAGCCGTGCTTTCCCCTGATTTACCAGTTGCTTTGCCAGTTCCTCCGTCATCTGCTTTCCCAGTGTCTGAAAGAACCTGTTTTCCTTCCAGAGCGCAAATCTACAGCCCTTATCCCTGCAAAACCATCCCTTTGCCGTTTCGCAGACATCACTGCCGCAGGCGGGGCAGGAGCCAATGACTTTCCGTTCCGGCTGCATCAGCACATCAGCACCTTTTACAGCCTCGTAGGTTTTAACAAGTCCGCTGACCATGCTGCTGATTTCACCCATAAAGGCATCGCTGTCATACTCGCCGTGTTCTATTTTCAGCAGTTTTTCCTCCCAGTCTGCCGTCATGGATGGGGACTGAATCTGTTCCGGCACCACCGTCACCAGCGCATTTCCCTTGTCCGTAGAACAAAGGTATTTCGTTTTCTTATCGCCCCTGCGCTCGATAAAGCCTTTCTGTACCAGTTTTTCGATGATGGCAGCGCGTGTAGCTGGTGTGCCGATGCCTTTTCGCTCTACACCAGCCGGAAATTCATCCGAGCTGGCACTTTCCATCGCTGAAAGCAGAAGATCTTCGGTAAACCTCTTGGGTGGGCTGGTCTTGCCTTCTTTCAGATCGACACCGGCAAGTTCCAATGTCATGCCTTCCGAAAGCTCCGGAAGATCACCTGCCTCCGCATTCTTCTCAGCATCTTCAACCGGCTTTCCTGCATATTGCCTCCAGCCCATATCCGTGACTGTTTTGCCTTTCGTGCGGAACTTCTGACCGGCACACTCCGCTTCTACTATGGTTTCTGCATAGTGGCAGGGTGTTCCGACCGCACAAATCAGCCGCACCGCCAGCAGAGTAAGAATCGCTTGTTCTCCACTGGGAAGCGAGGAAATGTCATAACCCGCCGCTGTTTTTGTAGGGATAATGGCATGGTGATCGGTGACTTTCTTAGAATTGATGACCTGCGCTGCATTCACCGGTGCCGGTACATCCGCCTGAATCTGAAAGCTCTGCTGGATCACAGAAACAAGTTCCGGCACCAGCGGTGCCATATCATCCGTCAGATACCGGCTGTCGGTACGGGGATATGTCACGAGTTTCTTCTCGTACAGAGCCTGTGTGTAATCCAGGGTCTGCTGGGCAGTGAATCCCAGCTGCCGATTTGCTTCTCTCTGAAGCGATGTCAGATCAAACAAGGCCGGGGGCTTCTCTGATTTTTCTTTCTGCTCTACCTTGGTAATGATGGCACTTCCTGCCTGGCAACACTCTGCCACCAGTTTTTCTGCTTCTGCTTTTTCTTTCATTCGCTCACCGCCCGCTTGAAAATCCCGAAATTTTAATTCTGCCGAGTAGAACGGCTCCGGCTTGAACGCCCGGATTGCTGCATCTCGCATAACCACCATCGCAAGCGTTGGTGTCATCACGCGCCCCACATTCAGGGTCTGCCCATACAGACATGAAAAAAGCCGGGTGGCGTTGATTCCGACAATCCAGTCGGCTCGCTCCCGGCATAAAGCCGCCTCATATAAGGCATCATATTCTGTTCCCGGTCTGAGCTTCTGAAAGCCTTCCCGGATAGCACTGTCCTCCATTGATGAAATCCAAAGCCGTTCCACCGGCTTTTTGCAGCCGCACTGATGGTAAACCAGCCGGAAAATCAGTTCTCCCTCACGCCCTGCATCGGTTGCACAGATCAGACTCTCCACATCTTTCCGCTGCATGAGCTTTTTCAGGATTCCGAACTGCTTTTTCGTGCTGGCAGATACCTGATACCGCCAATGATCCGGCAAAATCGGAAGATCATCATATCTCCACTTGGCATACTTTTCATCATAGGCTTCCGGCTGGGAAAGTTCCACCAGATGCCCCACACACCAGCTGACAAGGTAGCCATTGCCCTCCATATAACCGTCTCCGCGCTGATTTGCCCCGATCACCTTCGAGAGACTCATGGCAACCGAGGGCTTTTCCGCTAATACAAGCTTCATTCGATACTGCTCCTTTCGCAAAAAAATTAGCAGCCAGGCACCGAAGCGCATGACTGCTATGTAAGGAACGGTATTCTGTTTTAGGTCTACAAACTGGGGCTTTTATGATCTTGCCACAGCTTATCAGTCTATGCACGTCAACTGTTGAAACCGCCGTGTACCGAACGGTACGCACGGTGGTGTGAGAGGACGGCGGCTAGTCACCGCCTCCTACTCGCTTGTGCCCATGTTTCGGCCCTCCACATCATCACTCCGCGCATGCGTTGTGCCTCGCCGCAACGCATTCTGCCCCTCGCTGACTCATCGCCAGGCATCGCTGATGGTGTTCGTCTGCCCATCCTCACTTCTGCAGTATCTGCTTTTCGTTCTCCTGCACACGCCGCTCGAGCGCTGTATACTGCCGGAGCTCGTCCTCGGTAAATCCCCGGAACTTCGCCTGCTCGTAGTCACGCTCCGCGGCCGCGATATCCTGCAGCACCGCATCCGACGCCGGCAGCAGCTCGAGACGAATCTTCCGCGGCTCGCGTTTTTTCTTCGTCATTCCGTTCGCGTCTGCATCCTGTGCCTCGCCACGCTTTCCGAAAAGACCGGTCGCCTCGGCTATTTCCGCCGCTTCACGTCGTTTCCTCGGCACGTCGACCACTTCGAGCATCCCGCGTGAGACCAGCTTCTGCAGCGCGGCGCGCAGATCCCCGCGGCTCATATGCATCAGCTCCGCGAGATCCTTCCGGCTCAGCGCCTTTCCGGCATCCTTTCGATCAGTCGCCTCCACGGCATCTTCCCGCGCAGGCATCTGCGCTTCAGCCCCTCGAGTGAGCGCCTTTCCCGCGTCCTTCCGATACAGCAGCAGCGACAGCTCCGCCAGCGTCATATCATACTTCAGCGCCACCGACTCGAGATAGCGCTCGAGCAGCTTCCGGTCGCGGTACTTCTCCACGATGATCCCATCCTCCGAAATCACCTCCTGCAGCGCCTGGCTCCGCTCCTCACCGAGCTTCTGCGTCCCCGGAATCGTCGCCGGGAACACGAAACCATCCTTCGCCGCATCCACTAGAAAATGATAGACCTGCAGCCGCTTCCGCTCATACGCATCCTCATCCAGCACATGCTTGAAGAAGTCGTTGTAGCACTCGAACATCGCGAGTTTCATCTCCACCGTCCGCGCGAAGCTGATCTTCTGATTCACCAGCGAACCCTTCGTCTTCACATAATAGTAGACCGGCGTCCGCAGCGCATAGAACGTCGTCGCATAGCGCACATACTCGAGATTAAACAGAAAATCCTCGCACCAGCTGAGCTTCGCATCCATCCGGATCCCGTGCGCCTCCACAAGCGAGCGCCGGTACAGCTTATTCCACAGCACCCCATAGTAGTAGTCCGCCGGGTTCTCCATCATGAAGCCAACGAACGCTTCACGCCCGATCACCTGGTCCGCGTCGATATCCCCCTTCTGCGACACCATCTCTCCGACGACACGATAGAAATCCGCGATCACCATGTCGCAGCCCGTCTCCTCGGCCGCCCGCACCATCAGCTTCGTCGCATCCGCCGTCAGCCAGTCATCACTGTCCACGAACTGCAGAAACGTACCCCGCGCCCGCGCGATCGCCTGGTTTCGCGTATCCGACACCCCCGTATTCTCCTTATGCACGACCACCACGCGCGCATCCGCCCGCGCATATCCGTCGCAGATCTCCCCGGACCGATCCTTACTTCCATCATCCATGAGGATCAGCTCGAAATCCCGAAACTCCTGATTCAGAATACTGTCCACACAGCGCGCGAGACTCTTCTCCGCGTTATACACCGGCACGATGATACTGACCTTCGGCTCCATAGGCACCTCCATCAAAAAACTACTTCTAGTTGTACCATAAAACCCTCCCGTTGACACTCGTATATTTCTGCTCACTTTTCCCGGGCCAATGTCTCGGCCCTCCGCCTGCTCACTCCGCGCCCACGCGTCCGCACCCTCCACCTTCTCACGTCGCGTCCACCCATTCGCACTCGTTGCCTTTATCGCGCCCATGCCTCCGCCCACTACCTCCTCACGTCGCATCGAAGCACCAATTCCCTCATGAAAATGTCATATTACAGCATAAATTCGCTCATGAAAGTGTAATGAAGCACGGATTATTCCCTCATGAAAGTGGCAAAATACTGAAAAGAACGCTCATAAAAGTGGCAGAGCACGGAAATCTGAATGGTAAAATTCCGAGTTGTTGAGCTGTTCTTACTTTCTATTTTATCAGATATCGCCTACAGAGTCCATAGCTTCATAGCTCAAAACAGTTCACCCACCAACCATTTGGCTATGTAAAGGGGACGGCTTTTCAGCCGCCCCACCGGTCAACGCTGCGTTAATCAGACAGGTTCATCGTCCGATTCCGCTTCATAATCCTCGTTGACATCCACTTCTTCGTCCTCGTCACCATCATCCTCCGGCAGCTGGAGCGTATCTTCATCCTCATCGTGATAATCCGCATCCGGGTCCGGCTGATTTTTCTTGGACGCAGGCTTTACGCCCTTCATCTTGATATAGAGATAACCGCCGACACCGGCTGCACCGATCACAAACAGAAGCAGCATAATCATCGGAAGCGGAGACGATTTCTTCTGCTCGCTCTCTGTTTTCTGCTCTTCCGGTGCCGGTTCCGTCTCCTGCGGCTTTTCGGTTTCCGCAGGTTCCGTGACTTCCGGCTCCTTCTCCCGATACTTGGCAGCTTCCTCTTCATCCATCAGCGCAAGCAGATCGGCCTCGTCCACCATGTTCAGGAAATGCACATTCTGGTTGCCGTCTTTATCGCGGTCGATGATCAGATAAAAGGTGTTGCCCGCCTTTGTCACCAGCGTAATGAACTGCTGGCTGGATTTATCTTCTTCCTCACCGATATCGTCCACCAGCGTCATATTTCCTTCCGGAGTCAAAGCTGCACTGGATTTCGTCTCATCCTCGTATGACATTCCACTCTGCATCAGATCCAGAAACAGCTTCAGCGCATCTTCACTGAACATGCTGCTGTCTTTTGCAGAATCCGTGACATTCAGGTACTTTCCATGTGCATACCCGGTTTTGCCGTTGAAGTTTACCTTATACCAGTCACCGCATTTTTCGACAATCTCCACCGTATCGCCGGAATGCAGATATCCGATAATCTCCTGATCCATGCCGGGACCGGAACGAAAATGCAGACTGGTGATCCCCGGCACCACCGTACCAGTCTGCTTTTGGGACTTTTCGCTGCCGATATTGTATTCTTTGCCGCCCACCGTAACGATCAGGTTCCCATCCGCATCCGTAGAGACCTCATAGCCATCCGGCAGAACCTGCATGTCCGGGTCGATTTCGATGCTGTCGGTATTGTCCGTTTTCCCCGCATTTGTGCTTTCTGCTGCATCCGTCTCCTGTGCAGCGGTACTGACAGGCGTGTTCTTCTGCACATCATCGCCCGTATAGGCAAATGCAGTGGTCGTAAAGGTTCCTGCCGCCATCACGCTGGCAAGCAGCATTGCTATCATCTTTTTCATTCCATATCCTCCGTTTCTTTCTCATCCAGTTTCAGGTTCTCCGGGTTGGGAACCGCAGCCTGCGCCAGCTGAATGATGACTGCCAGCTGTTCCGGGGTCAGGCTCTGGGCATGTACCATTCCTTTCTGCGCTCCTCCCATTCATCGCGTTTCCTGCGGGCTTTCTCGCGCTCCGCAGCAATCTTTTCCAGTTTCAAGCTCATATCGTATCCTTTCCGGGCGAATAAACGCCCTATTTTTATCGAATTCTTCCCATGCAGTAGTAGTGCTGCCTCCAGTAGCTCGTCTCAATGGAAGCATAGGAAATTGGTGAGCCACAGTGGATCATCATCCCGTTGCCGACATAAATGCCCACATGGGATGCGCCACTGGTGTTGT
>OMFY01000322.1_pt1 | contig 32393 bp, 25 predicted proteins | sample 1645701 | NCBI WGS metagenome assembly OMFY01 (sample SAMEA103958111, study PRJEB25191) | human gut metagenome | biome: human-associated habitat [ENVO:00009003]; feature: intestine environment [ENVO:2100002]; material: feces | place: Germany | collected 2013/2015
CCGGGGCTTTTTGACTAATTGTTTAACTCGTCCCATTTTAACGGGACACTAATGATAGAAAGCTATGATATTCTGTACAATCGGGACACAAGCTCCCTTTGACCGCTTTGTGAGCATCGTGGATGAAGTGGCAGCGCATCTGAATGAAGAAGTTATTGCTCAAGTATATAAAAGCGAGTATCAGGCGAAGAACATAAAGACAATAGATTTCTTACCGCCTGATGAGTTTAACAAATTGTTCAACCAAGCACGGTTGATTGTTGCTCATGCCGGAATGGGAACGATTATCTCTGCCATGCGCCAGCACAAGCCTATCATCATCTTTCCACGTATTGCCGCCTTGGGTGAACATCGTAACGAGCACCAGTTGGCAACGGCTCAAAAGATGAAAGAGCTGGGATACGTGTATGTGGCAAACAATGCGGAAGAACTGAAGGAGCTGCTCACTAAACCAGACTTAAAGCCCTTGCATGAACTGGGAGACTTTGCGAGTCAGTCGTTGATCGACGAGCTTTGTAAGGTGATAGGCTAACATTGGTAATAATATCAAGATTCGTAAATATAAATTTAGTAAACCATGAAATATCAAGTAATTCCCTTGGGAACACCTTGGCGAATTGACGACCTGAAAAACGCATTGCAGGATTTTCCTGACATTCACATCATGGATATAAATGATGTAGAGAAGTATAATCCTGTTTTGTATCTTTATTACGGGCATAGTAAAAACGATGCCGAAATTACTGATAAAGACTTGGAAGAAAAGTTAGAGAAAATCATTTCTCAAAAGAGCATTCAACCTATCGCAATCTATCCAGATGATTTTAAGAAGAACTTTCCATCACCATTGAAGTCTTTGAATGGCTTTTTCTTGGACGAAACAGAATTTTCCATTCAGGCGCTAAAGAATCTGATTCTCTCTTATTTTGGTATTCTTGAAGGGAACAGGAAGGTTTTTATATCCTATCGTCGTGATGATTTGGAAAAGCTGGCACAAAACTTATTTGACCAACTCATTAAGAAGAAATACATCCCGTTTTTGGATTCCTATTCATTGGAAGCAGGTGTAGATTTTCAGGAGTATTTGCGACATGAATTGGTTGATTCAGACATTATCATCTTACTTGATACGCCTGAATTTAACAGCAGCCCCTATTGCATGGAGGAATTCAATATTGCCAATGCTGAAAACATTCCGGTTCTTGATATACGGTTTAACATAGATGAAAAGAAGAACCTGCATCGTTTTTGCGATTACAAAGATTTTCAGCTTCCTTTAGAGCAGGCAAATACGGATAAAAACCTACCAGATGAGATTATTACGCTTATGGAAAGAAGCCGAGCCAAGGCTTTCTGCATCAAGCGTAAATTTGTGTTGGACGAATTCAACAAACGATGCGATGATCTCGGACTGCGTATCGTAGAGCAGGGGGGATTTCTTCGATGTGATACGACCCATGAATGCTTTTATCCCACGACAAACATCCCTGATGCGAGAAAAGTATTCGACATAGACCAGCGTTTCAAAAAGACACCACTGTTTTCAACCTACACCAAGCAAATATTATACAATGGGAATTATTGTCGACCGGATATTGAAAAGCACTTGGAATGGTTGAATAACAATTTGCCCATAAAAGTTTATAATGTTACAAAATAGAAATACCATGATATTTTTGTCAGCAAGCGTACCAACTCCCGAACGTGAATATTTTGGTACGGAAAATATTTTTGCCATTAGGGAAGCCATTGTATCATTTACCAAAGTCTGTGCTGAATATAGCATACCTTTCTACTTTGGAGGGCATCCAGCAATCACTCCATTGATATGGGAAGTGGCAATGCGTAATACACAAAAAGCTATGCCGCTAATCAAAATCTATCAGTCCAAAATTTTCGGGGAATCTATACCTAAGGAAGTCGGTGATTTCAAAAACGTACATTTTACGGAAGCTGTAGGCGAAAGCATAAAAGACAGTGTCCACGCAATGCGGGAGCAAATGTTCCGGGAAAACAAAACCGAATGCGCTGTGTTTATTGGAGGGATGAACGGCATCATAGAGGAATACAAGATGTTGAATGAATTATATCCCGATGCCAAGTATTATGCCTTTGCAAGTACAGGCGGCGCATCATACGATTTATACAAAGAGATAGGTAAGCCTAATCCACTGTTGGAAGGCAGCTATGCTTATATGTCGATTTTCAGGGAAATACTTTCTCCATTCGGGCAACAACAAAAGGAGGGATGATAATGGCAAGAGGTTACAGTTATGTATTGAAACGTGATTATGGTTTCGCGCCTAATCCCTTTTATGGTTTTCTTACGTTAGCCACATGTAAACCAATGATTCGTAACAAGGCGCAGGTCGGTGATTTCATTATTGGCAATGCACCTGTCGATTTTGACAACAAATTGGTGTTTATGGCTAAAATATCAAAAATCATCACATTCAATGAGTATTGGAACAATGAGGAATATGCTTGTAAAAAGCCGGTCATGAATGGCAGCTTTAAGAAGCTGTATGGTGATAATATTTATCATCAACTCGAAAATGGAGAATGGATGCAGGCAAATTCGCACCATAGCAATCAGGATGGGAGTATCAACACAGACAACTTAACTAGGGATACAGGGACAACTGACCACGTACTTATCGCTGATGAATTTTTCTATTTTGGCAAATCAATGATAAATGTCCCAGCGGAGTACGCAACTTGCATTCATATAGGAATCGGACATCACAACCTTGACATAGAAGTTTGCAACAAACTTTGGGGTTATCTCTGCGCTAATTATGAGATGGGACTCATAGACTTGCCACGTCAATTCAAAGAATTTATCAGGTATGACGGTAAATCATAAGGATATTGTCCCTAACGATGAGGTCTTTCGTTATTACTTCTATTTTATGCAGGAACGGATGAAAATGTTCTGGCGTAAATGCGAAGGTTGCACGACTTTGACGAATGACCCTATATTGAGAAAATATAAATTTACGAATGTATACAGGGCTTGTGACAGGGTCAGTCAATATCTCATCCGGCATGTCATTTATGAACATATTGACGATTGTAGCGAAGAGGACGTAATCGTCAGAATCCTTCTCTTTAAGATTTTCAACAAGATTGAGACCTGGGAATATTTAGAAAAGAATACTGGCTTAATCACTAAAACAATAGATTTTGATCGGATTAACGACCTTCTGACACAGAGGATGGCAACAAGACCCATTTTCAACAATGCGTATATGATGACCGGTACTCATTCCAAATATAACCGGTTAAAATACAAGCATGAGAAATGGCTGGCGATGCTTAAACAGGAAATCATAGAAGGAGGTGTCCTGCAAAAAATTGAACAAGCAAAATCCTTGGAGGAGGTTTATATTCTATTAAATTCATGTTCGTTCTTAGGCGGATTCCTGTCCTATCAGTATGCGATAGATTTAAATTATTCTCCCTATATCAATTTCAGTGAAAACTCATTTGTAAAAGCCGGTATAGGAGCCATTCGAGGAATAAAAAAATGCTTCATGCCGACAAAAGCGAGTAATGAGGACATCATTAGATTCGTGCAAAATAACATCGATGATTTCAGACGCAAATATGGATATAATGAGTTTATCTCATTACCTTGTCATGAACCACAATTGATAGACCTACAGAATTGTTTTTGTGAGACAGACAAGTACCTCCGTGCGAAAATGCCGGAATTACTGGTCGGCAATGTGCGCATCAAACAAACATATCACCCATCGCCATCCCCGATACATTATTATTTCCCAGATAAATGGAATATTAATAACAAGATTCCCGATTTATGTTCACAGCCGAATACAACGGAATTAATGATTTCTTGGTAGGAGCTTCAAAATTGCTCCTTAAATATGGAGTAAAGAGGGAAACCCGTAACAACAGCTGTTATGAATTGCCTGAGCCGTTTATCTTCAAAATCAATGACCCGACAGCCCGTTGGGTTACCATACCTGAGAGAAGATGGAACTTATCACTGCCATACGCGGAATCTTTATGGTTGGCATCCGGCCGTAACGATATGGAGTATATCAGTCACTACCTCAAACGAATGATGGATTTTTCTGATGACAAGAAATTCATGCGAGGAGGATACGGACCAAGATTCAGGTATTTCAATGGTTCGCAAAATGACTATCAGATAAGTATTGGAAATGAGAAAGGCGGTGTTTTCATTGACCAGTTCAAATATATTGTGGAGTGTTTCAAAGATGACCCTAATACACGTAGGGCTGTGTTAAATATCGATGATACATTGAAAGATGAATTTGGTGAAGATGGAAAGATTAAGGTTACCAAAGACATTCCATGTACAAGACTGCTACATTTCCAGCGCAATTCATTGAATGGGAAACTGGATTTAACGGTATTTATGCGTTCCAATGATTTCTTGTGGGGTGCAAGTGCTGTGAACATCTTCAACTTTACGTTCATACAGGAATATTTTTCTGCGATGCTTGGAATGGAAATAGGTTCATATTATCACATCGCCAATAATTTCCATTATTACGAGGATAAGAAGAATAAAGTGGAACAAATGGCATCTATCGACAGTCACAGAGAGATTCCATATACCTACAATAAGACTTTCACGACATTGGCAGAGTTTGACCATTTATGCAATTTGTTGGAAAATGAAGAAATGCGTATGAGGCAAACATCCGCCATTTACCAACCGGAAATATTCGAAGATGATTTTTTTAAGGATTGGTATAGCGTCTTGTTCCATAAGAACCATCCTGAACAAAACATCTCATTCGTAAACGCTCAATTGTATAACTTAATGGAAAAATGATTATGGGAACAGAAATAAAAAATGTGTTTGTGAGTCATTATCACGAAGACGAAGACAGCATTAAGAATTTGAAAAGTCTATTGGGAGACAAGTATGAACTTCATAATTATTCGGTTACTTCCGAAAGATTCAATAATGCAAAAAATGACGATTATATTAAGAGCCTGTTACGACCTTTAATCAATAAAGCTGGAACATTTATATGTTTGATTGGTCCTAATACACATGACAGTGATTGGGTTGATTGGGAAGTCCGGGAAGCAGCAAGACTAAACAAGCCTATTATTGGTATATATTTACGAGGTGCTTCGGATGCAGATTTGCCAGATGCTGTCAACGAATTAGCCGATACAATCGTAGGCTGGAATGAGGACAGGATTGTTGATGCCATAAAGAATGGTCAAACCTATTTTGAGAAAGCTGACGGGAGTCAACGAGATGAAATTGATGGGAATCGTACTACATGTTAGTATTATAAACTTCACTCATCTTACTTCACTTCCCCTAAAATAAAAAAAGTTTGTATCTGAATAACGACGTGTTATTTGTATAAATCTGATTCAAGACATTTGGATTCTATGCAACAAGTTTCATCTAAATGCAAACTATTGAATTTGTGATAGTACCGAAATGTTAACTTCTTCTATTCTGCGTTCTTACCAGCAGGGAATCAAGTTTCGTGTTTTTGACGTATGGCAAACACACAAGAGCGTCATGGTGCAAATGCCCACAGGTACAGGCAAAACGAATCTGCTTGCTGCTGTCATTTATGACCATTTGAAAGAGGAGCGAAGCCAATGCGTGTGGATTGTCGCCCATCGCAGGGAACTCGTGGAGCAGATAGTGGAAACCGTAACACGTTACGGTATATCCAAAGAAGACGGACGGGTAAAGGTGATGTCCATCCAGTGGCTATCAAGGCATTGGGATGACGTGAGAATCGATAATCCGAATCTGATTGTGATAGACGAAGCCCATCATGCACTGGCGGAAACCTACAATGAATTGTGGCTGCGCTATCCAAATGCCAGGAAGCTGGGGATGACGGCCACGCCATGCCGGCTAAACCGCAAGGGGTTCACGGACTTGTTTGACACACTGATAATATCAGACAGCATCGCGGACTTCATCCGGCAAGGGTGGCTCTCGGCGTTTGACTACGTTTCTATCCGTTCTGACAGTGAGGACCAGCGGCTGATATACAGTCTGGAGAAACGGGGGGCGGACGGGGATTTCCAAGTGAAGGAAATGGATACCGTGCTGAACAAGCGGCCGAGCATCGAGCGACTGTATGAGAGCGTCAGACAACATGCTGACGGGAAGAAAGGCATCGTGTATGCCATCAGCATCAGCCACGCTCGGAACATTGCCGCATATTACAAGGAACACGGAATGAATGCCGTTGCCATTGACAGCAAGACGCCTGCCAAAGTGCGCAAACAGTTGGTGGAGGACTTCAGACAGGGTAAGATTCAAGTGCTGGTGAACGTGGACGTGTTCAGCGAGGGCTTTGACTGCCCCGACGTGGAGTTCGTGCAAATGGCTCGGCCTACCCTTTCGCTTGCAAAATATCTGCAACAGGTAGGACGCGGACTGCGCAAGACGGACGGCAAGGAAACCTGCATGTTGATAGACAACGTAGGGCTGTACCGCCTGTTCGGGTTACCAACCGCTTATCGGGACTGGCAGGCCATGTTCGAGGGACGGTTGGCAGGAAAAGGCTATCCAACCGCAAACGCGAGAAATGTTTCCTGTATGGCTGCCGGGCAAGAGAAAGACGAGGCTTTGAATGTGGACGGTTTGCTGGAGACGATTGTATCGCACAGACAGTTGATGGATTACCTGCAAAGCGGTTCTTCCCTGTTTGATAATAACGCTTCGCAAGCAGAAGCCCTGAAACCATATAAAGACCGTCAAAGCGGGCTTTGGGGATTGAAGCAAGGAGAGATCATCACCGCCAAAGCGCAATACCGCACCGTATTTGACGTGAAAGACTATCGGGCAGCCGTAAGATTCGAAGACAACCGGGTCGGCATCGTGGATGGGAACGGGAACATACGGATAAAGCTCAACCGATACCGCTACATGAAATTCCTGCCGGACGACATTGGTGCCATGACGGACAATACCGGACATACATTCTACATCGACTTGAAAACATCCAAGCTGTATAACGGGAAACCGGAAGTGCTGAAATATGGGAGGATTGAGATGCTGAGGGTCGGAATGGTGTATTACAGCCGTACCAAGCATGTCTATAAGAGTCCGTTGGGAATAAACAGTTTTGACTTGGTGCCACGGGGCTTCTATTTGCGGATTTATACTGGTCTGGCTGACAACTGTAAGTTCAGGCACATAGACAGCGAGGATGCTTTCCTTCATCAGGATTGTGTGTGCATCCTGGCGGATGACGAAGACGAATACTATGGATTCTGCGGCGAACTGGCAGACGGCAGCATCGTGATTACGGACGGAAAGGGAAATTACTACCATGCCATGGATGGCAAGGAAAAGCAATACATCGCCTGTGAGCACCCAAAGACACAAGACGAGGATTTTGACGTGGCGGTGTCACGACTGAAATCGGAAGCTGAGGCGAGAGCCGCCAAGATGAGAGAGAACCTCCAACGGAAAAAAGAGAAGAAACAGCAGACGCGGCTTGCCCAAATACAAGATGTCGTTCCGTTCCAATCGGGATTGAAATGGGGGCTGAGAGCAGGCAGCCGCGTCATCGTGCCGCCCATTTACCGCAGCATACAGAACCCCGTGGGCAACTATTGTGTCGTGGAAACCAATCCCCAGCAATGGGGTATCATCAGGCTGGACGGCAAGGTGGTGGTAGAGGCACGGTACACGAATGTAGAGATAAGCAATGGCGGGACAGCCCGGTTGACCGTCTTCCCTGGCATAACAAAGACGGTGAATTTAAAATAGCCTTGAAGTTTATCTGACGCTATTTTGACATCTCCACTTTATTTGTTATTATTGCATTAAATCCAAGCATTAAAGAGAATAACATTCGTGAGTTCGACGAAAACTTGTAGAGACGCATTTTTGCGTCTCGGCAAGCAAGATTGCCGAATAAAATCGCCTGTCGCGAAGACTTGGCAGCTGGCTGAGACGCAAGAATGCGTCTCTACAGTTTGGCAATAACAGGGCTGCGCACATAAAGTGGAATTCGTCGAACTCACGATAACATGATACCAAAAACGAAACAGAAATGTAGCAGAGAATGACTGGGCTGTGACTGCCAGCCGATGCATTTATGCCGCCATGGTTTGGCGTATATATATGAAAAAAGCACCGTAATCACTTGATTTACGGTGCTTTACATTTTTTACTCCTTGCTTGAATGCCTCCCGTTCGGAGCCTTGGCGGAGAGAGAGGGATTCGAACCCCCGGTACCTCTCGGTACGACGGTTTTCAAGACCGTTGTAATCGACCACTCTACCATCTCTCCATGGCCGTAAGCCGTTATTTGCCCGAAAGCGAGTGCAAAGGTAAGCATAAATTCCTGAACCGACAAATTTTTCGCGGACTTTTTAGGATATTACGCCAAATATCGCCGTTTTAACGGGAGAATTGATTACCTTTGCAGTGGAAAAACAACCCAATGAGCAAGACCGACAACTATACGTTCTTGACACAAGCCCCGATACCCCAAGTGATAGGTACCATGGCCGTGCCCACTATCATATCCATGTTGGTATCCAATATGTATAATATCGTGGACTCCTATTTCGTGGGCCAAATCAACACACAGGCCACCGCCGCCGTAGGCATCGTAGCCTCGTTGCAGTTCATGATACAGGCCTTCTCTTTCTTCTTCGGCAACGGAACGGGCAACTTCATCTCACGGGAATTAGGGCGCAAGCGACATAGGCAAGCCCGTGTCATGGCTTCAACGGGATTTTTCTATACATTGGTGACCGCCCTGCTGATATTGGCGGCCGGGGAGATATGGCTAGAGGAGCTGGCCGTGATACTGGGAAGCACGCCTACCATACAGCCGTATACGGAGACTTACATGAGCATCATATTGCTGGGCACGCCGTTTATCATGTGCTCTTTCTGCATCAACAATCAAATGCGTTTCGAGGGCTACGCCAAATACTCTATGTATGGCATCGTGAGCGGCGCCGTGCTCAATTGCGTATTAGACCCATTGCTGATATTCGGACTAAACATGGGACTGGCGGGAGCGGCCTGGGCAACGGTGATAGGACAAGCGGTTGGATTTATGGTGATGTGGAGAATGAGCCGCATGAGAGGGGCTATACATTACTCTTGGCGCAGGATATCGCTGGACAAGAGCTACATAAAAGAGATATTGGCGGGCGGCACTCCCTCCATATCCAGGCAGGGACTGGCTTGCCTGGCGGTCATCATGCTCAATCATTCCGCCGGTATGTTTGGAGACGCCGCCATAGCCGCCATGTCTATCGTGAACCGCGTAACGATGTTCATCAACTCCGTGATTATCGGATTGGGGCAAGGATTCCAGCCCATGTGTGGTTTCTGTTATGGAGCCGCACTCTATCGCAGGGTAAAGCAGGGCTTCTGGTTTTGCGTGCGCATCGGCGTTGGCTTCCATCTGTTTTGGACGGTCATCTTGTTTATCTTCAGCGCGCAAACCATCGCCCTCTTCCGAGATGACCCACACGTGATAGCCATAGGCGTGAACGCGCTGAGATTCCAAGCGGCCACCTACATATTGAGCAGCTTCATGATGATGAGCAACATGATGATGCAGACCTGCCGCATGCCCTGGAAAGCCAACTTCGTGGCGGCGGCAAGGCAAGGACTGTTTTTCATCCCATTGGTACTGATACTGCCCCGATGGCTCGGCCTTACCGGACTGGAAATGACGCAGGCGGTGAGCGACGTGCTCTCCACGCTCTGCACGATACCTATTACATGGCACACCTTCCGCCAAATGACAAAAGCGGAAGGCGCAACTATCGCTGGCGATAAGGCTATGCGCCCATGAGTATTTGGACAATGCGCTTGGCCGTGCGGCCATCCCACTTGTCGGGGACATCACATGCCTTCCACTCCCCTGACACCATCTGGCTTACGTAACGAGCCAAAGCCTCCAGGTCATCACCCGCCAACTCGTTGCTGCCCACCTTTACCGTCTCGATATGCTCCGTGTAGCTATTGAGCGTGACGCAAGGCGTGCGATAGAAAGTGGCTTCCTCGGCCACGTTGCCCGAATCCGTGATAATGCCCGCGGCATGGGCGGTAAGATATCCAAACTCCAGGTATCCTTGTGGGGTCACCAAGAGGAAAGTCCGCTTCACGTCAGTAGGCAACTCGCTTAATTCCCTCTCCACCACTTCTCTCACCTTGCCATGCAAGGGGGCAATGACAGGAAGGTTCTCGGCATGGGTGGCTATCACCCGCAAGGTCTCCCGCAGTTTGTCTCCATCTGCCAGGAGCTCCTTGCGATTGAGCGTGAAGAGCAAATAACGTCCATCGCCAATGGCTTTTTCCTGCAGCACTCCTGGGCATCGCCAGCGCCCGCTGTCATGACGGATATTGTCGATAAGCACGTTACCCACCATGTAGACTTTGGATAGTTCCGCTCCCTCCTTGTTGGCGATGGAGTTGTTGCTGATGCCCGCCGTGAAAAGCATGTCAGAAAGTCCGTCGATGACAAGCCTGTTGATTTCCTTAGGCATGGCAAGGTCGAAACTGCGGGTACCCGCAGCGATATGAGCCAAGGCTACGCCGTGCTTCTTGGTGACTATGGCCACGGCCAAAGTGGAAGCCAAATCGTCCACCACCACTACCACGTCGGTATGGTGGCGTTGCAAATACTTGTCAAAATGGGACATCACCTGGCCTGTCTGCTCGTTCAGGTTGTCGCAGTCAACGCCCAAGTACATATCAGGCTTAGGTATCTGCAAATCATCGAAAAGCGTCGGCTCTATGGCGGGGTCATCCACGCTTCCCGTATATACCAGCATGTAATTCACGTCCTTAGACTGCTGGCGCACCTCATTGAGCGCCCTCACCACGGGTGCCACCTTGATGAAATTAGGTCGCGCTCCCGCTACAATACATATATCCATACGGACTACGCTCCTTTGAAAAGTTCCTTGATGCCACCGATAGAGCCCATCAGGTTGGTAGCCTCGTAAGGCAAGTAAACTACCTTGGACTCATCTCCCTGGGCCAGTTCTTGCATCATCTGGATGTATTTCTGCGCCAAGAGATAGTTGGCGGGATTGGTTGATTGTCCCACGGCCTCGGTGATTTTCTGTATGGCTATGGCCTCTGCCTCGGCTTTGCGAATGCGAGCCATGGCCTCACCTTCCGCCACGAGGATGGATTGCTGCTTCTCGGCCTCAGCCCTATTGATAGTAGAGGTCTTCTCACCTTCTGATTGCAGGATGGCCGCTTGCTTCTCTCCCTCTGAGGTCAATATCGTGGCACGCTTGTTACGCTCCGCCTGCATCTGTTTTTCCATGGCTTGCAATACGCTTTGGGGAGGCGTAATGTCTTGCAACTCCACACGGTTCACCTTGATACCCCATTTATTGGTGGCATCATCCAGCACGGCACGCAACTTGGTGTTGATGGTGTCACGGGAGGTGAGCGTCTGGTCTAGTTCCATTTCGCCAATGATATTTCGCAGAGTAGTCTGGGTTAGCTTCTCTATGGCGTTGGGCAGATTATTGATTTCATACACGGCCTTGAAGGGATCGACTATCTGGAAATAGAGCAAAGCGTTGATCTGCATCTGGATATTGTCCTTGGTGATCACGTTCTGCCGGTCAAAGTCATACACCTGCTCGCGCAAGTCAATGACATTACTATATATATATCGGCCTCCGCGCATCACTATCACCTCCTTGGCCCTGTCGATGAAAGGCACGATGATATTGATACCTGGGCCTAACGTGGCGTAATACTTTCCGAGACGCTCCACAATCTTAGTTTCGGACTGAGGGATGATAATGATGGCCATCTTGACAAAAATAAGCGCCAAGATAACTATCGCCAACAAAACATAGACGGTAATCATAATAACAGGATTTAAATGGTTACTATTTGGGGAAATTATGAGTCTTTCTCCACGGTCAGGATAATGGACTCCCTTGACACGATTCTCACCTTGGTGCCAACGGGCAAAGCCTCGCCCGTTGAGACAGCTTTCCAATCATCTCCGTCCAGCTGCACACGGCCAGCTCCTTGGGCGGGTATCGCCTGGCTAACTTTCCCCACTTGCCCGATGAGCGCGTCTGCATTGCTCAGCCGATGCTCTCCACCTTTGTGAAGCAAGCGTAACAGGCAGGGCCTCACCAGTTTGATGCTCAATACGGAACAAACAGCCCACACCAGGATTTGCGCCCATAAAGGCACGCCCAGCAATGCGGGAAATATGGTAATCAATGCGCCAATGGCGAAACAGGTGATGAAAAAGTCACCAGAAGAAACTTCCAATATCAGGCAGATCAGCATGACGACTGTCCACACAAGCCACAAGTTGGATGCTAAATATTCTATCATCGTTTTTATACGTTTTATATTTAGTTGTTCAAAGTTAGGGAAAATTATCGAAACCACCAAATATTTAATGGCTTTTAACGCTAACCGCGGGAAAGAGCGTACGAGCGAAAACTTGTCCTGCCCAGTGGGAACTAGGTCGTGAAACAAATGATACTAGTCTCGAAAGGCTACGATACTAGTCTCGAAGGGCAATGAAACTAGTTTCGCAGGCCTTCGAGACTAGTATCACGCCTCAGACCGTGAAACAGGGTTGTTAGATTTAGTTATTTTATAGCACGGATATGAAAAAGAAAGCAAAAAGGGGCATGTAGTGAGGAAAATTTTAGTACATTTGCATGAAACTTACATGAAAACTGGAAGATGAAACGCATATTGACCCTCACGCTCCTGCTCATGGCAGCGGCCACGTCGCTCGTCATGGCAGACAATTATGACTCATTGTGGAAACAGGCAGAGCAAGCCCGCAAGAAAGACCTGCCACGCGAAGAACTGGCTATCACCCAGCGCATCGCCCAGCAAGCCATAGCCAACAAGGACTATGGCCAACTGCTGGCTGCCAAGTTCCGCTCACTCTCGATATGGCAAGACATCTCGCCCGATTCCCTGGCCCCGCAGTTGCGAAGATTGGAGCTAGAGGCACAGCAAGTGGAGCGATCCAACCCCGCGCTCTCGGCCGTGTACATGACCGCCCTATACAAAGTGGCCATCCAGCAAGTCCCCTACGCACCAAACCAGGAAGACAGAAAGGCATACGGGGAGAAAAGCGAGGAGTATGCCCGTAAAGCGATGGGGAACCCAGGTGTATTGGCATCCACGAAATCAATCGGTTACGAGCCATTGGTAAAACAAGGAATAGATGGAAAAATCTTCCAGCACGACCTGCTCCACGTAATAGGCTTCGAGACCCAGGCCTATCGGGAAATGCATGACTACTACGTGACCCATGGCAACCGGGCGGCGGCTTGCCTCACGGGCAGTTACATCGTCCTGCAAGAGCGTTTCAAGAGTCGTCTTGACAAAAATCCCCTGGCAAGGATAGACTCTCTCATCAGCGAGTATGCCGACCTGCAAGAGGCGGGCGAACTGGCCATAGCGCGTTATCAGGCCATGTGCTCCTTGCCGGAAACCACCGCCAAGGAGAAAGTAGAATACATTGACTACGCCTTGGGGCGTTGGGGAGCATGGCCGCGCATGAACATCTTGCGCAACGCCAAGAAAGGACTGGAAAACCCCATGTTCGACACCAAGTTCTTCAAGAAAGTGTTCAGGCCGACAGAGCCATTCTCCATCATCGTTGACAAAATCCGCAACATACAGCGGTTGACGCTGACCGTGAGAAGGCTCAACCTTACCGCGGAATGTGACTACAATACCGAAGAGGATTACGCGATACTCAAGAAGCACTTCTCCCACGAGGGAAAAGTCACGCAGGAAATCACCTTCCCCACCCATCCCGCCTACGAGATACTGAAGGACTCCTTCCAGTTGGCGCCTTTGCCCAAGGGCGCCTATCTGATAGAGATACAGAGCGACCGCAAGGACGTAAAGCCCGCTAGGGAAATCATCTACGTGAGCGACGTGGCCGTCATCCACCAATATCTGCCCAACAACCGCGTGCGCTTTGTGGCCGTGAACAGCACCAGCGGGCAACCCATCGCAGGCGCGACCATCGTCTTGGGAGAAAGAGACTGGAACAACCATGGCAAACTGGCAAGGAAAGCCACCCTCACCACCGACAGACAGGGCGAGGCTTTCTACACCTATTATAATAGTACACACGAAAGGCAAGCCAGCGTCCTCTATGCCTACACCAAGGACGACCCATACACGCCCCCCACTTATCTGAGCGGGAGTTTCTCTTACAACGACAACCAAACCACCCGCAAGCAAGAGCGCGTCTTTACAGACCGAAGCATCTACCGACCAGGGCAGACAGTGCGCGTGGCCGTGATACGCTATGAACAGGCCAAGGGCATAGAGACCCGTGCCTTGGGGAAAGAAAAGGTAACCCTCACCCTGCTGGATGCCAATCGCAAGGCGGTAAGCACGCAAGAGGTCACTACAGATCAATACGGCACGGCGTGGGCAGACTTCACGCTGCCGCAAAGCGGACTGACGGGCAACTACACCATACGGACAGACCTTAGGAACAGCCGTCTTTTCAAGGTGGAGGAATATAAGCGTCCCACCTTCGAAGTCGTTTTCCCTGAAGTGAAGCAACACTACGAATCTGGCGACACGTTGGTAGTGAGCGGAAAAGCCAGCACTTACGCCGGCATTCCCGTGAGCGACGCCAAGGTGAAATACCAGGTGAACCGCCAGGCGGCCTTGTGGTGTTGGTGGGCACAGGGCGAGGCCAACCAACAGATGTATGCCGACACCTTGACCACAGACAGCGAGGGAAACTTCGAGGTGAGAATACCTCTTGTCCTACCCGAGGAAGACACGCAAGACATTATCCCACTGAGACGTATCGCCCGTTTCTATAACTTCGTGGTAAGCGCGGATGTCACCGACTTGGCAGGAGAAACTCACCACGGAGAACTCTCCATCCCATTGGGCAACAAGTCTACGGCTTTCAACACCGACCTGCCACAACAGATGGAAAGGGACAGCCTACGCCGTTTCACCTTTATTTACAAGAACTCCGCAGGCAATGACATCGCCGCCAAGGTAAGATACCGAATAGACAACGGCAGCGAACTGACCGCAAACACCAACACCCAGATAGATGCCACTACGCTCATCCAGTCCCTGCACAGTGGAGAGCATACGCTGGAGGCCATTTGCGGAAAAGACACCCTAAAGCACAAGTTCGTGGTATTCACCATGCAAGACACCCGTCCTGCCAGCGAGAGCGAGGAGTGGTTCTACCAAACCGACATCACCCTGCCAACAGGCGGGAAACCGCTCTATACGCAAGTGGGCTCTTCGCTGGACAGCATACACGCCGTGTACACCATCATCAGCGGAGACCAAGTATTGGAGCAAGGCAGCTACACCCTCTCCGACTCCATCGTCACCCGTTCCTTCACTTATCAAGAGAGCTATGGCAACGGACTGATATACAACGTGGCATGGATCAAGGACGGCAGACTCCACTACCATTCCTTCGCGATGACCCGTCCCTTGCCCGACAAGCGGCTCAACGTGGAGTGGGTAACCTTCCGCGACCGACTTACTCCCGGACAGAAAGAGGAATGGACACTGCGCGTCACCCATCCAGACGGATCACCCGCCAAGGCACAACTGATGGGCGTGCTCTATGACAAATCGCTCGACCAGCTCTATCCCCACCAGTGGGAGATGAAGCTCTACCTGCAAGCGAGCCTGCCTTTCACGCTGTGGAGAAGCAACCTGGGAATGGGGAGCGCACGCATCTACAACGATGCCCGCTATACATACCTGGAGGAAACGCCCTTGCGCTTCGACACCTTCGACAAGCAGTATTTCCCAAGCCCACGCATCTTTTTTAGCACGATGGAAGCGAGACCCATGAGCCGCACCTATGCGATGGCTGACCAAAACGTTGTGCTGATGGAGAAGTCTGTGGTAACGGGAGCCACCGCACTAGCACCCGAAGCCCCGACCATGGAGAATGCCGGTGGCAGCGGAGCGGAGCCAGAACAAGCCACGGGCGACAGTACCCAACTGAGGGAGAACCTGCAAGAGACTGCCTTCTTCTATCCCAACCTGGAAACAGACGGAGAAGGCAATGTCTCCCTACGCTTCACCCTGCCCGAGAGCGTCACTACATGGCGCATGATGGGCATCGCCCACGACCAAGAAATGCGTCACGGCATGATAGGCGGTGAGGTAGTGGCACGCAAGGACGTGATGATACTGCCCAACATGCCCCGCTTCTTGCGCCAGGGAGACAAGAGCGTGCTATCCGCCCGCCTCAGCAACACCTCCGAGAAGGAAGTGAAAGGCAAGGCAAAAATGGAGTTGATAGACCCAACCACCATGAAGACGCTCTACACGGAAGAACACGACTTCCTGCTGGCGGCGGAAGAAACCCAAGCGGTCTACTTCACCATCGAGACCAGCGAGCTGCCCGCCATCACCATCTGCCGTGTCACCGCATCGGGCAAGGGCTTCAGCGATGGTGAGCGACACTACCTGCCCATACTCTCCAACAAGGAAAGAGTCATCAAGACCATGCCGCTGGTTTACCACCAGCCTGGCCAACACGAGATAAACCTTGATGAATTAGTGCCCGAAGACATAGAATCCAAGCAAGTGGAATACACCATGGAATACACCCAGAACCCTGCCTGGATGATGATACAGGCACTGCCCAGCGTCAGCCAACCCGATGAGGACAACGCCATCAGCCTGATTTCCGCCTACTACGCTAACAGTTTGGCCGACCATGTATTGCGCTCCGCACCCCATGTAAAAACCGTGCTGGAACTGTGGAAGCGGGAGCAAGGAACGGAGACCAGCCTCACCAGCGAACTGGCCAAAAACCAAGAACTGCGTCAACTGATATTGGCCGAGACCCCGTGGGTATTGGACGCTGACCAAGAGACCTCCCAACGGCAGCAGCTCATCAATTACCTAGACTCTTCACTGGTCAACCACCGACTGGAAACGCAATACGAGAAGCTGAGCGACCTGCAACTGGCCGATGGCTCCTTCACTTGGTGGAAGGGCATGGAAGGCAGTCGCTACATGACCACCGCCGTGGCCGTCACCCTGGCGAGGCTGCATGCCACCGTGGGCAAGCAGGCCAAGAGCCAGCGAATGATAGAGAAAGCCCTCCAGTACCTGAAGAAAGAGACGCACAAGGAAGTGGAGAACCTGAGGAAGATGGAACGAGAGGGAGCCAAAAACCTGCTGCCCAGCGAGACCGCGATGGATTACCTATATATAATAGGTATGGAAAACACCTCGCTGACAGCCTCGGAGCGGATAGACCGAGACTACTTGATGGGTCTGGTGACCCAGCGTCCCGCCGTGTTCACCATCTACGGCAAGGCTCGCTATGCCACCATCCTCGCCCTGCAGGGGGAAAAAGCCAAGGCCAAGGAATACCTGCAAAGCCTGAAGGAGTACTCCGTCTACCGCGAGGATATAGGACGTTACTTTGATACCCATCGGGCCGCCTACAGCTGGCGTGACTACCGCATACCCACCGAGGTGGCCGCCATAGAGGCCTTGCGCCAAGTAACTCCCGAAGACAACCAAACCATTGAGGAGATGAGGCGTTGGCTGCTGAGCGAAAAGCGCACGCAAGCATGGGACAACCCCATGAACACAGTGGATGCCGTATACGCTTTCTTGGGAAGCGACATGGACGCGCTCACTTCCGACAATGGCGACGAGGACCTCATACTGGTAGACGGCAAAGCCATAGACCAAGATAAAGCCTCAGCCGGACTGGGATACATGAAGGTTTCATTGCCCGAACAAGTGAAAACGCTCACCGTGGACAAACGTTCCCCACAAACCAGCTGGGGAACGGTATACGCCAGCTTTGAGCAAGCCGCCACCGAGATGGCCTCCACGTCCTCGGGCATCAGCGTGAAGAGGGAAATCGTAGGCGAAGGCCGTGAAGTGGGACAACGTGTAAAAGTGCGCATCACGATTACCGCCGACCGAGATTATGACTTCGTGGCCATCACGGACAAGCGGGCAGCCTGCCTTGAACCCGTAAATGCGTTAAGCGGCTATAGAAATGGTTACTATGTCACGCCGCGGGACAACGCGACTTGCTATTACCTCAACCAACTGCGTAAAGGAAAACTCGTGATAGAGGACGAATACTACATAGACCGCCCTGGCAACTACACCCAAGGCAGCTGCCAGGCAGAGTGCGCCTACAGCACGGCCTTCAGGGGAATGGCCCCAGGGGGAACCATCAACGTCACCCAAAACAACAATACTATCGCCACCAAACGACAATAACCCATAAAGAACAATGAGAAAAAGAAACCTACTACTGCCCCTGCTCATGGCGTGTGCCTTGTCACCTGTCCATGCCCAGTCATTGACAGCCGAACAAACCACCATATATTGCGGACAAGTGCCCTTTAGCCAACCAGTGACCGCGGAGTTCAAGCTGCGCAACCATGCCACCGCCCCAATCACCATCACCGACGTGCGCACCAGTTGCGGATGCGTGGTGGTGGACTATCCCCGCAATGAAATCGCCCCCGGGGAACAGTTCTCGATTACGGCCACCTATGACGCACGCTTGATGGGAACGTTCCAAAAGCAGATAGGTGTATACTCCAAGCAGGACAAAAAGCCATTGATGCTCAACCTCCAAGGTCGCGTGGTGAGAGAAGTGGTGGACTTCGACGGCGAATATCCAGAGCAATTGGGCAACTTCATGGCAGACAAGACCGAGGTGGAGTTTGACAACGTAAACCGCGGAGACCGCCCCACACAAATCATACACATACGCAACAACAGCGAAACCAGTTTCCGTCCCGTGGTGATGCACTTGCCCAGCTACCTGAGCGCCGTGGTCTCCCCCACCCAGCTGGCCCCACAACGAGGCGGCAACATCTATCTAACCCTCGATTCCGAGAAACTGCGAGACATGGGGCTCAACCAAGTCTCCGTGTATTTAGGGGAATTCCCTGGCGATACCGTATCGAGCGAGAAGGAAATCACCGTTTCCACCATCCTGCTGCCCGACTTCTCGCAATTGACGGCCGAACAATTGGAAAACGCGCCCAAGCTCCAGCTGAGCGCAACGACGCTGGACCTTGGTTCTTTCGGAAGCAAGAAGAAACTCAAGGGGCAAGTCACCCTCACCAATGAGGGCAAACGAACGTTGGAAATCAACAGCATCCAAATGATGTCCACAGGACTGCAAGTGTCGCTCAACAAAACAAGGATAGAACCCGGGGAAACCGCCAAGCTGAAAGTGACTGTCGTTCGCGACGAATTACGTAAGCGCAGACGCAAGCCCCGCATACTCATGATCACCAACGACCCAGACATGTCCAAGGTAATTATTGACATCAAGACCAAATGATACAAATAGAAATCGACGAAGGAAGCGGTTTCTGCTTCGGCGTGACCACCGCCATCAAGAAAGCGCAAGAGGAACTGGCCAGCGGAAAGACTCTCTACTGCCTGGGAGACATCGTGCATAACGGCATGGAAGTGGAACGGCTCCACGCCCAAGGCCTCGTCACCATCAATCATCAGCAAATGGAAAAGCTAAGCGACGTAAAGGTGCTGCTCAGAGCCCATGGCGAACCTCCGGAAACTTATCAAATGGCCGAGCGCAACCGCATAGAAATCATAGATGCCACTTGTCCCGTGGTGCTACAGCTGCAACGACGCATCAAGCGGCTCTATGACAGCAATCCGCAAGCCCAGATTGTCATCTTCGGGAAGAGCGGACACGCCGAGGTGCTTGGCCTGGTGGGACAAACCAGGGGGACGGCCATCGTGGTGGAAAGCCTGGAAGACGTGAAAAAGCTAGACTACGGGCGGGACATCTACCTGTTCTCGCAAACCACGAAGAGCCTGGACGAGTTCCATGCGCTCATCGACTATATACAGGCCCATATCCAGCCGCAAGCCACCTTCCGCAGTTTCGACACCATCTGCCGTCAGGTAGCCAACCGTATGCCCAACATAGCCGCCTTCGCCGCACGCCATGACCTGGTGCTCTTCGTCAGCGGCAGGAAAAGCAGCAACGGAAAGGTGCTCTTTGAGGAATGCCGCCGGGTCAATCCCAACAGCTACCAGATAGAGAAGGCTTCAGAAATAAAGATGGAATGGACAAAGGGCATCAGCTCCATAGGCATCTGCGGCGCCACCAGCACGCCCAAATGGCTCATGGAGGAATGCCGCGACTATATACTCCATCATCTTGATTGACAGCGTTTTAAATCCAAATCGGTCACCATGGGTTAATAACCGATTTGGATTTAACTTATTTTGGTCGGCAAAACAACTTGTTTTCCTCATAAAAATAACTTGTTTTCCTCACCAAAATAACTTGTTTCGTCCATCAAAATAACTTGTTTTGGAAAACGGACAACTTTCCGCCTTCACAGGGCTCACTTCCCTAACTCCCTCACAAGATGCTTGACGGCGATAACCGGATGGTAAAGGAGCATGCGGGGGCCTGCCCATCGCATCACGGCTCGCACTCGCTCTCTCATGTCCTTGCGGTAACAATGCACCAAACATTTCCTGCAACTGGGCTTGTTGCCTGAAAAACGACACCTGTCCAGCCGTTCACGGGCATAGTCCAGCAATTGGGCGCAATCCGCGCATAGTTCCTTGTTGCCTTCCCTGTGCCGGCAATACATTCGTATCATCAGCTCTATCGTGTCCTTTTCCTCTTCAACGCGATTACGCATGGATATCCTATCGTTAGCCAATGGGCGCAAACGGAAGTTCTCAATTCCTCTTCACGGCAAAGAAACCCAAGCGATGGGTAACGCCTTTGTCGTCTACAGCCCTGAGTTGATAAACGCCATTGGGGAGGTTTGAGACATCCGCCTTCTCTCCTCGATAAGGGAACTTGGCCACGGCACGTCCCTGCAAGGTTTCCACGAAAAGCATGTCAGCGTCCAATGCCTTGTCCCTGGGGGGAAAGCTGAGCTGTTTCCCGTCACATTCCAAGAAGTCCTGGGGCATGGTGAAAGACGGCGGGGCTGCCATTTGCAAAGGCTCGCTCTCGTTGCCATAGCGATCCATGGCGGTGACGGCATAGAAGAAGCCTTCTGGCGCGTGATTGAGCCGCAGGGAGTTGCCTTGCCTGCGAATGGCAATCAAGTGGGCGGCATCCTCAATGTCCACGGGATATTGGCGGCTGGCGTATACATTATAATAGGTATAGAGAGGAGAAGTGGAATCAGCCGAGGCCGCGTCGGCAGGTTGCCAACTCACGACGGTGGCATCGGAAACGCGCGTCACGGACAAGTCTTTTGGCGAGGCTGGCGGAATGGAGTCTTGCCACGTCATGGCCGGCACAAGCGAAAGCCCGCTGTTGAACACCTTGCTCGTGAAATCGTAGATGCCCTGCGTGTTGTCTATGAAAAACTTGGCACGGAAGAAAGCGTATCCCTGTCCCAAGTAGCGCAAGTGATACATCTCCCGGGTGATATCCTCTATGCGCCACTTACCTTCGCTGGGATGCAGGAAATAGATGCCCAGTCCCGGAGCCACCACGCGGCCTTGGGATTGTTCTTGCCAGTCGATGGCGAAAGGATAGAACTGGTCGCCCCTGAAATACATCATGGGGTAAAGCTCGTCCATCAAGCCTTCCTTGAGCCAAGCGCGGGCATCCTGGAACACGCGGGCGTAGGCGTTCCAGCCTCCACTCTTGTAACGGCTTAGGTCCGCGAACTTGCCTATTGGCGAACAACTCATCTTCACCCAAGGCTTCTCGCTCTTCACCGCCTGGTGGATGGCACGCACGATAGCCGTGATGTGTCCCCTTGCCCTGTCGGCGCTGCCTCTCACCCGCCATTGCTCCGGATAGCGTATATAGTCAAGATGGATGCCGTCCACGTCATATTGGCGGACAATCTCTTGGCTCAAGGCGGCCAAATAAGAAGCCGTGCGCGGGTTCTCGGGGTTCATATAGCCCTCGGCTCCTATCCTCTTGACCAGGCTTGGATATCGCTTTCGCAAAGTCTTGCACCCCAGTCCGTTCCATTTTCCCACGGGAATGGTGACCAGCCAAGCGTGTAGCTCCATGCCTCTCTTGTGACATTCCTCTATGGCAAACCGCAAAGGGTCATAGCAAGGAGCCTTTCCCGGCGTGCCCGTGATACAACCATCCCATGGTTCGTGGCGGGAGGGGTAGACGGTTGTGGCACGCACACGAGTCTGAAAAAGCACGGTATTGATGCCCGCGGCTTGCAGCTTGTCGAGCATATCGGCAAGGTCTTTCTTTTGTTTCTCGGCCGAGGCAGGTGACTGGGCGTAAGAACGAGGCCAGTCTATTCCACCGATGGTGGCCACCCACACTGCTCTTACCTCCCGCTTCTGGGCGAAAGCGCACAAAACCCAAACGAATACGATTAATAATGTATAAAAACGGCGCATTAGTCTTCTTTTTGTCGACAAAGATACGGATATTTTTTCTTATTCCAAATTATTTGCTTATTTTTGCCCATGGTTTAAAGCAAACTCATCCAAATGATAACATTTATAATCAGCCTTTTGGCGCTCGTTGCGGGATATATGGTCTATGGCAAGTTCATAGTCCGCATGTTTGGTCCCGACAACCGCCCCACCCCAGCCGTGGCCAAGGCTGACGGCGTGGATTTCGTGGTATTGCCAGGATGGAAGATATTCATGATCCAGTTCCTCAACATAGCGGGAACGGGTCCCATCTTTGGCGCCATCATGGGCGCCCAATTCGGTCCCTCGGCATATTTGTGGATAGTTCTGGGTTGTATATTCGCCGGAGCGGTGCACGATTACCTGAGCGGCATGCTGAGCATACGCCACGGGGGCGTGGGACTGCCCGAGCTGGTCGGAGAATACCTAGGCGGACGCACCAAGAAAGTGATGCTGGTGTTCACCATATTGCTGCTGATAATGGTGGGCGCGGTGTTTGTCTATAGCCCCGCGATTATCTTGGGCAACATCACGGTAACGCTGGGCGGCTTCGATGCCACTTCCGCCACATTGGCATGGTGCGTGGTAATCTTCGCGTACTATTTCCTGGCCACCATGATGCCCATTGACAAAATCATAGGGCGCATTTACCCTGTCTTCGCCTTCTCGCTGCTCTTCATGGCAGTGGCGTTGCTGGCGGTATTGCTGGTGAAATGGCCCTCATTGCCGGAGCTTACCGACGGCATACAAAACATGAACCCCAAGGCGGGCAACCTGTTTCCCGCCTTATTCATCACCATAGCTTGTGGAGCCATCAGCGGTTTCCACGCCACGCAAAGCCCCCTCATGGCCCGTTGCATGAAAAGCGAACGACAAGGCCGCCCCATCTTCTACGGTTCCATGATTACGGAAGGCGTAGTGGCCCTGATATGGGCCACGGTGTCCTCATACTTCTTCTATGGCGGAGCCGCACAGGAGTTGGGAGCCTCGCTGACAGCCAGCGCGCCCGAGGTGGTGACCATCGTGAGCAATGGATGGCTAGGAACCTTTGGCGGCATACTCGCCTTGCTGGGCGTGGTGGCCGCTCCCATCACCAGCGGAGACACGGCCTTGCGCAGCGCACGCCTCATCATCGCGGAGTTTATCCACTTGGAACAACGCTCCATCCCCAAGCGTCTCTATATCTGCGTGCCCCTTTTCCTCGTCACGCTTGCCATGCTGTGGTTCAACATCGCTGACGAAGACGGGTTCAACGTGATATGGCAATACTTCGGATGGGCCAACCAAACATTGAGCGTCTTCACCCTGTGGACCCTCACGGTATATCTGGCGCAAAAGAAAAAGCCCTTCATCGTGACACTCATACCAGCACTGCTGATGACTGCCGTATGCTCCACGTTCCTCTTGATTTCCAAAACAGCGTTGGGACTCAGTGAGAACGTGTCCTATGCGGGCACGGTGATTGTTGTCCTCGTGGCACTAACGTGGTTCATTATCTGGCACAAGAAACAAACACAAACAAAAAACATAAACACAAAATCATGAAAAAAATCGCGACCTTGCTCGTGGCCTTGCTCACCGTAGTGACAGCCCACGCACAGTTTGAAGAAGGAAAAGTTTACCTGGGTGGCAGTCTCACGGGCCTGAACCTGAGTTACAATGGCTCTGAAGACCTGAACTTGGGACTGCAAGCACAAGCGGGCTACATGTTCAGAGACAACTGGATGGTAACAGCGCAAGCAGGCTACAACCACTCTGGCAACGACAACATCAGTGACCAGCTGATGGTGGGCGCGGGATTGCGTTACTATATCATCGACAACGGCCTCTTCCTGGGCTTGAACGCCAAGCTGGTGCACGCCAACCACAATTACAATGACCTGAAACCAGGACTGGAAGTGGGTTACGCCTTCTTCTTGGGAAAATCCGTGACGCTGGAGCCTGCCATCTATTACGACCAGAGCTTCCGCAACCACAGCGATTATTCCACCATAGGTCTGCGTGTAGGCGTAGGAGTCTATCTCTAAACGTCATCACGGCCATGGCTTGACCGCATGGAACAACAATATTCCTCCACTTTATTGGAAAAGGCAGTGGCTGAGTTCGCCAAGCTGCCGGGCATAGGCCGCAAGACCGCCTTGCGGCTTGTGCTTCATATGTTGCGCGTGAGCGAAGAAGACGTGAACCGCTTTGCCAACGCCATCACCACGCTGAGAAAAGAAGTGAGATATTGCAAGATATGTCACAACATCAGCGACACGGACGTTTGCCCCATCTGCTCAGACCCCCGCAGGGAACGGAACACCATCTGCGTGGTGGAAAACATCAGGGACGTGATGGCCGTGGAGAACACGATGCAATACCGCGGCCTATACCATGTATTGGGCGGCATCATCTCGCCCATAGACGGCATTGGCCCCGCTGACATCGAGATAGAGTCTTTGGTAGAGCGAGTGGCGGAAGGAGGGATAGAAGAAGTCATCTTCGCCTTGGGCAGCACCATGGAGGGGGACACCACCAATTTCTATATCTCCCGCAAACTGGCTCCCTATCCCGTGAAGTTAAGCGTGATAGCCCGCGGCATCGCCGTGGGTGACGAACTGGAATATGCCGATGAGGTCACCCTGGGCCGTTCCATCCGTGACCGCGTGCCTTTCAGCCGCTAGCCCCACTCCTTTCTATTATAATACACACTCTCTCACTTATCACATGACCATTGCCCAAGCACAACGATATTTGCAGGCGTTCTTCTGGAGTCTCATTATTTTCTCAGGGATAGCATGCCTTGCCTACGAAATGGAATGGGTTACTTATGCTCCCATCGGCGAGAATCCCCAGCTGACGTTCGCCACCCAAATGATGATGCAGTTGGTGACCATCGTCTGCGTGCCCGTGGCGCTACGCCTGTTCAAGTGGAAAGTCATTTCCCGCAAACTCCACGCCAATCCCGGGGCGTTGCGTTCTTGGGGAAGCCTGAGGTTGGGACTCATCTGCGTACCCATGCTCATCAATACGCTGCTTTACGAACAAACCCAGCTGGCCTCTTTCGGTTACCTGGCCATCATCTCCTTGCTCTGCCTTTTCTTTATATATCCCTCCCTGGAAAGATGCAGGGCTGACATTGGGGAAGAAACTACTGGCGAAAAGGAATGAAGCTGTCCGTCGTCATCGTCAACTACAACGTAAGGTTCTACCTGGAGCAGTGCCTGCGATCGGTCAAAAAAGCAATCCAGGGACTTCAAGCGGAAGTGTGGGTGGTGGACAACCACTCCAGCGATGGTTCTCTGGAGTACCTGCGTCCCCGTTTCCCCTGGGTGAACTTCGTGCCCAACCTGCACAACGAGGGCTTTTCCAAGGCCAACAACCTGGCGTTGCGACAATGTCATGGCGAATATGCGTTATTGCTCAATCCCGACACCATCGTGGCGGAAGACACCTTGCGGGAAGCCCTACGGTTCATGGAAGCGCATCCTGACGCGGGAGCCTTGGGCGTGAGGATGCTCAATCCCGATGGCACCTCCGCCCCCGAGAGCAGGCGGGGCATCCCGTCGCCAATGACGGCCTTCTACAAGTTGACCGGCCTTTGCCGCCGCTTCCCCCATCATCCCCGCCTCGGACACTACTACATGGGAGGCATCTCCTGGCAAGAGCCCCATGAAATAGAAGTCGTAAGTGGAGCTTTCTGCCTACTGCGACGCACGGCGTTATCAGAAGTGGGCTTCCTGGACGAGGATTTCTTCATGTACGGGGAAGACATCGACCTCTCCTACCGCCTCTTGCGCCAGGGATACCATAATTATTACCTGCCTGCGTTGATACTCCATTACAAGGGGGAAAGCACCCGCCGCTCCTCGTTCCGTCATGTGCACGTCTTCCACGAGGCCATGCTCATCTTCCTGCGCAAGCACTACGCCCACTTCTCTTTCCTCTTGCTCGCGCCTCTGCAACTGGCCATCTACCTACAAGCCCTACTGACCTTGGCGCGCATGGGCTTTGCGCATGCTCGCCACGTACTGGGATTCTTCCCCCGCAAGAGACGGAAGTCCAATCCTCTCTATATCTTCCTGGGGAGGGAAAGCACCCTCAACGAATGCCGTGCGCTCGCCCAAGCGCACGGACTGGAAGCCCAGTTCGTGGAGGGAAGCCTGGAGACCTTGCCGCAAGGCCACCTCTCACGCTCACTTTCGCTGACTCCTGGAAAAGAGACCTTCATGGTATATGACACGGAGGCTTATCCCTATTCCGCCATACTCCAGCTTTTCACACAAGCACCAAAACCGAAAGTGGCCTTGGGAACCTACGACCCCGCCACCAAGACACTCATCACCCCCAACGAGATACTACGATGAACACCACCCTACCCTACGTCCGCCTCAGGGCCATGGAGCCTGAAGACCTGGAATTGCTCTACCAGATAGAGAATGAGCCAGAGCTATGGCAAGTGGGCTGCACCAACGTGCCCTACTCCCGCTACCTGCTGCGAGACTTCATCACCCGCTCCACGGGAGACATCTATACCGACAAACAGGTCAGGCTCATGGCCGAAAACGCCGAAGGGGAGACCATCGGCATCGCGGACATCATGAACTTCGACCCTCGCCACCTACGAGCCGAGGTAGGCATCATCATACGCCCCGCCTATCGCCAACAAGGCTACGGACTGGCCACGCTCCGCCATCTCCTGGCCTACGGCAAGCGTACGCTCCGCCTCCACCAGCTCTTCGCCATCGTCTCATGCCATAACGAGGCATCCCGCAGGCTCTTCCAGAAAGCGGGCTTCAATGCCTCTTGCGAGCTGAAAGACTGGCTCTATGAGGATGGGGAATACCACCCCGCCATCGTGATGCAAACTTTTTTATAAAAAAAGACCATCAAAATTTGGCTATATGGATAAAAAGCAGTACCTTTGCACTCGCAATTGAGAAACAAGCACTTTGGTGCGTTAGTTCAGCTGGTTAGAATACATGCCTGTCACGCATGGGGTCACGGGTTCGAGTCCCGTACGCACCGCCAACCAACAAGTGCTTCTCTCATCGCAAGGTGCGTTAGTTCAGCTGGTTAGAATACATGCCTGTCACGCATGGGGTCACGGGTTCGAGTCCCGTACGCACCGCGATAAACATTAAAAATCAATGTTTTACGAAATAAACACCCGATTTTACACCCAAGAATGTAAAGTCGGGTGTGTTTTGTATTATTTAGGAAAAACACAGAGCCCCCTTTCATAGGGTTCCGGGAACCATGCCCCGACTTGCCAAGCTGTTCCTAGCACTATTCGCCAACGGAATGTCTGTTTACGCTTAGCGTAAGTTCATCGCTGTCAGCGGGATGTTTCCAGGAACCAGCCGACACTAACCGATTGCTCCAACGCCTTCCCTATAAGCGTTTCAACTCTTCCTCCGCCGCTGACGAGCCCTTGTATTCACGCTTGCGAGGCTGGAAATGATAGATGACGCTGAGCGAAATGCCACGATTGTCACTACGCTGCCGCTTATCCACAAAGACCCCGTGTGTGCTCATCGTCCAGTCGTTGTTGACGGTATTGAGAATATCCGTGGCCGTCAGCTTGACCGTCAACGACTTGTGAAGGAAAGTCTTGCCCACTGACGCATCCATCGCGAACCGAGTCGCGCCGAAACGATTGGTGCGTATATCTCCTTGTGTCTGGCCGTGGAAATTGGCCGTAACCATCCAGCCACGCAGAAAGGAGAACGTGTTGTCAAAGTAATAAGAGAAAATCGACTTCTCATAGGACGCATCATCAAGCATCAGCCATTGCCTGTATATTCCAAGGGTAACGTTGGGAGTCCAACGGCGAATAGGTTGGCTCCACACGAGATAGAGGTTGAACGCCGAGACATCCATGTTCACCGGGCGCATAAGGAGCTGGAGATTGTCGGCAGGATAAAGTTGCTTGACAAAGGCATATGTATCAAGGCTCCGCGTGAAGTCTGCTTGCAGCATAAATCCGTTCCACATGCTAAACAACTGCACGTCGTGCATCTTCTCGTCGCGCAGAGCCGGATTGCCTCCTTCTATTTCGTGCAATCCCGTGTAACTCAGGGAGCCTGTAAGTTGCGAGTAGGGCGGCTTCACGGTAGCCATTTTATAACCCAGGCTGATTTGCGCTTTATCGTTGAACGAATACGTCAACGAAATATCAGGCGTAAACAAGTGGTCACGGCGGCTTACCTCGTCATCACGCTTGTCGTTCACCTTGAAATCATAATCCACGTATTCATATCTCGCGCCAACGGAAAGGGAGAACTTGCCGAACATCCTTGACCACGACGCGAACAGGGCGGCGGATGTCTGCCTGGCATCCGTCTGCGAGGAGGGGATGTATTGGCTTACCTGTTCGTTCAGCATGCGATAGTCGAGCGAGGTGCGCGTGTAGCTGTCTTGCGTGCCTACTGTGAGGTTTCCTTTTCCCAGCGGGAACTGAAGGTATAACTTGCCTGCCCAAAGGGTTGACTTGCGCAAACTGCTGGAGTTGACATCTGGATTGGTGGATTCCGGATAAGTTGTCGCCACGCCGCTGTTATCGCGCGATTGACGGAAGTCGCCATCAAAATGCAACAGACAGTTGTCGGCGAAAGTGTTCTCATAATACAGCGACACCAAATGGCTATGCGCGCGGATTCCCCTGTCAATGCGGCGAAGCAAAGGAGCATTGTCGTCTAGCCATTCCGCGCCGTCATTGCTGAAGTCGCCTCGCTCGGGATTGTAGCGATAGTAGGCTCCCAAAGACCGCGAGCCTTTTGCGTAATTGAGACCAACTTTGATAGAGCCGGCCGTCGTGGGATAGATATTGTTCTGCCGGCTGCCCACCATGGTTTCCTGCCCATCATAGAGCAAGGTGTTCGTAGTAGTGCCTTTGACCAATGAGTTACTTCGGGTCAAGGAGCCGTCCAGGAAAAGTTCCCAGTTACCAACGCGATAGCTGAGCCCAAGAAGATTCGTCAGCGACCATTTCCTGCGGCGCATGAGCTGAAACTGGTCGGTCAATGACAAGCCTTGTATAAAGGAGCGTTTCGTCGTGATTCTCAGGACTGCTCCCGTCGTGCTTTCATAAGCCGCTCCCGGAGCCATTAGCAGTTCCACTCTCTTGAGGTTTGACGACAAAATCCGCCGCAATTCCTCGTCGTCACGCATGGGCCGTCCGTCGATATAAACCTCTATGTTGTTCTTACCGATTACGCTTACCTTGCCATCTTCCACTTTTAGCATGGGCAGCTGGTCCAGTACGTCCAAGGCGTTGCCTATATCGGCCAGGTTGGAGCCGGGAATGGATGTCACGAGCATCGTGCCTTCGAGCTTCGTGGCGGGTTGCTTCGCCGCGACGATTACCTCCCGCAACTCATGGACGATGGAATCGGTCGGCTCCGCGGATTGTCCCCAAGCGGATGGCGCATGCAGACAGATGCATGACAACAGTAAAATGGCATTTGTTCTTTTCATGTTCTCAACAGCTTTGTTTTTGCCGCGAAGGTAAAACAAGGCTGTCGAATTTCAGCGATAAAGCGGCTGACATTTGCCTGACATTACGTTGACATATCGCTGACTATCAGCTTTCTAAGGGGATAACGCTCATCTCATTGCCCCAAGCATTGAAGATCTCATTCAACTTCGGATATATTTCAATTGCATTTGGCTCACCACGTTTATCCATCATTTCGCGTTATAATCTTGTTTTTGATAATGGGATAATCACGGGGGCTACAAGTCATTCACACAAACACCGCAATGGCACCGAATACCCCAGCAAGCCACACGGATTTTGTTTAGAGAAAGCCTTTCGCACACAGCGCATTTTGCCGCTCCCGACAGAGAAAGCTACAATGGCTGCGGTGCCTATCAGGAATGACATGGTGGATGACCGCACCGCCGAGCCAAGGCATACGCCCAACCTACCATAAATCGCCTCAATAGACGCCATCAGACAGGCCGCCACGACACCAATCGCAGGTACTCTTCTCCGCTATATTTTCCCAAGCATAATTTCTATAAGGTGGGAAGCGTTCATGTTGCGGGCTACTCCCCGCCCTATCTTGTACGAGTAACGCATCTCGTCAGACAGGTCTATCTCGAAACAATAATTCCGGAACATTCCAGGATGTTTCTCTTCCAGCTTTGTTATGCCGAGGTCATGCGTGGCCACTATTCCCGAGACAGGATGCTTCGAAAGTTCTTCCAGGACAAGCATAGAGCCGTTGAGTTTATCCTGTGAATTGGTTCCCTTCAAGATTTCATCGAGTATGATCAAAGTGAAATCACGTGATTCCACGTACTCGAACATCTGGTTGAGCCTTGAAAGCTCCGCTTGGAAATAGGAGGTGTCTTTGGAGAGGTTGTCCGTGGTGCGCATGCTTGAAAAGAGCGATACAGGGACAAATGAGAACTTGCTGGCACATACGGGGACACCATTTGCAGCAAGAACAAAGGAGACTCCTATCGTCCTGAGAAAAGTGCTTTTGCCTGCCATATTCGCCCCTGTGACAATAGCGATATCGTTCCTTTTCAGAACAAAGCTGTTGGCGACTCCCACCCCATTGGCCAAGAACGGATGAATGACATCGACTGTTTCAATGATTGTATCGGATGAATCGGCAAGTATTTCCGCATATTGATTGGCGGGATGATTGAAAGCGTACGTTCCAAGGCTCACCAACGCGTCAATCTCCGCTATGGCATCTGTCCAGGCTGGAATATGCTCGGCATATCTTTCTATCCACTTGAAAAACATCCTTGAGACGAATATATCATACATCACTAGTCCATTAAGGAGAATGTACATCAAAGCATTTCCCCGTTGTTCGTAAAGATTCAGTATTTTTGACAAACGAGCGAAAGCCTTGATACTTCCAGTACTTTCATCAAACAACTTCTGTTTATGCTTGTTCAACAAATCAGACTTGAATTCGGCAGCCTCAATGTCCCTCAATATACATATATATCTTCCACATTCTTTATACAGATTATTGGTTACCTGCATCGCCCAGTTGATCTGCCTGGCGGAAGAGAAAGACAGGATGTATTGTACTATTATCAACGAGCAGAATACAATCGGAGATACAAGTCCTGCAATCCAGGCAAGAAGGGACATGATAGTTAATCCAACAATCACATGAGGAATAATCCCCTTCAATGGGAATACATTCCTCTCTCGTTTAGCTATCACCTCTGACAGCCTGTCGAGTTCATCTCCCACGTGTTCGTTAGCGATAAACTTTATCCGCCACTGAGAAAGTCCAGCCAATTCCTTTATGGCTTCTTGTCTCTCATATATGACATCCATGTCAGTGGGGAGATTCGTAAGTTTCTGGGAAAGAGTGATTTTCCCTTTATAGGTAATGGTTCTATTTATCCTATTAAAAAGGGATGATGTCCCGAAAATATCAAGGTCATATGAGTATTGATGATGTGGGTCTATAAATTCCGCTCCATCATCAAATGGAGAATAATCGTTGTGGAAAAAAGCAACTTCATTTTCAAGGACTTGTATTTGAGATTGCAAGCATTTTACTTTCTTATAGATAATAGCGTCAACACTTAGAACACCAATATAAAGCATCACGGAAATTACACTCAGCAAAATACCGGTAAATATCACGCCACTCCAGGCAAGATAACAAATCGAGGCAATTATACAACAGAAGAAAATCACTTTACATGCGACTAAGATATTGCTCTTTCCTGTCATACGCTGGCGACAGGAAATGAGCAATGATATTTCATTTTTATAATAGACTTCAGGCTCCATAACTTCATTAAAAGTCAAATCAATGGATAAACACTACATGCCTCACTAAAAGCGCGCATGGCCGAGCCCGCCGCCGGCAACGCCCGAGAGGCCCTCCATCTCCCCCGGACTGATCTCCCAAAAAGCGGGAGTCCCCCTCCCGGGACCCGAGGGCTCCAGGAGGGGGACTCCAGAAAAGGGGGCGGCTACCTACTCTCCCGCATTGCGGCGCAGTACCATCGGCGCGGG
>OMFY01000369.1_pt1 | contig 29055 bp, 37 predicted proteins | sample 1645701 | NCBI WGS metagenome assembly OMFY01 (sample SAMEA103958111, study PRJEB25191) | human gut metagenome | biome: human-associated habitat [ENVO:00009003]; feature: intestine environment [ENVO:2100002]; material: feces | place: Germany | collected 2013/2015
TATCGTTATCGTGATTTTAATGATTATGGCACGATTTGGAGTAAATGTTACTTCTTTTGTAGCTGGACTTGGAATTGCTGGTGCAATTGCCGGACTTGCTTCTCAAGATTTGTTAAAAGATATTATTGGTGGAGCATCTATCATTATGGAAAATCAATTTGCAGTTGGTGATACGATAGAAGTTGGTGGTTTTGAAGGTGAAGTCATTAGTATCAGTTTAAAGAGTACACGCATTAAAAATTATGATGGCTCTGTTAAAATCTTAGCAAATCGAAATGTTGTCGATATCATTAACTATAATATGGCTCCTTCTAGAGCAATTGTCGATATTGGAGTATCTTACGATGCAAATTTGGATAAAGTAGAGTCTATTTTAAAAGATTTGGTGCAAGAATTGTCGAATTCGTTGGATAACTTGAAAGGGCCTGTTGAATTATTGGGAATTCAAGAATTATCTGATTCATCTGTTAAATTTCGTGTTACTGCCTTATGTGTATCAATGGAACATTACGGGGTCGAAAGAAAAATTCGTAAAGCAGTGAAAGAACGATTAGATCAAGAAAATATTAAAATTCCATATCCACAGATTGAGGTTCACCATGGAGAGTAAGACATATTCTTTAAATTCTGTGGTCATTATGAAAAAAGGACATCCATGTGGTGAAAACAAATGGAAAATTGTTCGGGTAGGGGCTGACATTAAGATTCAATGTCTAAAATGTGGTCGTACCGTCATGATGCCACGTTTGGAATTTAATAAAAAGTTGAAAAAAGTAATAGAAGGGGAATCCGTATGAAGGAAAAGCGAAAGTTAAAGTTAAAAAAATTTTATCTTCATCCCATAACCATTTTTATATTGTTAACGCTTTTAACGGTTATATTAAGTGGTATTTTCTCTGTTTTGGGAATTCAGGCTTCTTATAGTACGATTAACAGTAGTAACAATCAATTAGAAAATGTTTTGGTTACAGTAGAAAATTTATTTAGTTATGACGGATTAAAATACATCATTAGTAATGCGGCACGAAACTTTATTAGTTTTACGACACTTAGTACATTATTAATTTCATTAATTGGCGTCAGTATTGCTTCTGCCAGTGGGTTATTCGATACTTTTATTAAGAAGTATATGGCGAAGATGTCTAATTTTCAAATTACATTTTTATTGATATTTATTGCGACGATATCTTCGTTGATTAATGAAGTTGGTTATACGATTTTAATCCCTTTGGGAGCCATTCTTTTTAAGGCCGTTGGACGGAATCCGATGGCTGGTGTTGTAGCAGCTTTTGCCGGAGTTGCATTTGGATATGGTGCAACTGTGTTTGTAGGAAGTATGGAAGTCAATTTAATTTCTATTACGACGCAAGCTGCTTATTTGGTAGATACGACAACGCATGTTAGTTTGACATCCAATTTATTTATTATCATCGCTTGTAGTATTATTCTATCAATCGTTGGAACGTTTGTTATGGAAAAGTTGATTGTTCCAAAAATTGGTAGAATTCATGAAAAGAGAGATTTGGCAACTTCTGAATATAGTATTATTCCAGTCGATGAACAATCTAGATTAGAGCAGGAGCTATTGGAGAAAAAGGGATTACGAAATGCATTGATTGCAGCATTGATTGTTGCTTTTATCTTCATTTATAGCATCATTCCTGGATTACCGTTATCCGGTATGTTGTTGGATATGGAAGAAACTACGTATTTAGGCCAATTATTTGGATCGAACTCTTATTTCCAAGATGGATTTACTTATATGGTTTCAATCTTCTTTATGGTAACGGGTTTGGTTTATGGATTTTCTTCTAAAACGTTCAAAAACGATAAAGATGTCGCTTATAAAGCAGGAGAATATCTATCCGATATCGGAAGTTTAATTATGACTATTTTCTTTGCTGCTCAATTTATTGCCATTTTCCGGCATACGAATATTGGAACGATTATAACTGCTTGGGGTGCTAATATTATTAGTAGTGTTAACTTCACTGGTATTCCATTAATTTTATTGGTTTTAATAGTCATTGCTGTTGTCAGTTTATTTTCGACTACACCTGTGGCAAAGTGGACGATTATGGCACCAGTTGTTGTACCGATTTTGATGCAATCTAATATTTCACCACAGTTTGCGCAATTTATTTTACGTGCAGGTGACTCAATGACGAAAGGTTATACGCCTTTACTTGCTTTCTTCGTCATTTATGTAGGGTATTTAAATATTTATAATCCTAGAAAAGAAAAACCGATTACGATTGGCATGGCATTGCGTTGGTTGACGCCGTACTGCTTAATTATTGGTCTTACTTGGATTTTGATTACAGTTGGTTGGTACTTAATTGGGTTACCAATTGGTCCTGGAGTTTATCCGACCGTTTAATATTCAATTTTTTAAAAGCATGAAAGTGCTTTTTTTATATATTAGGAATTTGCTTTGCGGATAATGTAAAGAATATTAGAATAGAAAGGTATCAAAAAAATCAAAAAATTTTTCTATTTTGCTTGACTGGCATACGTTTGTTTGATATAGTCTTGTTAACCGTTAGAATGAAATGAGGGATGATAGTATAAAGATAGACTATGCCTCGCTTGGATATAATCAAATAGTTATTGGTTAGAGATTGAATCTGTCCAAAATAGGAAAATTATGACTGAAAGAAAAAAAGAAATATAGAAAAGAGTTTATATCGTAAAAATGCAAAAAAAGGACAAAATCTACGGTAGCGACTGTCGGAAGTTAAGTCTGTGGAGAATAGAGGGGACTCTATCTAGGAAGCAGAAAGCCCAGGAGGTAACGACTGGGAGATGAAAATTTATTTTCATTTTGTTCTATGTAAAAAATGGTATAATATTTAGAGATTTAGGAGGTGTCTTCATGGGACTTACAGCAGGTATTGTTGGACTTCCAAATGTTGGAAAGTCTACTTTATTTAATGCGATTACAAAACAGAAAATTTTAGCAGCGAACTATCCATTTGCTACAATTGATCCCAATGTTGGTATGGTAAATGTTCCCGATAAGAGATTGGATCAGTTGGCAAGTATTTATAATCCAAAGAGAGTTGTTCCTGCAACCATTGAGTTTACGGATATTGCTGGGTTGGTGAAAGGTGCGTCACAAGGAGAGGGATTGGGGAACCAATTTTTATCATACATTCGTGAAGTGGATGCCATTTGCGAGATTGTGCGTTGTTTTGAAGATGGAAATATCATTCACGTCGAGGGAACCATCGATCCAATTCGTGATATCGAAATTATCAATTTAGAGTTATCGATAGCAGATTTGGAAATTGTTACCAATCGAATCGGAAAGATTCAGAAAAAGGCTGAGGCATCTAAAGATAAAGATGAATTATTGGAATTAGAAGCACTAAAAAAAGCAAAAGATAATTTGGAAAAAAATATTCCGTTACGCCTTGTCGATTTTACAAAAGAGGAGAAAAAAGCCTTGAAATCTTATCAATTTTTGACTTTGAAACCAATTATTTATTTGGCAAATGTTGGGGAAGATGAACTTTCTTTAGAGGACAATGCTTATGTCAAACAAGTGAGTGAATATGCTTCTAAGGAACATGCTAAGTGCGTTAAGATTTGTGCTAAAGTAGAGTCTGATTTAAGTGATATGGAAGCAGAAGAAAAGCAAGAGATGTTAGAAATGTTAGGTGTTTCTGAGAGCGGTTTAGACCAATTGATTCGTGAAACGTACGATTTGCTTGGCCTTGCTACTTATTTTACGGTTGGACCTGACGAGTGTCGTGCTTGGACGTTCCGGAAAGGAATGAATGCCAAAGAATGTGCAGGTATTATTCATACGGATTTTGAAAAAGGATTCATTAAAGCAGAAGTCATGTCTTATGATGATTTTATGACTGCTGGCAGTGAACTAAAGGTACGTGAAATGGGACGTGTTCGGTTGGAAGGAAAAGATTATTTGATGCAAGATGGAGATATTTGTCATTTCCGCTTCAATGTTTAATAAGAGGAGAATGCTATGAAACCAGTGATTGGAATTGTTGGTCGTATTACTCTTGTTGATGGTAATGTTCGAAATGCTGTTACAGATTCGGTACGTCGTGCAATTATTGGAGCGGGTGGCATTCCTTTTTTAATTTTGCCACCGCAGAATATCGATTATTATCATTTGAAAGGGAATGAAGTTCCACCTATGACAGAAGAAGAAAAAGCGATGTTAGATGAACAACTATCTTTTTGTAAAGGTATCGTTTTGCCTGGTGGAAACCGGATGTACGAATACGATTATTATGTTTTAGAGTATGCCATTTGCCACGACATTCCGATTTTAGGTATCTGTATGGGAATGCAAATTATGTGGAATTATCCGCGTTATACTAAAAATATTAAAAATGAAACTTCTATCGAACATCATTCGAAAGAACCTTTTGCTCATTCGGTCACTTTGTTAGATTCTTCTTTCCTTTGTAAAATTTGTGGTGAAGTTAGTTTTCAGGTTAATAGTCAACATCATTATCACATTAATGAAAAGGAAACAAGCAACTATTATCAAATTGTCGGATATAGTGAAGATGGTCTTCCGGAAGCGATTGAGTGTCCTAGAAACCGTTTTAACATAGGAGTACAGTGGCATCCCGAATTATTACTGGAGGAAAGTGAAATTAGCAAACGATTATTTACCGCTTTCTTATCCTATTGCAAAGATTCGTAGATTCAGATTCTATTTTTGGTATGGACAAATGAATCTTTCTTTGCTATAATACTAGCGAGTATTTCGGTACTCCTTGCTCATTTATGAGCCATAAGACCAAAGGGAGGTGTAAAGATGAAAAAATATGAAATTATGTTCATCGTAAAAACTGATCTAGACGAAGCAGCTAATAAAGCAGTTGCTGAAAACATGAAAAAAGTTTTAATGGATCAGGGTGCAACGATCGTAGAAGAACAAGATATGGGCCAAAAAGAATTAGCTTATGAAATGAACCATCATAAGACAGGTCATTACTATTTATTTGTAATTGAATCTAAAGATTCAAAAGCAGTTAAAGAATTTGACCGTTTGGCTGTAATTAGCGAAAATATTTTACGTCACTTAATCGTAAAGAAAGAAGCATAAGAGGTTTTCTATGAATAAAGTTTTTTTAATTGGTCGTTTGACTAGAGATCCAGAACTTCGTTATACGTCTAGTAATATTGCAGTAGCAACTTTCAGCATTGCAGTCGATCGTAATTTTTCAAACGCTGCAGGTGAAAGAGAAGCAGACTTTATCAATATTGTCGTATGGCGTAAACAAGCTGAAAATGTAAAGAATTATATGCATAAAGGTAGCCAAGTTGCTATTGATGGTCGTATCCAAACTCGTTCATATGACGATACGGATGGCAAAAAACGCTATGTAACAGAAGTTGTCGCAGATAATGTTCAATTTTTAGATTCTAAAGGATCTAGAGATGCATCAGCACCTACTTCTGCACCAGAGCCTACTCCATATGATTTTGCTAGTCAACCAGAACCAAAGACGACAGATGTAAAAAATGATCCGTTTGCTGATTTTGGAAACAATATCGAAATTAGCGATGACGATTTACCATTTTAATAAGGAGGAATGACGCATGGCAGAATTTTATAAGAAAAAGAAAAAAGTTTGCTATATGTGTACTGGAAAAGACATCGATTATAAAGATGTTGAAACGTTGAAAAAATATATTAATGATAAAGGCAAAATCTTACCTAGAAGGGTAACAGGTGCTTGCGCTAGACATCAAAGACATATTGCTCAACAAATTAAACGTGCACGTATTATGGGCTTATTACCATATGCTAAATAAAAGATATCTCTCCGATATCTTTTTTTGTGTTCTGTGTTATTTTGTAGTATAATTATATTGGATTAACAGCAATTGTTTTCCTATGAAAGTACAGAAAATATTGTTGTTAATATAGTTAGGAGGCAGTATGAGACAGGAACATCTAGAACAAGAAGTGCAAACAGTTTTACAAGACGCTTCGTCCGTATTTATTATGGGGCATGCAGATTTGGACTTAGATGCACTGGGAGCATCTTTGGGTATGTATCATATTTTGCAAAAGTATCATCCAAAAATTATCGTCGATGATGCCACACATGAACTTGGTGTTGCTAAAATATTAAAAAAGAGATCGAATGATGTCGATATCGTGAAAAGTAAGGAAGTAGTGGATTTAGTCGATGAGAAGAGCGTTCTATTTATCGTCGATACGAATAAACTTTCGTTAACACAAAATCCAAAGTTTGCAGAATCGGTTCCTACTAAAATTGTTATCGATCATCATGATGTTGGTGCGGATACGTTGCAGACAAAATACTCTTTTATAGAAACTCAAGCATCTAGTACATGTGAGATGATTGCACTTTCTTTGGCAAGTAAGAATCAAACGATTCCAGAAGATATCAGTGTGATGTTGTTAGCAGGAATTGTTTTGGATACGAATAACTTTGTCTTAAAAACGACTGCTAATACTTATTTTGCAGCATACTATTTGGCTAAGTGTGGTGCGAAAAATATCGATGTTCAGTATTTATTGAAACAAGATTTGGAAGAATACATCGAAAGACAACATGTCATTACAGATGTTCAAGTTAAAAATAAAATCGCAATTACAACAGGAGACGAAAACATCAAATATCGTCGCGAGGATTTGGCGAAGATTGCAGATACTTTGATTATGTTCAACGATATCGAAGCATCGTTTGTAATCGCTAATCTAAAAGGAAATGCGGTAGGAATTAGTTCTCGCAGTATTGGGAATCTCAATGTCGGTGAAATCTTAGAAAAAATCGGTGGTGGTGGCGATGTTCATGAGGCTGCTGCAAAACTAACGAATACAACGATAGAAGAAGTATCAATACAATTATCAAAATTAATTGATTAGGAGGTTTTTGTATGAAAGTAATATTTATAAAAGACTTACGTGGTCAAGGAAAAAAAGGTGAAATTAAAAACGTAAAAGACGGTTATGCTGAAAACTTTTTAATTAAAAATGGCTATGCGTTACAAGCGAATGAACAAAACTTGGCTAAAATGAATCGCCTTCAAAAAGCAGAAGATGCATTAGACCAAGAAAATCGTAAAAAAGCGATGGAATTAAAGGCACAAATCGAAAAGAAACCATTGTTATTTCAAGTAAAAACAGGTGATCACGATCGTGTTTTTGGCAGTATCAGTGCCAAACAGATTAAAGAAGAATTAGATAAGAAAGGATATTCTGTCGATCGTAAGAATATTCAAATTGATTATCCAATTGCATCCCTTGGAATGCATCGTGTCACAGTTGTTCTTTATAAGGACATTACGGCAGTCGTTCAAGTGCAATTAGTAAAATAGATTGGAAAGGAGGCTTTTTATGGCTGTAAAGACATTACCAAATGATATCGAAGCAGAACAATCCGTTTTGGGTTCGATGTTTCTATCTAAATATGCATTGCAACAGGCCTGTGAAACGTTGACACCGGATTCCTTTTATTTGGCAAGTAATGCTAAGATATTTTCATGTATTCAGTCTTTGGCTGAAAAAGATGTTCCAATCGATTTGACTACTGTAACGGCAGCATTAAAAAATAGCAATTTGTTGAGTGAAGTTGGTGGCGTTGAGTATTTATCGGAAATTTTAAATATCGTTCCAACTGCTGCCAATATCGATTCGTATATTAAAATTGTCGAAGATGATGCGATTCGCAGAAAATTAATTGAGACAGCAACCAATATTTGCTCGATGGGATACGAAAGTGATCGTTCTGTCAGTGAGACGTTAGATCAAGCTGAACAAAAAATTTTGACGGTTGTAAAAAATCGTCGTACGAGTGAATTTAAAAGTATTCAGAACGTTTTGTTTAAAGCCCAAGAAGATTTGGAACGGCTAGCTGAAACAAAGAACGATATTACTGGTATTCCAACTGGTTGGATTGATATCGATCGTGCGACGACGGGATTGCACGAAAATGAATTAATTATTATAGCCGCTCGTCCTGCTATGGGAAAAACTGCTTTTGCACTCAATTTGGCAACGTCCGTTGCTATTAATACCGGTAAAACGGTTGCAGTATTCAACTTAGAAATGAGTGCTGAACAATTAGCAACTCGTATGCTAAGTTCTTTAGGACAAGTCGAGTTAAATAAACTTCGAACTGGTAATCTGTTAAATGATGATTGGAAACGAGTAAACGAGGCAATCAGTCAATTATCTGGTGCTAAGATGTACATCGATGATACACCAGGTATTAACATTGGCGAGATTCGTAGTAAATGTCGTCGTTTAGCTTCATCTGATGATGGACTCGGGCTTGTCATTATCGATTATTTGCAATTGATCAGTGGTGTCGGTAATTACGGTGGTAATCGTCAACAAGAAGTATCCGATATTTCTCGTGCATTGAAGGTCATGGCGATGGAGTTACAAATTCCGGTAGTCGCATTGTCACAATTATCTCGTAGTGTTGAGACTCGTGAAGATAAACGACCAATTATGAGCGATTTGCGTGAATCTGGTTCTATCGAGCAAGATGCCGATATTGTATCATTCTTATACCGTGATGATTACTATAATAAAGAATCGAAAACTTCTGATAGTACGAGCATCAGTGAATTTATTATCGGTAAAAACCGTAGTGGTTCTACGACGACAATCGATTTGCTATTTAAACGGGATATGGCTACTTTCTTAAGTTTTAGAAAAGATCCGGAAAGTAAAGGTGATAAACATGAATAAAAGAACCGTATTTTATATTCTTTTTTCGTTTCTATTGAGTGGTGCCCTGGTTTTTATGGGATTTGTTCCTGCTGAAGCGGAGACACCACAAGATGTGTACCGTGTCTATCTAGGTGGAAAGTCGATTGGACTTATCTATTCGGCTGATAAATTAAATGAGTATATCGACCAAGATCAAAATAGTATCAAGGAGCAATACGGGGTCGATAAGGTTTATGCTCCTACGGACTTGGATATTCAAAAAGAGGTTACGTTTGGAGAAAAGATTTCGACTGTAGAGGAAATCTATAAAACAATTAAAGACCAAAGTCCGTTTGCTATTAGTGGATACGCAATTTCCATCTCCGGTTCAGAAGATGCCAATGAAGATGGAACGACTACTGTTATTCCAGATCAAGTTATCTATGTTTTGGATCAAAATGTATTTGTCGATGCGGTTCAAAGAACAATTCGTGCTTTCGTTGATACTAATCAATACGATGCCTTTTTGAATGATAATCAAGCACCGATTGTCGATACTGGTACGATTTTAGAAGATGTTTACGTTAGTAATGACATTAAAGCTGTAGAAACGACGATTCCAGTTACTGAAACCATTTACACTAAAGCAGAAGATTTAGCAAAATATTTGATTTATGGAACGATGGAAGAACAAGATCAATATGTCGTTCAATTAGGAGATACGATTGCCGATGTTTCTTTTAATAATCGAATTTCAACAGAAGAATTTTTAATTGCCAATACGAATTTTAAAACGGCAAATGATTTGTTATTCCCAGGTCAAGTTGTTACACTTGGTATTTTACAACCGCAGGTTAAAGTTATTGAAGAGTCACATGTTGTAGAACGTCAGACAGTTAATTATGAAACAGAATATATTAACGATGATACTCAATATGTTGGATATGAGTCCGTTCGTCAAGAAGGTTCCAACGGTGTCAATTTGGTAACTCAGAAGATTCGTAAACAAAATGGACAGATTTTATCCGTCGTCGTTACGAATACTATTGAAGAAGTTCCTTCTGTTAAACGAATTGTCGTACGTGGTACGAAGTTGAAACAAAGTTATTCTAGTTCTACTATTGATGATAATGTTGTTGTACCAGTAGAGTTAGGTTCTTGGGGATGGCCAACCCGTCAAGGATATACCTTATCTTCTCGATATGGTTATCGTTGGGGAAAATTACATGCTGCTATCGATATTAGTGGTACAGGTGAAGGTTCACCAATTTATGCTGCTAACAACGGAATTGTAGTCTTCGCTGGATGGCGAAGCGGTGGTTCTGGATATACAGTTTGGATTAAACATGCCAATGGATATTATTCTGAATATGCTCACATGCAACGAGTTACGGTATCGGCAGGTACAATTGTTTATACGGGTGATGTTATTGGCGCGATGGGACATACTGGTAATGCTCAAGGAACCCACTTGCACTTTGGTATGTGGTATGGATATCCGTTTAGAAGTTCCTCTTTCAATCCATGTAACGTGTTAGGATGTTAGCTATGCGAATTAAAGTTTTGGCCTCTGGATCAAAGGGCAATTCCACTTATGTTTGTTGTGGAGATATGCGTTTTTTGATCGATATTGGAATTAATTATAAAACTCTATGCAATGCTTTGGAAAGTGAAAGAATTACACCAAAAGATCTTTATGGTGTTTTGATTACTCATATTCATACGGACCATATCAAAGGTTTGGCCTCTTTGGTTAAAAAGACGAACATGAGAGTGTTCGTCCCAGAACTCATTGCAAATGATTTACGAAAAGTTGTACCGAGTGATAATTTGATGATCATCTCCGATACGTTTCATCTAGCAGATGTATGTGTTCAGTTAATTCATACTTCTCACGATGTACCATGTTCAGTTGGATATGTCATATCTTATGGTTCATCTAGTTTGGTTTATATTACGGATACTGGTTATGTCAATCGGAAATACTTCGATTTATTACAAAATCGTACGATTTATATTTTAGAAAGCAATCATGATGAGAAGATGGTTATGGATGGACCGTATCCATACATATTAAAACAACGTGTGTTGAGTGATGATGGACATTTATCAAATCGAACTGCTTCCACGTATTTGCAAAATTGGATTGGACCGAATACTAGATATATCGTTTTGGCCCATCTGAGCGAAATCAATAATACCCCAGAAGTAGCAATGGATACGTTAAATGATACGTTTCAAGTATTTCCAAGTGAGTTGTTAGATGTCAAAATTGCGAAACAACATGAGCCGTTAGAAACAATCGAGGTGTAGTTATGATTAAGATTATCTGTGTTGGAAAAATTAAAGAGTCTTTTTATCGGGAAGCCGTTCAAGAGTACTTGAAACGGCTTTCTAAATATACTCGCATTGAAATTCAAGAGGTGGCAGATGATGGTTCTTTGGAACCACAAACACAAATTCATCGCGAAAGCGAGCGCGTCATGAAACAAATTCAAGCGAAGGATTATGTCATTTTGATGGATATTGGTGGACGTGAGTTATCTTCTTCTGACTTTGCTCGAGAATTGGACCAGACGTTTCTTACGAATTCTAATGTCACGTTTGTGATTGGTGGCAGTTACGGTTTGGATGATACCGTGCGAAGTCGTGCAAATGCTAGAATTTCATTTTCCAAAATGACGTTTCCGCATCAATTGTTTCGCGTTATTCTTTTAGAACAAATTTATCGTGCTTATAAAATTATAAATCACGAGACATATCATAAGTAGGTGAAAAATATGATTGGTAATGATTGGGATACCTTATTACAAAGTGAATATGAGAAACCATATTTTAAGAAGATGACTTCCTTTTTAACAGAAGAATATAAAAAGAAGACCATTTATCCAAAACAAAGTGAGATTTTTAAAGCGTTTCGTTTAACTCCCTATCAAGATGTAAAGGTTGTGATTCTAGGACAAGATCCTTATCATGGTGTTGGACAAGCAGAAGGACTTTCTTTCTCTGTACCGGATGGAATTCGAAAGCCGCCATCTTTGATTAATATTTTTAAAGAACTAAAAGATGATTTAGGAATTGATCCACCGGCATCCGGTAGCCTTGTCAGTTGGGGAAAAGAGGGAGTTTTGTTATTGAATTCCATTTTGACGGTAGAGAAAGACATGGCTGCGTCGCACTCTAAAATTGGATGGGAAGAATTTACTGACCAAGTAATTCAGTTAGTAAATAAAAAAACGACACCCGTTGTGTTCATTCTTTGGGGAAGTTTTGCTAGAAGTAAGAAAAAATACATTACCAACCCGATTCACTACGTTATTGAATCTGCTCATCCTTCGCCACTTTCAGCATTTAATGGCTTTTTTGGTAGTAAACCTTTTTCCAAAACCAATGCGTTTTTTAGAAGCAAAGGATTACCTGAAATTAATTGGAAGATAGATGAAAAAAAAGATGACAACTAACGTTTGTCATCTTTTAATATTTCGAACATTTCTTCTTTCTCGTCGATGTAGAAATCTTTATGTTTATAATGAAATAAAATAGCAATTAAGTTGCTTGGAAAACAATGTACTAATTTGTTGTAGATTGTTACATTGTCGTTATAGTAATCTTTCGATGCTTCTAATTCTTCCTCGTTATCTTCAAACTCTGCATATAATGTTGTAACAATCTCTACTTTTGATAATGTTTCATCTGTATCTAAAATTTCGTGCAATTCTTTTTTATATTTATCCAGTTGTTGATTCAGTTCAAAATTATTTAACTTTTTCGATTTTAATAAGTTTACCTTATCTAATTCTCTGCAATCTTCTTTTGAATTGTCTTTAATAATTGGGATGAATCTTGCGATATAGTCTAATTTTTTTTCTAGTAAAATGTCGATGTTATTCTCGGCTTCGCTTATTTTAATCATACTGAATTGAAATTTATTATAAGTATTTACAACGACAATTAAAATGATTGCTAAAACTGTAACAATGGCGATGATAACAAATATCAGCAGTTCCATATATCCACCTCTATTCTTTTTCATTATATCAAAAACAATTTTATTCTTCAATATTGACTGTAAAATCTAAAAAAAAAGACTCGTTTTTCAGTCTTCTTTTTATTTTAATGATATACTTTTTTAGAGGTGGTATTCATGAATGTAACAGTAGGTGTTTCCAATCACCATTTGCACGTTACAAAAGAAGATTTAGAAATTTTATTTGGACCTGGTTATACGTTAGAAAGTGTTCGTCCATTGAATCAGCCTGGACAATTTGCATCCTCTGCTATGTGTCAGATTCAAACGGATAAGTGTACGATGGATAAATTTCGTATTTTAGGACCTTGTCGCAGTTATACGCAAGTAGAAATATCTAAAACAGATAGTTACGCTTTTGGAATCAATCCTCCAATTCGGGAATCAGGACACTTAGATGGTGCTGCAGTTGTAACAATTATTGGACCGGTTGGAAAAGTAACAAAGCCTTGTTGTATCATTGCGGATCGTCATATCCATATCGACCATGAGACACGTGCTAAATTAGGACTTTTGGATGTCAATGAAGTAAAATTAAAATGGACTCATCCAGAAAAAGGTGGTATTTTAGATCATGTTCAATTAAAGGAAACTAATCCGGCATATTTCGAAGTTCATTTGGATACGGATGATGCGAATGCAAATATGATCCGAAATGGAGACGTAGTCGAAATTATCAAAGACTAACGTCTTTTTTTATTCGAAATTAGTTCCTTCTATTTCATCGAATACAGGATCCGAATCGGTTGGTTCCGTTCCTTTGATGTAATACATAATTTTGGTGTTTTTATCATTTTCAGTTGCTGGTTTTCCGGTAATTGGATTGACGAGCACTCCTGAGACATTATTTGGGATGTCGTACCAAACTGGATCTTTTTTGCTCATGTATGTTTCCATTACATTGGCCCAAATATTTCGTGAGTATTTATATTGGCTCGTATCCAAATTCCGATTGTCATCATATCCAATCCATACAGCTGTAACGACATCTGGATTGTATCCGATAGACCAATGGTCCGTGTTTGTTGTTCCAGATTTGATGGAAACTTTGTGTGTTAAAATATTTGCAATGGTTAGTGCAGTCGGATACGTATAATCGATCATTTTCTGATCGTAAGTTCCTGTTAGTAGTTCACTTAAGATAAATGTTAGGCTAGGATTTAGTACGAGTGTTTCTTCTTTGGTGTGTTCATATAAGATATTACCATTTAAGTCAGTGACTTTTTCAATAAAGTAGGGATGGTTTAAATATCCGCTAGAAGCAAAGCATCCATAGGCGGTTAACATTTCCAACATACTAATCGATGCGGTTCCTAAAGGTAGAGAAGGAATTGCTTCTAACTCTTCTGTAATTCCTAGTCGTTTGGAAATATCTACCAGTGTTTCTTCTCCTAAAAACATGTGTGTTTTTACGGCATAGATGTTGTCAGAGTAGGCGATTGCAGCTGCTAGTGAAATTGGCTTATTGGCATATACTTCACCGTAATTTTGAGGAGAGTACGTTTTATTGTTTGCAAATGTAAACGTCGTCGCTTGACTTAAGAACGAAGTAGAAGAAGTGAATCCATTTTCTAATGCGGCATAGTAGAGCAGTGGTTTCATGGCCGAACCAACTTGTCTTTTGGATGAAATCGCTCGATTGTACTGCGAGGTATTGTAATCTTTTCCGCCCATTAAGGCGATTACTTTTCCTGTTTTTGCTTCCATCATGACACTTGCTGTTTGCAATTCATCTTCAACTGCTAAAGTGTTTTGGATATTTTCAACCATATTTAGTTGCGTCTCCATGTCTAAATTGGTGTAGATTTTGAGTCCTCCCGTTTCCATTAAATCTTCAGGAATTGCTTTAATCGTCTTCAACTCTTTCATGACAGCATCTTGGTAATACATGATTTTAGATAAGTCGTTTTCACTTTTTTCACCGATAATCGTCAATTTCTCTGCATAGGCTTGATCGGCTTCTTCTTTGCTAATCATTCCGTTGTTTACTAGTGTATTTAGTACATATCGTTGTCTTTGCTTGGCAAGGTCGTAGTTGCTGATAGGAGAATAGTTCGAGGGCGACTTTGGAATTCCTACTAACATCGCTGACTCTGCTAAGGTTAAATCTTTTGGCGATTTTCCAAAATAGAAATAGCTCGCATTTCCAATTCCGTACATTCCATGTCCATAATTGATCGTATTTAAATAACCTTCTAAAATTTCATCCTTGGAATAATGGGTCTCTAATCGTAATGTAATCCACATCTCTTTCCATTTCCGTTCCCAGGTTTTATCGAAATCTAAAAATAAGTTTTTGGCATATTGCTGCGATATCGTCGATGCACCTTGAACAGTTTTTCCACTGATAAAGTTTGTATACAATGCTTTGATGATTCGTAAGATATCAAATCCGTGATGATTATAAAAATGTTTATCTTCTGTATAAATGGTCGCTTGTATTAAAGTATCTGAGATCTGTTCTAACTCTGTCCACTCTTGACTACCACTTCCTTGATAAAAAACGGTTTCAGCATTATCGTACATGACAAACGCATTTGCGTTTTTTATTTGAATTTCTGGAGATAAATAAGCATATAGATAAGCACCAGTTACACCTATTAAAAAAATAGTGGTCAAGATGAAACCGATTTTTAATATTTTTCTTAAAATTTTCACGTTTCATCACCATTTTTATTATTTCTAAAAAAATAGTGAAATATGTATGCATTTTATGAATCCTATGTTATAATGATTGGCATGATTTGAGATGATGTTATGGCAAAAATACCAATTCGTATTCATATGATTTCTAATGACACTGTTCAAGATTTTGAAACTTTTGGCATATATGATGCCAATTTGGGTATCTTAAAATATGTCGATTGTGATTCTTCTAAAACGCATGTATTATTGGATTTTCATAATGGTACCTTAACCAGGGAAAATAAAGACATAAAATTTATATTGACATTTGATATAAATAAAGATAAAATCTTGAATTGTAAGTTAAAGGAAATGAATCAAATTTTATCTTTTAACTTGAAAACGATTTCATTAGAACAACAAGAACATCTCTTTCGAGTTTCTTATGAGATTATAGTCGAAAGGGAAACGATTTCTAAAATATATTATGAAATTAACTATTAAGATAAGCAAAAAATGATACATTGCATATAATTATCGTAGTTATATGTATTCTTGCTATTGGAGGTTATAAAAATGGGTATTAAAAATATGTCAAAAGAGGAGTTGGAGTTGTTATCCAATAAAGACATTACGAATTTATTATTGGAAGAAAAAGGAAATCAGACGACGGCAGAGTTATATCAGAAGATTATCGATGCTCTTGATTTGCCACAATCTACTTTTGATAGTAAAATTGGAGATTACTTTACGGCACTTTCGACAGACAAACGTTTTATTTTATTAGAAGATGGAACGTGGGATTTGAGTAGTCGTCATACTTCCGATCATATTTTATCTAATATCGATGATGAAGATGAAGATGATATCGATTTGGATTTGGAAGAAAAAGATGATGAAGACGAAATGATGTCTGAAGATGATGAGGATTCTGTTTACGATTCTGCAGATAACGAAGATGACGATTTTGATGATGACAGTGACGATTTAAAAGATTTAGTTGTATTAGATGAAGATGAACTAGAATTGGAACAATAATTCTAGTTTTTTTCTAGCTTAGATTGTGATATAATAGTAACGTTATTGGGAGGGACGACTATGTTTGAAAGATTAGATGCAATTGAAAAAAAGTATAATGAATTGAATCAAGAACTATTAAAACCTGAAACATTGAGTGATATTAACAAAACACGTGATCTTTCAAAAGAAATCTCATCTTTAGAAGAAACGGTTTCTTGTTACCAAGAATATAAAAAGGTAGTTACCGATATGGAAGAAGCAAAAGAGTTGCAACGAGATCCAGAAATGGCTGAATTTGCAAGGGAAGAATACGATACTCTTTCTGTAAAACAAAAGGATTTGTATCATCGTTTGGAAATTTTGCTAATTCCGAAAGATCCGAACGATGGTAAAAACGTTATCGTTGAGATTCGTGGTGCTGCAGGTGGTGATGAAGCGAATATCTTTGCTGGAGATTTATTCCGTATGTACCAACATTATGCTGAAAGTCAAGGTTGGAAAACAGAGATTATCGATGCTACAGAAGGCGATGCAGGTGGCTTTGCTCAGATTGAGTTTATGGTAAAAGGGGACAACGTTTATTCTAAATTGAAGTATGAAAGTGGTTCTCACCGTGTTCAAAGAGTTCCGGTGACAGAATCTAACGGTCGTATTCAGACATCTACAGCAACTGTTTTGGTTATGCCAGAAGTAGAAGATGTCAGTATCGAAATTAATCCAAACGATTTACGTATCGATGTTTATTGTGCTAGCGGTCATGGTGGCCAAGGAGTTAATACGACACCATCTGCTGTTCGGATTACGCACTTACCTACAAATACGGTTGTAACGTGTCAAAATGAAAGAAGCCAAATTCAGAATAAAGAACAAGCCATGAAAGTATTGCGGGCTCGTCTTTTTGAAGCAAAACAAAGAGAACAAGATGAAAAATTAGGTAGTGAACGGAAGAGTAAAATTGGTACGGGAGATCGTGCTGAGAAGATTCGTACGTACAATTATCCACAGAATCGTGTTACAGATCATAGAATTGGGTATACGACCAATACCTTAGACCGTGTTATGAATGGTGACTTAGAAGGTATTATCGATGCTTTGATTACAGAAGACCAAAAACGTCAGTTAGCTGGTGAATAATGACAGTTGAAGAATTGATTGTCTATGGTAAAAGTAAGATATCTAGTACTCATGCTAAGATGTTGTTAGCCATCTTGTTAGATGTGAATTCTTTGGAATTACTAACGATGTTGGACTCGGTTGTCAGTGATGAAATTGTTCAAGATTACAAGGAAAAAGTTCAGAAAATTCGGGATAATCAACCGATTCAGTACGTTGTTGGTACCGTTAATTTTTACGGAAATATTTTTCATGTGAATCCAAACGTTTTGATTCCGAGATTTGAGACGGAAGAACTTGTCGAGAATGTGCTAAACTATATTCGATATGAGTTTTCAGATGCAAAGCGCGTAATTGACTTAGGTTGTGGTTCTGGTGCGATTGGTTTGACAATTAAGAAAAAATGTCCAGAATTGGATGTGACTTTATTAGATATCAGTCCACTTGCTTTGGAAGTGGCTAAAGAAAATGCCGCATGCCTCGAGTTAGATGTTCGCTTTATTCAAAGTGATATGTGGAGCGAGGTCGATGAAAAGTACGATATTATCATTAGCAATCCACCTTATATTCGTAATGATGAAGAAATTCAAGATATCGTTCGTGATAATGAACCAGCGCTTGCCCTTTATGGGGGAGCGGATGGGTTAGATTGCTATCGTAAAATTAGAGAACGTTTACTAGAACATACCTGTAATCAGTTTCTTTTAGCGATGGAGATTGGCGATTTGCAAAAAGACGCAGTCGTATCGTTATTTTCTGATATTCCAAATGTTCAGATAGTCACAAAGAAAGACTTACAGGGAAGAGACCGTATGGTATTCGTTATGCGAAAATAGAATTTCTATTTTCTTTTTGTATAGAAATTTTCTTCCATCATCAATATGAAATAGGTGATTGGATGAAAAAAATAATCTTGTGTATTGGTGCTTTTGTTATCTTGCTTGGCAGTTTTAAGCACGTTGTCGAACCGGTGATTCCAGAGGAGTCTTTTCGATTTCGTATCATTGCGAATAGCAATAGTAGTTACGATCAGGAAATTAAAATGCATGTTCGTTCTCTGTTCAATCAAAAATTATCCACTGTCATGTCATCAGCTTCTAGTATTTCGGAAACAAAAGAAACGATTTCAGCTATGTTACCGGATTTAGAACAGATTTTAGAGGAAGAAGTTCCATATTCGTATCGCATCTCATTGGGCCAAAACTATTTTCCAGAAAAAAAGTATAAAGGTGGTACGTATCCAGAAGGATATTATGAATCTTTGGTTATTACATTAGGAGAAGGTGCGGGAGAGAATTGGTGGTGTGTTTTATTTCCACCGTTTTGTATGTTAGATGCAACGGAAACAGAAGAAGATCAGGTAGAATATGATTTTTTCTTATTTGAATTATTTGATTACCTCTTTTGATACTTACTTGACAATGAATTGCGGAACACTTCTTGCTTTTCTAAATGTTCTATATTATGATTAAAACGGGTGATAATATGTTAGTAAATTCAAGAGAAATGTTGCAAAAAGCAAAAGCGGGAAAATATTCAATCCCACAATTTAATATTAATAATTTGGAATGGACGAAGTACATTTTAGAGGAATGTAACCGTGTCAATTGTCCAGTTATCTTAGGAGTAAGTGAAGGTGCTGCTAAGTACATGGGTGGATTTCAAGTAGTTAGTGCAATGGTTCATGGCATGATACAGGCTTTCAATCCTAGTATCGATGTTGTTCTTCATTTGGACCATGGGCATTCGGTAGAAAACTGTAAGGCTGCTATCGATGCTGGATTTACATCAGTTATGATTGACGGCTCTACTCTTCCTTTGGATGAAAATATTGCTCTTACGAAAGAAGTTGTTCAATATGCTCATTCTAAGGATGTGACTGTAGAAGGTGAAGTCGGTTGTGTCGGTGGTGAAGAAGACGGGTTTGTATCTGAAAAGTTGTATGCAAGATACGAAGATGTTATCCGCTTCTGTGAGGAGACAAATGTCGACACGATTGCACCAGCATTGGGTAGTGTTCATGGCATTTATAAAGGCGAACCAAAGTTAGACTTCGATACGATGAAACGCATTTCAGAAAATGTCGCGATACCGTTAGTATTACATGGTGGTAGTGGAATCCCAGATAATATGATTCAAAAGGCAATCTCTTGTGGAATTTGTAAGATTAATATCAATACAGAATTGCAACAAGCTTGGCACAATGGTGTCTTAGAGTTTGTTGCTGAGAATAAAGATGTTTATGATCCGAGAAAAGTCATCGGTAGTGGAGAAAAGCCAATGAAGGCAGAAATCGATCATAAAATTCAAGTTTTTTTGAGCAAATATGATGGTGATTAATACAATATAATAGTGTATTAGTCTGGAGGTAAAAATGAAACAGTTAGTAATCGATGGAGGCGAAACTCTATCAGGAAGTATTAGAATAAGTGGGGCGAAAAATAGTGCAGTTGCGTTAATACCAGCTGCCTTACTAGCGAGTGATACTGTTACCATTTGTAATGTTCCGGATATCACAGATATTGATGCATTATCAGAGTGTTTAAAGTTTTTAGGGGCTTCGGTTAGAAGAGCGAGTGAATCGATGGTCATCGATCCTAGTCAGATTGAAAATAAAGAAATTCCAGAACACTTAGCAAAGAAGTTGCGTGCTTCTTACTATTTTATGGGAGCATTGCTTGGTAAATATCATCATGTTGAAATGTATTTTCCAGGTGGATGTTCGATTGGAAAACGACCGATTAATTTACATTTAAAAGGGTTTGAGGCATTGGGAGCAACGGTATCTAGTGAAGGTAACAAGTATGTGGTCGATGCCGAGGAACTACGTGGTGCTAATATTTATTTGGATATTGCGTCTGTCGGAGCAACGATTAATATTATGTTAGCGGCTGTTTTGGCAAAGGGAGATACGGTTATTGATAATGCTGCTAAAGAACCTGAAATTGTCAACGTTGCTACTTTTTTAAATAATATGGGAGCTTCTATTTCTGGAGCAGGTACATCAACAATTAAAATTCATGGCGTCAGTGAATTGCATGGTTGCTATCATGAAGTGATTCCAGATCGAATTGAGGCTGGCACGTATGCCATTATTGCTGCTTTGACTGGAAATTATTTAAAAATCGACAATTTGATTCCAGAACATATCGATTCTTTATTATCGAAATTTGACGAAATCGGTGTATATTATGAAGTTGGTAGCGATTATGTCATCATTAATCATGAGGGAGAATATCGTGCTACTAACATTACGACAGCAGTGTATCCTGGTTTCCCAACTGATTTACAACAACCGTTTTCCATTTTATTAACACAGTGCAAGGGAACATCTAAAATTCAAGAAAAGATTTTTGAAAACCGTTTTATGCACATCCCTTATGTATGCAAAATGGGTGCAGATTGTAATGTAGAAGAAAATACGGCCGAAATTACGGGTATTTCTAAATTGCATGGCGAGGAAGTAGTAGCAACTGATTTACGTGCAGGGGCTGCTTTGGTTGTTGCCGGTTTGATTGCTGACGGTACAACTCGAATTTCAAATGCAGAACATATTTTACGCGGATACGAGAACATTGTTGAAAAACTTTCCAATGTCGGTGCAAAAATTCGAATCGAGGAAAAATAATACTTGTCAATTCAATAAATCCTTGCTATAATAAACTAGCAATTAATTACTATGGTTTCGATGTGAACCATGGCGAGTGAACGCGGAAGGAGAATGTTTATGAAAAAAGGAATCCATCCAGAAACTCAAGAATGTACTGTTACATGTGCTTGCGGAGAAACATTTAAGACAATTTCAACAAAGCCTTCAATCGAAGTAGAAGTTTGTTCTAAATGTCATCCATTCTATACTGGAAAACAAGCTAGAGCTTCTAAAACAGGTCGTGTTGAGAAGTTCAATAAAAAATATGGATTTACTGAAGAAACGAAATAATCGTTTCTTTTTTCTTGCTATTATTTACGGATTTCCATCCTTTTGTTATAATGTTTTTAGGGTGTGATAATATGAAGATTGGTATTGCAAGTGATCATCGTGGATATCAAATGAAAACTAAAATTGTAAAATATCTACAGAAAAAACATTATGAAGTAATTGATTATGGAACAAAAGATGGAAAGGAATCTGTCGATTATCCAGATTTTGCATTTGCTCTTGGAGAAGCAGTGCGTGATCATATTGTGGAATACGGTATTGCCATTTGTGGGTCTGGAATCGGTATTTCAATTGCATGTAACAAAGTAGATGGAGTACGTTGTGCCCATGTCAGTACAATCAAAGAGACCAAAATGACTCGTATCGATAACGATGCAAACGTCATTGCCATTTCTGGTGCGATGTCTTCCTTTAAAGCATTGGATATTGTCGATGCCTTTTTGAAGACACCTTTTTCTAACGGAGAACGTCACGTCAGAAGAATCCAGAAAATAACGGATTATGAAAGGAGACATCATCGTGACGCCTAAACTTTTTTTGTATATTTTTATTACTTTAGTTGTCGTATGGACGATGGACGGCTTGAATATTAATTTTATTTTTAAAAAAAATCGTGTCGCTCAAGCTAGAGTATTCTATCTATTAGTAACTTTGTCTCTTTCTTATTTAGTTACCAATTTTGTTTACGATTTCTTTTTGTCATCACAATTTTTAAAATAATGTATAAAATCTTTTTTCTTTTGCCACACTTTTAATGAGGTGGAAAAGATGAAGAAAAGAAAATTGAAGTTAAAACCATATGTGCTGCCAAGCTTGTATGTGCTTTCTGCACTTTTACTTGTTATGGGAGTCTATTTTTATGGAAACAGAGAGGTTGCAAAACCAGCTGAGGATATCGACTATGTTTCTGATGAAATTAACGGATATACCGTTCCTGTTATTGCAACGGAACAAACCATAATGACACCATATAGCGATACGAGTGTTACGGTTGCTAGAGATTTCTATGATTATCTGAGTGATGCTAGCTTACAAGAAAGTGCTCTTGTTTCTTACGATGGAGTCTATATGCAAAACTCTGGAATCGATTATAGTGCTGCCAATCCATTCGCTGTTCTAGCTGTGTTGGATGGAACTGTAATTGAAGTGGAAGACACAGAATTGTTTGGAAAAAGTGTTACGATACAACACGATAATAACTTAATCAGCACTTATCAAGGATTAACTGATGTCAAAGTAAGTAAAGACGATAAAGTTTTTCAAGGACAGACGATTGCCACAAGTGGTACTTCTGTAATCAATCAGAGCTTAGGAAACCATGTGCATTTTGAATTGTACTTAAACGGTACTGTTTTAAATCCTAATCTTGCTATTGGCAAAACTTTAAAAGAATTAACAACAGAATAATTCATAAAATATTTTCCTAACATATACTTTATTAGGAGAATATTATGAAAAAGAAAATTAAAGAAAGAATATTAAAAGAATCAGAATTGATGATTCAAACCGATAAAACCATCCGTGAGATTGCAAATATGTTACATGTTAGTAAGAGTACAGTCCATTACGATTTGAAAGTGCGCCTTTACGATTTGGATTTAGTACTTTATTATCAAGTTCGTACTGTTTTAGACGAACATTTGAATACGAGACATATTAAGGGTGGGGAAGCGACAAGACTAAAATATTTAAAGAGGTGAACAGTTTGAAAGATGTAGGAATCGATTTAGGTACTGCCAATGTTGTCGTGTACGTCAAAGGGAAAGGAATTGTACTCAACGAACCTTCTGTTGTGGCAATTGATACGGATACAAAAGAAATTCTTGCAGTTGGGAAAGATGCCAATGAAATGGTTGGACGAACGCCAGGAAAGATTACTGCTGTGAAACCGATGAAAGATGGTGTCATTGCAGATTTTGAAATTACAGAAGCGATGCTAAACAAATTTTTACGCAAAGCAATTGGAAAATTTTCCCTTCGTCCACGCATTTTAATTTGTTGTCCAAGCAATATCACACAAGTGGAACGAAATGCCATTAAAGAAGCTGCAATACGTACTGGTGCTCGCAAAGTTTATTTGGAAGAAGAGCCTAAAGTTGCTGCAATTGGTGCCGGTTTAGATATTTCAAAACCGACTGGAAACATGGTTATTGATATTGGAGGTGGTACGACCGACATTGCCGTTCTTTCTTTGGGAAACATCGTTACTAGTGAATCTGTAAAGATAGCAGGAAATTCCTTTGATCAAGACATCATTAACTATTTAAAAGAAAACTATAAAATCTTAATTGGTGAAGTGACTGCTGAGAACATCAAAAAGGAAATGGGTTCTGTGATTCCTTCTAAAGAAGAAACTACTATGGAGGTAAAGGGACGCGATATTGTTTCTGGTCTTCCTAAGACGGTAACAGTTAAAGAAAACGACGTTGTAGAGGCTTTGAAACCAGATGTGTTAAAACTTGTACAAGCTACCAAACGTGTATTAGAAAAGACGCAACCAGAACTTTCTGCAGATATTATTGACAAAGGTGTTATTTTAACAGGTGGTGGTTCTTTATTAAATGGGTTGATTGATCTTTTTTCGAAAGAACTCAAAGTTCCTGTTTTTGTAGCCGAGCATCCTTTGACTTGCGTAGCAGACGGAGCCGGTATGATGCTAAATCATTTAGAATTATTGTAAGAAAGACCTATTTCCTTAGGTTTTTTCTTTTGTATTTTTCTAACTTTTGTTATAATAAAGAAAATGGGGATGATAATATGTTCGGAAATACATTTGATAATGTCATCAGAATTGTTTTAACAACATTCATTTTTAGTGCGGCTATTATGCCAGTGATGAAACGAATTGCACACCATATCGGTGCGGTCGATGTACCACGTAGTACGGAAGGTAATCGTCATATTCACAATAAACCAATCCCGAAACTCGGGGGACTGGGCATTTTTCTAGGGTTCTTGTTTGGCTATATGTGCTTTGGGGTACATAGCTTACAAATGAACTCTATTTTAATTGGTAGTTTTATTATTATATTGACAGGTATTATCGATGATATTCACGATTTGCGTGCTTCTTATAAATTAATTGGACAACTTGCTGCAGCATCTGTCATTGTCTTTTATGGTGGAATTTTGTTGGACAGTATTACAGTCTTCGGTTTACCTGAAATATCCTTTGGAATTTGGGCATATCCAATTACAATATTCTTTATTATTGCATGTGTTAATATCATCAATCTAATTGATGGATTAGACGGTTTATCTGGTGGTATTTCTTCCATTTTCTATTTGACTGCTGGTATTATTTGTATTTATCAAGGTAGAACGAATAGTTTAGAGATGTTGCTAACCTTTATTATGCTCGGTTCGACATTAGGATTTTTGCTCCATAATTTTTATCCGGCTAAAATCTTTGCAGGTGATTGTTCACAGTTTATGGGATTTATTATTGCGATTATTTCCTTACTTGGATTTAAAGGAATGGCATTCAGTTCTATTTTTGTACCGCTTTTGATTTTGGCAATTCCAACTTTGGATACGTTATTTGCAATTATTCGAAGGTTACTCCAGCATCGACCGATTTTTTCACCGGACAAGCAACATTTGCATCATCAGTTTTTAAAGATGAAATTTTCTCAGCGAAAGACAGTTTTAATTATTTACTTTATTGATATATTATTTGCACTTGCATCTATTTTCTATGTATTAAAAGATCCAGTGGCAGGTCGCGTTATCTATATTGTTTTAGCGTTGTTTGTGCTGTGGTTAGTCACCTGTACAGACATTATTACAGATAAACGACCAATTAAATTTTCGGAAGTAAAAGAAAAAGTACGACATAAAAGTCGAAAAAAGAGATAATTTGTACCAAATAATTGGTAAAATATGGTAAAATAACAATGCGAGGGTAGATACATGATTAATTTTATTGTTTGCGATGATAATGATAGATTTTTAGAAAAATCAATTAAATTGATTAATAATCAGATGATGAAAAGTGATATTGAATATCGAATTCATATTTTTCATCAATATGATGAGGAATTCTTCAATCTGACAAGAAGAGATATTGGTTCTAAAGTTTATATGTTAGATATTGAGGTAGGTGAAGAATCTGGCCTAGATGTTGCTAGATACATACGTGAATCTTGCGAGGATTGGCGTTCTTTACTTGTGATTGTAACTGGATATAATCAATATAAATTAGAAGCATTAAGTAGTCGGCTATATTTATTAGATTTTATCAACAAATTGGACGACTGCAATCATAAATTGGAAGAAGTATTAGAAATTATTGTGAAAATGTATGGCACCAGAAACCATACGTTGTCTTATGAGTATAATTATACTAGTTATCAAATTGAATATAACCACATTATCTACGTAGAAAAAGAGCAAGATTCTAAGAGATGCTTAGTCAGAACGACTTATGGTGATGAATATATCGGTAAAACCTTAAATGAAGTAGCACGAATGTTGAGTGATGATAAACGCTTTTCTAAAGTTTCACGGAGTATGGTTGTCAACAAAGACCATATTAAGAGTTATAATTCCGGAACGAATGAATTGGTATTTGATAATGGCGAAATCGTTTATGAAGTGTCTAGAAATTTCAAAAAGGAGTTAAGGTTCCGTGATAGTAAACGCTCTTAAGCTATTTTTTGCGGTTATTCTATTTACTGTTGAAGGAAATATTGTTTACCATTTATTAAAAATAAATGAACCAATTCCAAAACAAAAAATTATTATAGCTTGTTTATTTTGGTCACTTATATGCTTTGTTACATATCAACCCGTTTATACCTCAATATCACCAATTATTACTTATATAATGTTATGTGTTGCGTTTTCATATATTTTTCAAATATCGCTTGTTAAATCTTTGGTCTCAACTGGAATAGCTTTTTTGACTGCAGCATTGAGTGATGGCATTGGTTCATTAGTTCTTAGTATTTTCTTTGAGGTTAATACTTTTCGAAATACAATAATTTATTTAGTAATAGGAAATTTTTTTGTTATTATATTTACAGTCGGAATCTCTTCATTACCTGTATATCGTAGAAGACTGAGTGAATTTTTAAGCAAAATAAACTATAATAATGATAAGAGTACAGTTTTATTTATTTTGTTGGGAATTGTATTAATTAGTATTTTAAGTTTACAAGTATCAGCCAATCAATTGCTTTTATTTGATTTTATTGTTGCATTAATTCCTTTACTTATTTTGTTTATCCTATTAATTTTATATATTTTTGAACGTAATAAATATCAAACTTTAAATAGTCAGTATGAAGCGTTATTTACTCATGCTACATCTTTAGAAAGTTGGCTAGAAAACGAAAGATTGTCTTATCATGAATATAAAAATCAACTTGCCTATATTCGTTCTGTTGTAGAGGAAAAAGAGGCAATTGAATATATTGATTCAATTTTGCAAGAAAGTTTTGAAAATTCTGCAATCGTCGATACTCAAATTGCTAATATTCCAAAAGGTGGTATGAAAGGATTGATTTTTTATAAATTAATCCAAGCTCAGAGAAAAGAGATAGATTCATATGTAAGTATTAGTCCTAAAATGAAGTCTTTAAATGTTGGGAAGGATATTGAAAAGTCAAAAACAGTATGTAGAATTTTTGGTATTCTTTTAGATAATGCTATTGATGCTGCTGCCGAAAGCGACGAAAAGAGAATTAGTTTAGAAATGTATCGTTTGGATCAAAAACTTGTTTTTGTTGTGATGAATACCTTTAAAGGTGATGTTAACATCGCAAAAACTCAGGAAAAAGGATACACAACAAAAGGCAAAGGTCATGGTAATGGACTAAATTATGTAAAAAATATAATTGCTAGAGATAATAGATATACACTTCAAACTAGCTTGATTGGTGGATATTATACTCAGAAAGTAACAATTGAGGAATAAAAAAAGACCAGTGAGAACTGACTTGATAAATTTATACACGAAATAAAAAGTTCTTAACTATGAGAGAGTGTAAAATAAAGTATGTAAGTTTTTTACTTACACACTTTATTTTACACTCTCACCTTTTTTAATCCTTTTCTTTTTTTAAAACAGTTCTCTTCGCCTTCCCAGATATATTCTCTAATCCATCTATTAATAGTTCCTGTACATTTCTTTTTGCCTAAAACAGTTCTTTCAACTTCCATTTGAGATTTCTTATCAATCAAAACCATTTTAACTGCCTTAATTTTTTCTTCTCTACTGAAAGTTCTATATTCTCTTGCCATCTTTCTTCCTCCTTATTCTAATTTTAACATAGAAAAAATCTACACGCTTTTTATTTCGTGTAGATTTTTTTTAAATCACTTCTGTGTGGTCTTTTTTAGTCGAAATTTTTAGGCGCTGTTGGTTCATCTAATAGTATCATTACGCATCCTAAACTTGCTGCATTTGAAGCTAATAAAGCTAGTGCTGTCAATAACATTCCAATTCTTTTTTTCATTCTCTCTTGTCCTTCTTTCATTTTTTATTATTAAATATCGCTTAGATATTTAACCAAATTAATGATTTTTGTACGGTACTCCTAAAATGTGGTATGTTATTGGTAAAATCCCGATTGTTTCGGTCATTAAGCTGCACAGTATAATTTGATTTAAATCCTTTAACATAATAATTAAAAGAACATATACAATTGCAATTGTAACGGCAAACGCTTTTCTGATTTGTCGTTTTTTTCTGTTCTTTTGTGGTCTTTTATGAGTATCAGCCGGTGCATAAAGCAGAAATAGTAAGACACAAATGCAAGCGATTATTATTTGTACTGGTAAGGGGAAATCGATACTGGTTGATAGTATCGGAAATATAATAAACATTACGGTTGACGTAATTAAGCATTGCGTACTATTTCTAGCATGTACACCAAATGCGAAGAAACGTAATATGTTAAAGAATACTAGATTGATAAGAAAAAGTCTCTCTATATTTAATATAATTGCAAGGGCCAATAAAATGACCAATTTTACGATTGTTAAATAGATTCCTTCTAAACCGTATCTAATTTTTTCTAAACTCTCCTCATCCCATTCTCTGTTAGCAGTAATGAGTTGAAGAGAATGTTTTAAAAATACTTCTTTCATAAACTTTCCTCGACACGTCTATTGTAGTACAAAAAGTTTTACTTTTTTCGACTTTTCTGTAAAATGTAATTTTCTTTCTTTTTTTGGTTAAAAAATTAACATTTGGTTTACTAAATTACCAAAAAAGGAAGCAAAGCGACAAATTACAGAAAAGTTATTGCAAATGGGCATTTGTTTGCTATGATTATATCGTGCTCGAGCACAGAAAGTGAATTCACAAAAATGACAGAAAAAGAGTTAAAAGGAGGATATGTTGTGAGAGGTACTGTAAAGTGGTTTGATAATGAAAAAGGCTACGGATTTATTGAGGTGCCAAATATGGCTGATATATTTGTACATTATTCAGTGATTCAATGTGAAGGTTATAAAACGTTAAGCGAGGGTCAAGTGGTGGATTTCACGTTGATTCATACAGAGAAAGGGTACCAAGCAGTTGAGGTATCTGCTGTGGAACCAGAAGTTGTTGCTACCAATTAAACTGGTAGTTTTTTTCTTTCTATTGTCAATAATTTTTGAAAATGTCATAAAAAATGAACAAAATTAACATATGAAAAT